>Ga0206934_1248_pt1 | contig 13245 bp, 5 predicted proteins | sample Alteio_BWOrgHeat_16_FD_152932 | JGI IMG/M metagenome (GOLD analysis project Ga0206934, IMG submission 152932) | Enriched cells from forest soil in Barre Woods Harvard Forest LTER site, Petersham, Massachusetts, United States -... | ecosystem: Environmental > Terrestrial > Soil > Temperate forest > O...
AATGGACGCGGGTAAAGCTTTTGATCTCCGGGAATTCCTGCTGCATCGTAGGCCCCATCGGGAACATGGATAAAGCCACCTTTTGCGTTGCGCCTTCACTCCCAATGGTTTGCACCTCGTTCAGCCGGTAAATATGATCAGGCTGAAAATTATCGAAGCTTTTCTCATAATGCACAAAAAGCATAATAACGATACATGCGGCCATACCTACGGCCAACCCAATAATGTTGATGGCGGAGAAAATCCTGTTCTTCCACAGGTTGCGCCAGGCTACTTTTAAATAGTTTCTTATCATGGTTAGTTCATTAGTTCAGTGGTTCATTAGTAGTCAATAGTCGATGGATCATAGTCAATAGTTGTACTTACCATGGACCATCGACAATGGTCTATGGACTGAGGTCACTCCGTCCTCAAACTCTTCACAGGGTTTGCCAATGCTGCTTTGAGCGATTGGAAACTAACCGTGATCAACGCAATGGCAAAGGTTACGCCAGCAGCCAGTACAAATATCCACCAGGCCAAAGGGGTGCGGTAGGCGAAATTCTGCAGCCACATATTCGTAAATGAGTAACCCAGCGGTATGGCGATAATGGTTGCAATGCCTACGGGTTTCAGCATGTCTCGTGATAATAACAATAATATATTTTGCACCGACGAGCCTAATACCTTGCGCACACCGATCTCTTTGGTGCGTTTTGCGGCTGTAAAGGACGCTAAGCCAAACAAACCAAGGCAGGCTATAAAAATGGCCAGCCCAGCGAAAATGCTCATAATGGTTTGCTGCCTGATATCAGCTTTGTAAATGGTTGCAAATTTCTGATCGAGGAAAGTATACTCGAACGGGAAAACCGGTGCAACCTGGGCGTAAACTTTCTTTATTTCATTAAGCGATTCCGATATATTGCCGGGTTTTAGTTTAATAACGATTACCCTCCTGTCTTCATAAGGCGAGATCACCAGGGCGTCCATATTTTCCTTAAGCGACAGGAAGTTAAAATCCTGTACCACACCAACTATACGGCGTTTGTGGTCGTCCCTCAAGGTATTTTTTATCCATTTGCCTACGGCCTGGTCTGGGCTAAACCCAAGTTTTTTTGCTGCAGTAGCATTAATGAGCACTGAGTTCAAACTGTCACTTGGGAATAGCGGCGAGAAGTCACGCCCGGCGATAACTTTCAGTCCGAGTGTTTTTACATATTCAAAATCAGCAAACTCAGTGCGAGGCTTAAATGTTTGGGTTTGTCCTTCCGCTTCGAAACTGTGTATATCAAAGAAGCCGCCTGGCTCACCCGACATGAGGGATACCGACGCAACCCCCGGCGTATTTTCCAATTCAGTTTTGAATACCTTCATGTGATTGTAGATATCTCCGTTATCTATCTGCACAATCACGGTCTGCGCCTGGTCGTAACCCAGCGATTTGTTTTTAACATAGTGCATCTGGTTCATGATGACGATAGTGCCTATGATGAGGAATACCGAGATACTGAATTGCACCACAACCAATGCCTGCCTGAAAAATGCCCCGCCTTTTCCTAAGCGAAGCTTGCCCTTCAACGCATCAATAGGCGAAAAGGCGGATAAAACAAATGCAGGATAGCTTCCTGCTAAAACGCCGACAAAAAGGATAACACCGCCCAGGAAAGCATAGATATACCACGAATCCCAGTTAACAGTTAAACTGTAACCCAGGATATTATTATAAGTAGGTAACAAAGCAAATAACAGGCCGATGGAGAGTATGCTTGAGATTACTGCCAGTAATACAGATTCCCCGATAAACTGCGAGACTAAGTGATTGCGTACAGCTCCTAAAACTTTGCGAAGACCAACTTCTTTTGACCGCTCCACGGCACGAAGCGTGGATAGGTTCATAAAGTTGATGCAGGCAATAAGCATAATGAGCACAGCAATAGAAATAAATATGTAAACGACAGTTTTATCACCATGCTTTACATCGTCAAAAGCTGACGCAGGCTCGAAATAGATATCGGTTAGCGGGGTTATTTTCAGATCCTGGTGAATGCCGAGGCTGGCCATATCCTTCCCCATATATTTATCCATAAACTGCGGGAATTTGGCTTCCAGTTTTGCGGGATCAGTATTCGGGCTCAAAAGAAGATAAGTAAACAGGAAATTGTTTATCCAGATTTTTCCGTTTGCCCTGTCGGGGAAGCTTGAAAGCGTATTCACCATGTCAAAATCCATATGCGAATTAGATGGAACATTGACGCTTACACCGGTCACTTTCATTGGCCTTACTTTATCGAACGAAATGGTTTTGCCCATTGCATTATCAACACTACCGAAATACTTTTCAGCAATGTTCCTTGTGAGTACTACACTGCCGGGGTCCTTCAATGCGGTTGCCGCGTTTCCTTTTAGCAAGGGGAATGAAAACACCTTAAAAAAATCGGCATCCGCTACATAAACTCTTCGTTCATCAAACGCTTTATCACCAAATGATACAAGGAAATTAGTCTTCCAAACCCGTACGGCGTCCTTTATATCTGCCGGGAAATCGGTTAAAAGCGCCTGCGCATAGGGTGCGGAAAGGTATGGAGCGCGACTCATTTTTTTGTCGAACCCACGCATTACCCGGTAAATGTTCTTGCCCTGTTTATGAAAACGGTCCACGCTGAACTCGTTCATAATATAAAGGAAGATCATCATACATACCGTGATGCCGATGGTCAACCCCATAATATGAATAAGCGAAAATATCTTGCTTTTATATAGATTTCGCCACGCGATTTTTAAATAGTTCCTGATCATAATACTTTAAATTTCTAAGCTCTAAATTCTAAAAGTTGACAGTCCTAAGCTCCAATCTCTAATCACTCGGATCGCAGACTTTTGATAGGATTCATCAGCGCGGCTTTGGCTGACTGGAAACTTACCGTAACCAATGTTATCAGGATTGCAACTACTCCCGCCAGTACGAATATCCACCAGCTTAAACTATCATGATAGTGATAATTAAGCAGCCATTTGTTCATGAACCACCAGGCAATCGGCGACGCGATAATGAGGGCTATCAACACCAGGATAATAAACTCCCGTGATAGCAATGTAAACAACGATCCAACACTCGCGCCCAACACCTTACGGATACCGATCTCTTTGGTACGCTGCTCGGCAGTAAACATGGCCAGGCCCAACAGGCCAAGGCACGAGATAAATATGGCCAATCCGGAAAACGCATCTGATAGTTTGGAAACTATCTGCTCATTCTGATACTGTTTTTTGTATTCCAGGTCTGAGAACTGGTAACTCACGGTAAACTTAGGGTTCAATTCTTTGCAAAGTTTCTCTATCGAAGCTATTGCCTCCTTGGTTTGCCCTGCTTTAGCGCGGATAAGGATATTTCCATAATCTTCCTGTTCGCGTAATCGTACTATAAGCGGATAGATAGGTTCATGAAGAGATCTGAAATGAAAATCTTTGAGGATACCAACTATCTTCCCTTTCCTGCCCCACATCGTAAAGTTTCTTCCGATACGGTCCTTATAATTCAACCTTGATAAGGCTGTTTCGTTGATCAGGTAATTGATCGTATCAGTACCGTAGGCAGGAGAAAAATCGCGCCCCTGGACTATCTTTAGGCCCAGGGTTTTGGTGAAATTATAACCTACGCCTATTTGGGTGAACATCACGTTAAGATTCGGATCCTTGTTATCCCAATTAACCCCTATGGTACTGCTGCCAAAATTCGTTGGGGAATTGGTGGAGCGCGTCACCTCTTTTATACCGGGCATGTTAAGCGCCTCGTTTCTAAATGTTTCGTATTTACCGGGTAAGTCGCCTTCAATTGGTACGTAAAGCAGGTTTTCGCGATTGTATCCGATGTCCTTGGTTTGGATATAATCTACTTGTTTGGAGATCACCATAGTGCCGATGATAAGGAATATCGACATAACGAATTGAAAAACCACCAGCCCCTTACGAAACCAGGCTGATCCTGAGCTTAATTTTAATGACCCCTTGAGTACTACAACCGGGTTGAACGACGACAGGAACAAAGCAGGGTAGCTGCCGGCTATAATACCGGTGATGACCGTAAGTGAAACAAGCCATAACCAAAATGTAACATCGCCAAAAGGATATTCGATCTGTTTTTGGGTGATGGTATTAAATACAGGCAATAATACCGCAACCAGTATGACAGCTATAGCTACGGCCAGGAACGTGAGCAATATCGCTTCACCGATAAACTGACGTATCAACACGGGCCTGACAGCGCCTACTACCTTGCGGATACCAATCTCGCGCGACCGCTTAACCGAACGGGCTGTGGTCAGGTTCATGAAGTTAATGCAGGCTATCATCAGGATAAAAACAGCCACCACGCTGAACAACTCTACGTATTCGATGCGACCGCCGGATACTTTACCGTCCCTGAGATCAGAATGAAGATACACATCGGTAAATTTCTGTATACCAATCTGCTCTTTGAAGGCAGCGGTTTGTTCCTTGTTATAGGCATCCAAAAAGTGGGCTATTTTTTTGTCAAATGCCTTTGGGTCAGCGTCGGGCCGCAAGAGAAGATAGGCGACCGGGCCATTATTACCCCAGCTTTTGGCCCAATCATTTTCCTTGAGATATTGGAACCAATTGAGCACATAATCGAATTTAACTGATGAATTTTCAGGAACATTATCAAAAACAGCGGTAATATTAAAGCTTTGCTTGTTCTCGTATTTGATCGATTTACCGATCGCAGCATCCGCATTTCCGAAAAAATCTTCGGCCATTTTTTTTGATATCGCGATGCTGGATGGCGTATTTAAGGCCGATTGTGCCTGGCCCTTCAATATTTTATAGCTGAATATTTTGAAGAAATCGCTGTCAGCGGCAACGCCTTTTATTTTCAATATCTTGTCGCCTACCTGGAAGGTATTTTCATCACCTTCGTCCATACCCACTGCATACTGAACTTCGGGAAGAACTTTTTTCATTTCATTAGCCAGTACGCCCGGTACATTGTATTGGCCGATTACCTTGTTATCATAATACTGGCGCTCAATAATGGCATAGATATTAGGGCCGTTCTTGTGAAACCCATCCATATTCAACTCATTCTGCACCCATAGTATGATCAGGATACTACACGTCATACCCAGGGCCAGGCCCATAATATTGATGAGGGAGAAAAACTTGTTGCGAAACAGGTTCCGCAAGGCTACTTTGAGATAGTTCTTTATCATGATGCTTTAATTTCTAAATTCTAATTTCTAAATCCCCAATTTTAAAACCTTTTACCTTTGTCCTTTCGCCTTTTTACCTCATTCCGATCTCAAACTACTCACCGGGTTTCTCAAGGCGGCTTTTGCAGATTGTGCGCTTACTGTTATTAAAGCAATCAGCAACGTTATTCCTGTCGAAAGACCAAATATCCACCAGCTTACGTCAGTGCGGTAGGCAAAATCCTGCAGCCACTGTTGCATAACATAGTAAGCAACAGGGAAGGCTATCACGGCAGCGATGATTACCAGTTTCAGGAAATCCTTCGATAGCATCGCAACTATGTTGCCGACAGTCGCACCCAGCACTTTTCGTATACCTATTTCCTTTGTCCTGCGTTCGGCAGTGTACATGGCCAGCCCCAGCAAACCCAGGCACGCAACCGTTATCGAAAGCAGTGCAAATAAGCCGAACACCTTACCCATAGTTTGGTCGGTGCGATATAAGATATCAAAATTCTCATCCAAAAAGCTGTATTCAAAAGGATTATCTGGTCTGAATTTTTTCCAGGCAGCGGTCATCGCGCTGATCGTTTTGGCGTAATCGCCGGGTTTTATTCTGGCAGTTATGTATGAGGTGCTTACCTTATATGATTTTGAAGTGGTATAGAATAGGGCGAATGGCGTAATATCTGCATGCAACGACTCGGTGTTAAAATCCCTCAAAATGCCCACAACCGTGAACTTAACATTGTTGCCTCCCGGGTAAATAACATGCTTGCCTATCGGATTCTTCCAACCCATTGCTTTGGCAGCTTTCTCGTTTAAGATCACTGAAGCCGAATCGGCAAAGTCCTTCGAAAAATTACGGCCATTGATCAATTTCAGCTTTAGCGTCGGCACAAAGAATTCATCGACGATATAAGATGCCATACCGATATTTTTTTCGGGAGCTGTTATATTTGAAGCGTCGGTTTCCGGCGCGTAATCATCTTCAAAAAATACCTGGGTGGCTGGTACATTGGTGCTGATGCTTGCGTTGGCTATCCCCGGCAAGTGCATCAACTCCTGCCTGAAAGCATCTTCACTATTATTGAGCTTTTCGGCCTCTGAGATAACAATAGTATTCTCTTTATCAAATCCCAGGTCTTTCGACTGGGTGTATTTCAATTGTTTATATACGATGATCGTACAAATAATGAGTACTGTAGACACGCAAAACTGAAAAACAACCAATGCGTTCCGGGTAAAGAAGCTGCTGCCCGAAGCCTTAAAATCGCCTTTACCCTTTAAAACGGTTACGGGCTTAAATGATGTAAGGTAAAAGGCGGGATAGCTGCCGGCAAACAACGCTGTCAACAGGATGATTAAGATCAAACCGCCAATGGTCCACCAGTTCAGGAAACCTGCAAAACTTAGTGATTTTGCAGCCAACTGGTTAAAACCCGGCAGTGCTAATATGACTATAGCGACTGCAAAAAATGATGCCAGCAAGGTATATAAAAATGCTTCGGCCAGGAACTGCTTCATCAGGCTTTTGCGTTCCGAGCCCAACACTTTCCTGATACCTACCTCCTTGGCTCTTTTGGCCGATTGGGCCGTGGCCAGGTTCATGAAATTAATGCAAGCCAGCAGGATAATAAAAAACGCTATTGCCGAAAAGATATATAGGTATTTGATCTCGCTCTGCACAAAATACCGGTTGCCGATTTTTGCTGAAAACAGGTGCATGTCTTTGATCGGCTGAAGCAGGACATCATATCTTCCACCTTTTTTGATAAATTCATCAAAGGGCTGTCCAATTCGCCTGAAAGCAGTTGCCGCCTGCACCTTTACCATTGCCGGAAACCTTGCTTCCAGCTTTTGAATACTTTCAGGGTCGGTTGATACGCCACGTTTTAATTTGACAAAGGTGCCGGTTTGCAGCCATACCCAGCTCCAGGTAAAATGTTTGATAACCTTCACAGCTGCGGTAGATTGCAATACATCAAATTGCAACGAGGATTGTTCGGGGATATCTTTTAATACTGCGGTAACCGTAAAAGGTGTTGAATAGGAATCCAAAACCAGGTTTTTGCCGATTGCCGAAGCATTGCCGAAATACTTTTTAGCGGCACTTTCGGTCAGTACCACCGAGTTAATACCATTAAGGCAGGTCGCCCTGTTACCCTCAATCAGCTCATAGCTAAATAGCTGCAGGAAATTGGAATCAACCGCAAGCAGCTTTTTCTCTGTAAATGCGTTCTTTTGGCCGTTGTTTACCGAATGTATGACCTCATCGCCCGGTTTAAATATTCTTGTATAGCTTTCAATCTCCGGGAAGTTACTCTGCAACGCATCGCCCACCGGCGGAGGGGTATGCGCGGCCGTAAACTCGTCATTCCCCATCTTCTCATGAATATTTACCCGGTATATCCGCTCAGAATCTTTAAAAAAGCGATCATATCTTAACTCATCCTTTACATACATCGCAATCAGCACTACGCATGCTAACCCAATCGCCAACCCACCAACATTGATAATGCTGCTTATCCTGTTGCGAACAAGGTTCCGCCAGGCTACTTTGAGATAATTCCGGATCATGACTTGAAGATTTTTCGTAGATGCCGAAAATGGATACCAAACAATCAACTAAATGATAGTCAATAATTTGCACAAATAAAAAAGCGAACAGTTGTCCGCTTGCGTAACACCATGATGTACGGTTATGATACAGTTGGGGTTAGAGATTAGAGACTGGAGATCACAGGTTGGTGCTTTGTCACTCGTTAACTCGTGATCAGTTCTTGTTAACCAGGAACGCACTAGTCGCGAATTAACCGATAACTAATAACTAAACACTGTATCATAACCGTACACCCTATGTCCGCTTGCGAACATGGGATATACAGTTGTTTATTTTAACAAGCTAATTATCAGCGCATTGGTTTATTGGTACAGGTTTTTGTAACTTCTTGAATATAAACCGCGCGACCATGTTCAAAAATTACCTCAAGACGGCTTTCCGCACCTTCGGGAAGCATAAGCTTTTTACCTTCATCAACATTGTTGGCTTATCCATCGGTATCAGCGCCTCACTGGTGATCTTTTTGATCGTTTACCATGATTTTACGTTTGACAAGTTCCATAAGGATAGCGACCGGGTATATCGTGTGGTTTCCGATTTCAGTTATGCGGGAGACGCATTTTACAACCCCGGGGTAGCAGGCAGGCTTCCAAATGGCATCAAGGACCAGGTTACCGGTGTAGAGATATCTGCTCCGCTCTATGGTCAGAATTATAATGTGACGATACCTGTTGGCAAAGAACAGAAGAAATTCAAGAATGAAGAAAACCTGGTTTTTGCCGATCAGCGTTATTTTAAAATATTCACTTACCACTGGCTGGCCGGTTCAGACAAAGTGTTGAACCAGCCCAACCAGGTAGTACTGGTCTCGAAACAAGCTAAAAGATATTTCCCCAGCCTATCATACGACCAAATCATTGGAAGGCAGGTGGTTTACGATGATTCTATCAGGACAACTGTGGCGGGTATTGTAGAAGAATTTAAAGAGAATACCGATTTTACATTTACCGATTTCATTTCACATCCTACAATTCAAAGTATTACGAATTTGAAGAAATACTACGATGATTGGACATCGACTAATGGAAATTCCCAGTGTTTTGTAAAGCTCGCACCCGGTACGACAGTTGGGGGTGTCGAAAAACAATTGGGTGCCATGAAAACGAAATATGCACCGAATAAACCGGGAAACCAGGGTTATCAAAGCAAATGGCGTCTTCAGCCAATGTCCGATATTCACTTTAACGAGCATTATGGGGCGATGAACAATCCTGCGGCCAATAAAACAACGCTTTATGGATTGATGGCGATAGCCACGTTCCTGTTGATATTAGGTTGCATCAATTTCATAAATCTCACTACGGCGCAAGCATCGCAACGAGCCAAAGAGATAGGTATACGCAAAACCATGGGCGGCACCAGGGGGCAATTGATCGGCCAGTTTTTGAGCGAAACCACGCTGGTGACCATCCTGGCAGTTACCGTTTCGATTGTACTGACGCCTTTCATCATTAAATTATTTGCTGACTTCATCGCAAAAGATGTTAAGCTTGACTTGCTTGATCACCCGGTTATTTTTGTGTTTATCGGTATTTTGATTATTGTAGTGAGTTTTATATCAGGCTTTTACCCGGCAATGGTGTTATCAAAATACAAGCCCGTGCTGGTGTTAAAAAACCAGGCGCATGCCGGCACCGGTAAAACCAGGAACTCGTTCCTGCGCAAGTCACTTACGGTTACCCAGTTTGTTATCGCCCAATTCTTCATTATGGCCACCATCTTGGTGAGCAAACAGATTTATTACGCCCTGCATAAGGATCTCGGTTTTAAGAAAGACGCCATAGTTTATATCGATTTGCCATGGAAGCAAAAAACGCCGGGGTTACGCGAAGTATTTGCCAATAAAGTAAAGGCCCTGCCCCAGGTGGCCATGGTTAGTTTGGCCGATGATGTGCCTTCTTCGGACGGCTGGAGCTCAAATGATGCGACGTATCACGATGGTAAAAAGGAAATTCATACCGAGCTCTACCATAAAGCGGGAGATGAGAATTATATCAATCTCTATAAAATAAAATTGATTGCCGGTCGCAATATCCGTCAAAGCGATACTTCAAAGGCAATGATGGTAAATAGTACTTACGCAAAGGCTATCGGCTTTAAAAATCCCTTGGGCGCCATTGGAAAAGTTATTGAGTTTAATAAGACAAGGAAATATGAGATAGTTGGCGTATTTGCCGATTTTCACCAGTCGTCGTTAAAGGCGCCCATAAAGGCAATGGCTATCTATCCGGATAGTTATGGTTATGGCGATCTGCACATCGCCCTAAAGCCGGAAACCGCAGGCGGAAACGAATGGAAGACGGCTTTGGCAGGTGTTGAGAAAGCCTGGAAGGAAGTATACCCGGCCGACGATTACGCCTATCATTTCTTCGACGAGTCGATAGCCAAAATGTATGGCAAAGAGCAGAATATATCCAAATTGCTTACCTGGGCCACCGGCTTATCCATCTTTATCAGCTGCCTTGGCTTGCTTGGGCTGGCCATATTTACCACCAACCTGCGCACGAAGGAAATAGGGGTACGGAAGGTGCTTGGCGCTACCGTATCTCAGATAGTAACCTTATTATCAACTGAGCTGGTGATGCTCATTGCGTTATCATTCGTGGTTGCCACACCGCTGGCATGGTATGCCATGAATAAGTGGATGCAGGATTTTGCCGATCATACCCCCATAAGCTGGTGGATATTCGTACTGAGCGGCGCGGGAATGCTGCTGACTGCCTTGTTTACACTGAGCTTCCAAACCATCAGGGCGGCGATAGCTAACCCGGTGAAGAGCTTGAGGTCCGAGTAGCAGTGGCAGCAGCAGTAGCAGTCGAATTTAGAGTTTAGAAATTAGGTTTTAGAATTTAAGTCAACATGATCAGAAACTATTTAAAAACAGCTTGGCGCAATTTGATCAGGAATAAGTTTTATTCTGTTATCAATATTGCAGGGTTAACCCTGGGGTTGGCAATCGGTATCCTGATATTATTGTGGGTACAGGATGAGCTGAGCTATGACACCTTCCATAAAAATGCGAAGAACGTTTATCGCCTCGATATACAGGGCGGTACAGGCAACACCAAACAAATATTCGAGTTCGGCGTAGCGCCGATAGCGCAGCTTGCTAAGCAGGAGCTGCCTGAAGTAACTGAGGAGGCGCGATTGTGCTACGATGTCAATTTCTCGATGTACAAATACCAGGATAAGGTTTTTGCTGATGAATCAGTGGCTTTTGCCGACCCTTCGTTGTTCTCCATGTTCGATTTCCCGCTGATTGAAGGAAATACTTCAAAACCGTTTGCGGATAACAATTCTGTAGTGATCACCCGAAAAACCGCAAAGAAATTCTTTGGCGATACCAACCCGATGGGTAAGGTGATCGTTGCTGATGACAAGCAAAACTTTACCGTAAGCGGGGTGATCAATGACATGCCAAAAAATTCCGATTTCCAGCTTGACATCATCCTGCCTTTAAGCTACCATTTTAAGTTTATGCTGACGCAGGGGCAGGATATGAGCAATAACTTCGGCACACTGGATTATGTGGCTTTCCTGCAATTAAAGCCCGAAGCATCCATTAAAAACCTGGAAAGCAAAATCTTAAAAATACACCTGAAACATAACCCGGGCGATACGGATGCATCATACCTGCTGCAGCCATTAACTAAAATGCACTTGTATACTGCCGACTTGAACGATAGGGGCATAGGTACGGTCAGGATATTCATCGCTATTGCCTTGCTGATACTGGTCATCGCCTGTATTAACTACGTCAACCTTTCGACCGCGCGTTCTATGCTGCGCTCCAAAGAGATTAGCATGCGCAAGATCGTCGGCGCGGCGAAGCTTCACCTGTTTATGCAATTCATTATCGAAACAGAGGTGTTATTCACCATCGCGGCCTTACTGGCAATAGGAGTGGCTTACGCTTTGATGCCCGTCTTCAACAATATCTCCGGCAAGCAAATGGTGCTCGACCTGTCCGATTATCACATCTGGCTGGTGATCCTCTATACTATCGCAGGTACGCTGATTGCTTCCAGCATTTACCCGGCTTTACTGCTTTCCTCCTTTGAGCCGCTCAAAGCGCTAAAAGGCAAAATTTCGACCGGTATAGGCGACGCGATGTTCAGGAAGATATTGGTGGTGGGACAATTCTCATTTTCTGTGATACTGATTATTGGAACTATCGTTATTACCGGTCAATTGAAATATATCCATTCAAAAGACCTCGGCTATAGCAAGGAACACGTATTCAGCGTCTGGATGCGCGATATGGCGCCGCATTACGATGCCGTAAGAGCCGAGCTGATGAAGCAACCCGGCGTTGCCGATGTAACGCGTTCAAATCAAAACATTGTTCGTTTTGGCGGTTTTACCGGAAGCGCTGATTGGGACGGTAAAGATCCCAAACAGGCCCTGATGCTTCACGTGATAACTATCGATAAGGATTTCGTGCCTTTCTTTAAGATGAAGATGATCGCAGGCGCATCATTCACTAACGCACCCAATGATACCGCGCATTTTATCCTGAACGAAGCTGCGGTAAAAGAGTCGGGGATAAAGGACCCGGTTGGCAAACGGTTTAGCATGAATGGCATCAAAGGAAGTATCATTGGCGTGGTGAAGGATTTTCATTATGCTTCCATGCGTGAGAAAATAACCCCGGCAGCGTTTTATTATCATCCGCAATACTTCAACAGGATGTATATCAAAATAAGTGGTGCTGATCCGTCCGCCGCTCTTGCCACCGCTGAGAAAGAGTTTAAGCAATACAACGGTCAGTATCCCTTCGGCTATGCTTTCCTCGATGAAGTATTTGATAATATTTACAAAGGCGAAAGCCGGCAGGCTACTTTATTCGACTATTTTTCTGGAGTAGCCATTTTCATTTCGTGCCTTGGTTTGCTTGGTTTAGCAACTTACACCGCGCAGGTTCGTATTCGTGAGATTGGTGTGCGTAAAGTATTAGGCGCAAGCGTGGCCAACATCACCGGTATGCTTTCCATGGATTTTCTGAAACTGGTAGCGATAGCTATCGTGATAGCAACGCCGGCAGCGTGGTACCTGATGAACAAATGGCTGCAGGATTTCGCTTACCGCATTAACATGCATTGGTGGATGTTTGTTGCAGCCGGCGCTTTGGCCATTGTGATCGCTTTTGTTACCATCAGCTATCAGGCCATTAAAGCGGCATTAATGAACCCGGTGAAGAGCCTGCGCTCGGAATGAGCTTCGGCTCTCGAAGAAAGCCTTCGTTCTGAGTGAGGTGAAAGGTTTTGATTTTTAGAGTTTAGAGCTTAGAATTTAGAGATTAACAATCATGCTAAAGAATTACTTCAAGATCGCCTGGCGCAACCTGTGGCTGCACAAGCGGATGACATTCATTAACGTAGCCGGGTTGGGTATCGGCATGGCCGCGGCTATCCTGATTGCCATATGGGTGCAGAA
>Ga0206934_1249_pt1 | contig 13241 bp, 10 predicted proteins | sample Alteio_BWOrgHeat_16_FD_152932 | JGI IMG/M metagenome (GOLD analysis project Ga0206934, IMG submission 152932) | Enriched cells from forest soil in Barre Woods Harvard Forest LTER site, Petersham, Massachusetts, United States -... | ecosystem: Environmental > Terrestrial > Soil > Temperate forest >...
GCTCACGCGGTCGGACCGACCGGCAGCGTTGTGGCAATCGAGGCGTTGCCGCACAACGCCGAGATCGGCGCACTCAACGCCCAGCTCAACGGATTTGCCAATCTTCATTTCGAGCAGGCGGCAATCAGTGACGAAGCGGGTGAAATTGACCTGGCGCTCGATCTGAATGCCCACGTGGGCAACAACGACACTAACATCACCACGATACAAGTGCAGGCGGTGACGATTGACGAATTGAGTGAGCGCTTTGGCCAACCGGACGTGTTGTTCATCGACGTCGAGGGATTCGAATGCCGTGCCTTGCGCGGCGCGGTACGCACTTTGGAGCGGCGTCCGGATTGCTTCATCGAAGTGCATGCCGGCTGCGGCCTAGAGGCGGCCGGCGGCAGCGTGCCTGCGCTCCTCGATGATCTCCTGGGTCGTAGCTACGGCCTGCTGGCGTGGACGGAAGAAAACCCCATCATGCGCCCCGTGATGCGGATCGAGGATTGTCCCATGAGCCGGTTCTTTCTAGTCGCGCGCCATGGCGGTGACACCGATGGCCACGAGGAGCATGTTTCAACCGCTGCCGGTTGCACTGGGATGGAGACGGAACCCCCGTGAGCCGGCGTTGGCACATCATCACTGGCGAATACCCGCCGCAGTTTGGCGGCGTCGCCGATTACTCGCGTCAGGTGGCCGGCGGTCTAGCGCGCGAAGGCGACGAGGTGGTCGTCTGGGCGCCGCAGTGTGACGGAGCAACGCCTGAGGATGTCGACGTGGAGGTTCGCCGATTGCCGGGCCATTTTGGGCCCCGCGCTCTGGCGGCACTCGATGCCGGCCTGGCGCGGCAGCCCGGGCGCGTGCTGGTGCAATACACGCCGCACGCCTTTGGCCTCAAAGCGATGAACGTACTGTTCTGCGCGTGGCTACTAGCGCGCTGTCGTCCGCTCGATGTGATGTTCCACGAGGTCGCCTACCCGTTCGTTTATGGTCAACCGTTGCGTCACAAGGTGATGGCGGCGGTGCAGTGGGGCATGGCTTCGTTGTTGCTGCACGCCGCCGATCGCGTATTGATCTCGATTCAGGGTTGGTCGCCGGTGCTGCGGCGCCTGGCACATCGCAAGCAGGGAGAAATCTGGGTCCCGGTTCCGAGCAATGTGCCGACGCATGTCGCCGCCGAGGACGTGTCGGCATTACGTCAACGTATGCAGGTTGGTCCGCACGCTGGCCTGGTTGGTCATTTCGGAACCTATGGAGGACCGATCACGCAGTTACTGGCGCCTGCCATCTGCGACCTATTGAGCGCCGATCCGGATCTGCACGTGTTGCTGCTGGGAAAGGGGAGCAGCGAATTCGCGGCGGAGTTGACGCGGAAATGCGTGCGCGGGGCCGAGCGAACTCACGCGGCGGGCGGGCTCGGCGCGGATGCGGTGGCGCTCCACCTCGGGGCGTGCGATCTGATGCTGCAACCGTATCCCGATGGCATAAGCTCAAGGCGCAGCAGTGCAATCGCGGCGCTGGCGCTGGGACGGCCAATCGTGACGACGACAGGAGCATTGAGCGAGCCGCTTTGGGCGGAGTCGGGCGCCGTGGCCATCGCGGCCCCGTATGATCTCGCACGAAGCGTGCTTGTCCTCAGGACGGACGCCGCACAGCGAGCCGAGTTGGGCCGGCGCGCAGCCGAGTTGTATCAGCGGCGATTTGCCCTGGAGCACACGATCCACGCGCTGCGAGAAGCTCCAGGAATGTCGGAGAGTTGAATGATGCTAATGTCCTCGACAGCCACGACGGGCGTGATGGAACCCGCTGCGCCCGCCGCAATGCGCCGGCTCAAGATCGCCTTTGTCGTGCACGACTATAATCGCGTGTTTGGCCATAGCCGCTACGTGGCCGAACTCGCGACACGGTTCAAGCGCGATCATGAAGTTCACATCTACGCCAACACGGTTGACGAGCCGAACCCGGAGGGGCTGACATTTCACCATGTGCCGGCGTGGCGTTTCAGCGCGATCGTCGGCTGCTTGACGTTTGTCGCGCCGGCGACCTTCATGGTGGGCAGCGGTTATGACATCGTCCATTCCCAGGGCCTGTGCGGTCTGCGTCATAACGTGGCGACAATGCACTTCTGCCAGCCCGCCTGGTACGCCGCCTTGAAGCGGATGCAGGGCCGTTTGACGTGGTGGCAGAAACTGAGCAAGTCGATCCTCACGCCGCTGGAACGCTGGGCGCTTTGCCAGACGCGAACGCGGCGGGTGATTGTAATCTCCGAGTTGATGCGTGCCGATCTGTTGCAGTGCTTCGGCCGTGAGGACGGTGTGCGGTTGGTCTATCACGGCATCGATCTGGAGACGTTCCATCCGCGCAACCGGGATCGGTATCGAGCAGAGATTCGCACGAGCCTGAACATCGCCCCTTCAATGTGCCTGGCGTTGTTTGTCGGCAATCTTGCCAAAGGCGCCGCGGTGGCGATCAAGGCGACGGCGCGCGTTCCGGGAGTTCACCTGGTGCTTGTGTCGGGCTCGAATGCGCGAGCGGATAAAGCAGTTGTCGAGGCGGAGGGGGTGACGGACCGCGTGACCTTTGTGTCCTTCACACAGCATATCGAGCGCTATTTTGCTGCGTCGGATGTCTTTCTATTCCCGACTCTTTGGGAACCGTACGGCATGGTGATCAGCGAAGCGATGGCGACCGGGCTGCCCGTGATCACCTCGAAGACGGCCGGGGCGGCGGAGTTGATTACCCATGACCGCGACGGCTGGCTCACCGACGATCCGTGGGACGTTGCCGCGGTGACGGCGGGATTGCAGGAGCTGGCGGGCGACGCAGCCCGGCGTCAAGCGATGGGCTCGGCGGCGCGCACGACGATCGAAGCCTATCCCTGGGAGGCGGCGGCCCAGCGGACGATGGATGTGTACCGGGAAATCACCGAGGCGTGTCCGCAGCCAGGGGCCAAATGACACCCACCGTGAGGGATGCGTGTATGGGCCCACTGATCTCGTCAACGGTGGACGTGCTCGGATGCGCCGCTTGTCCGGCCGACCGGTTGCCGTTCATCGTGAGTGACGGGACGGTTCGTTGCCCGACTTGCAATGTTTCATGGCCTGTCGGTCCGCACGGCGCGGTGAACGCAATTGATAAACCTGCCAAGTCGGTCCTTCATGAGATTGACGGGATGCGGAGTGAGCATCCGGGCCAATACCCGACCCTGGACTCGTTTTTTTTCCAACAGGTCGAGCAGGTGTCCAAATTCGAGGATCGGGTTCGAGGCATTGAAGGCGAGCCGAAGAACTACTACCACTCGACCGAGCTCAACTTCCGCTATGCGTTTGACAAACTGGGGATTATCGGCTCGGAGCGGGTGTTGGAGGTTGGCGCCGAGCACGATTATCCATTCCTACGGGCGTTCCGCGACCGGGGGTGCGAGTGCTTTGCCACGAACCTGTTTTTTTGTTATGAGCCGAGTCAGGCGCCGTGCGCTCAGGTGGTCCTTGGCGACATGAACAACCTGCCGTACCGAAACGCGGTGTTCGACGTCGTGTTATTGTCCGCTACCTCTCACCACTCACCCGATCTGCCCGGGTTGTTGGCCGAGTTGTCCAGGGTGACTCGACCGGGGGCTTGGGTGCTTCTGTTGAATGACCCGACCGACGGCTTGTTCAAGCACGCACTCGACCGAATCGGCATGGGCGCCAAGAAGGGCGGCGAGCGGCACGCGCTCGTGAATGAGAATGAGTATCCGGTTTCGGCGTACCGTCGCCTGGCTCGTGCGACCGGATTTGACGTGGTGGAGTCGTTCTTCTCTGTTTATTACGATCAGAAATTGCGGAGCGGTGACGTGGCCGGCGTGCGGTTTTCGCTGCTGGCGAGACTGGCCAGCCTTGCGTGGCGGATTGGCCCGTTGCGCACGCTGTTGAAGAAAGTCGCTCTTTACCCGGGCCAAATGATCATCGGCCTGGAATTGAACCTGATCTTGAGAAAGCGATTGACGTGACGCCATTGATGGAAGATGCGGTAATAGCCGCGGACTCACCGCCTGTCGTCAAAACGCGGGCGACTCGATTGGCCGTGCTCTATGATTATCCGGAAGAGCAATGGCCGAGCATGGACCTCTGCGCGGACATGTTGCTCCAGCAGGCGCAAACGCACCGCGACGTGGCCGCCACGCGCGTTTGTCCGCCGTTTCGCAGGCGGTTAGGCCGCCTGCCAGGAGTCGGCGCCGCCGGCTGGGCCGCCAACGGTGATCGGTTCCTCAATCGGCTCTGGGATTATCCCCGTCACGCCCGCACCCTGCGCGATGCCTTTGATGTTTTCCATATTTGCGACCATAGCTACTGCCAACTAGCGCATGAATTGCCCGCGGAACGAACGGGCGTCCTCTGCCATGACATCGATACATTCCGCTGCCTGGTCGAGCCGGAGCGCGAGCGCAGGCCGCGTTGGTTCCGCTGGATGATGCGCCGCGTCTTGACCGGGTTTCAGAAGGTCGCGGTAGTCTTTCACACGACCCAGACCGTCAAAGACGAATTGCTGCGCTTTGGTCTGGTCGATCCTAAAAAACTGGTCCAGGCCCCGCTCGGCTACGCTCCAGAGTTCCATGAACGGCCGGAAAGCGATGCGATTGCCGACGGCGTCCTCGCCGAGTTGGCCGGTCGGCCGTTCGTCTTGCACGTTGGCAACTGCATCCCGCGCAAACGCGTCGATTTCTTGCTGCGCGTCTTCGCGGAATTGCGTCCGCGCTTCCCTGATCTCCGCCTGGTCAAAATCGGCGGCGACTGGCAGCGCGACCACCGCGAGTTGATCGACCAGCACGGCCTGGCGTCCGCCATCCGCCATCTTCACGGCGTCGGCCGCTCGACTCTCGCGGCCCTCTATCGCCAAACGAGCGTTTTGATGATCCCCAGCGATTCCGAGGGCTTTGGTCTGCCGGCGCTCGAAGGCCTGGCCTGCGGCGCGCCGGTTCTTGTCAGCGATATTCCGGTCTTCCGCGAAGTCGGCGGCGAGGCGCTGGTATTCGCGCCGCTGCTTGATCTGGACGCCTGGCGCGAGACGGCGACGCAAATCCTCGCTCAATCGTCGATAGTTCCAAGCATCGAAATCCGCCTGGCCCAGGCCCGCAAATACTCGTGGAGCGAACACGCCCGCATCATTCTGGCCGCCTACCGCAGGTTGGCGCCATGAAGATGCTATTCCTCAATCCCACCGGCGCGATCGGCGGCGCCGAGCGTGTCCTCCTGTCAGCGCTGGTCGCAACGCGGCAGGCGAAGCCCCAAACGCAATGCCATCTCCTGGCGATGTCGTCCGGCCCCCTTCTTGAACGTGCTGCCGAACTAGGTGTCCAAACAACAATCTTGCCGACACCCGCCGGACTGCAATCATTCGGCGACAGCAGCCTGAGCTATTTGAGCCTGCTATGGAAAGGCGTTCCGCTGGCCTTTGCAACCTGGCGCTATGTTCGGCAGCTGAGGCGTCTGCTTCGCGAAATCAAGCCTGACCTGATTCACTCCAACGGCATCAAAACGCACGCACTCCTGTGGTTGGCCGGGACGCGTGGCGTCCCGGTGTTGTGGCACGTTCACGATTTCTTGAGCCGGCGTTCATTGGCGCGGCGTGTTTTGGGCGGGGCGGTCTGTCAAGTCGCCGGCGCCATTGCCGTCTCAAATGCTGTTGCCGATGATCTACGGACGCTGTGGCCGCAGCTGAAAGTGAAAACCGTGGCGAACGCGATAGACACGGCGGCATTCTGCCCGGGCCCGGCTGATCCCGGCTTGCTCGATCGGCTGGCGAACCTCGCGCCGCGGTCATGCCTCCGCGTAGGATTGGTGGCGACATACGCTCGCTGGAAGGGGCAGGGCGTTTTCCTAAGTGCGGCCGCCCGGGTGCTGCGTGAGCACCCAGAGCTGCCTGTGCGTTTTTATATCATTGGTGGCCCGATTTACCAAACTCAGGGCTCGCAATTCAGCCGGGCCGAATTGCAAACCCTGATTCGTCAGCTTGGGATGGAAATCAATGCCGGCCTCATTGACTTTCAATTGGATGTTCGCCCGATCTACCGCGCCCTGGATGTGGTTGTACATGCCAGCACATTGCCTGAGCCATTTGGCTTGTCTATAATAGAGGCAGTGGCCTGCGGAAAGCCAGTCATCGTGGCCCAGGCTGGCGGCGCCGCGGAAATCATACACTCAGGCGATGACGCCCTCGGCGTTGCTCCAGGCGACGAGTCCGCCCTTTTTGGGAGCATATCGAAGCTCCTTCACGACCCAACCTTGCGCTCGGCGATGGGTGCGACAGCGCGAAGCCGTGTCTGCAAACATTACGACTTGGTTCGTTTCGGCAATGAATGGGTGAATCTTATCAACAACTTTGAGCCCCAGGGGGCCGATGAACGTAATGAGCCCAAGGGTTTTTCATCATCGTTCCTTCACGCTGAACATTAAGAATCTTCATCGTTCCTTCAAAATATTGGGATAAAACTGAGATTCGTCAAATCTCGTGGAGAAGGAGTGGTCATGCACACCGGCAAATGGATATCAGCTGCGATTCTGTGTATCGGAATCGCGTGCTTCGCCATAGCTTCGATCGCATCCGACGGAGGATTGTTTGCGCCGGTGGGCAATCCGACGGCATTGCAGACGGCGGACGATCCCGTTCACAACGGTCTCCGCATCATTGAGACCCGTGCAACAAATTCCCCGCGCATCGAGCGAGCCAGGAATGACGATTCCACCGTCATTCTCCTCGATAACTGGATCTACACCACAAAAGGTAAACCCTCTCCCTACAACTGATCCCGGTTACGCTCAGACAGTTGCTCTTTTCGATTAGCATTCCGAAGACGTAGAGAATCCGTGCCTCACATGCTCGTCACCTGGATTTGCCGAGCCATGGAAGCTGTCCTACTCCTATTGGTGGGGGCGGCGCCGTGGTTGTTCGGCTCCGTTCATCCGCTTGCCGAACTTCTTCTCTTCGGCGGGCTGGGCTTGCTTGCGCTTTTGTGGATCGCCCGCATCGTGGCCGAACGGTGCGCCGTTTGGAATCTGTGCTCCATCACGCTTGTCCTGGCGATGATGTGCGCCCTGACGATGGCCCAGATCGTGCCAGTGCCTCGAAATTGGCTCGCGGTCATTTCGCCAGGGACGGACAAACTGCGCAGCGAGCTTTTGCCGGAAAAGCCGGAAGAGTTCCCCTCCGCGGCCGAACAACCCCAACTTCCGACGACGGCAACCGTGAGTCTCGCGCCATGGGCCACACGCCATGTTCTGGTGCAGATGATCGCGGCCCTCTTCGTGTTTTCGCTGGTGCGGTCCAACTTCTCCTCGCCGGAGACGATCTATCGCCTTGCGATTGTCGCTGTCTTCAACGGTGTCGCACTATCGGCGATCGGGTTGGCACAATGGGTATCCTCGAAACCGAATATGGTGTTCTGGACGTTTGCGTCAGAAGGGCAGGTCTTCGGTCCGTTCATTTGCAGAAATCACTTTGCCTACTACATCAACATGTCGATGGGTCTTGGCATTGGCTTGTTGCTTCGCAGTCAGTATTTTCAGACAGACGCACCGGGTTCCAGGAAACCCCTCAGCGCGTTGTCGAACATGCTCCAAGACCCGTGGCTGATGTGGATCGGGTCGGCCCTGGTCGTGATGGCGGCGGGACTGTGCTGCTCTCTGTCCCGCGGCGGCCTGGCGGCGTTTGTGATCGCCGCCGTGGTGTGCCTTGCCATGCAATGGCGCCACGCTGGACGTCTCGCCCACTGGAGTTCGGGCGTGGTTTTCGTCCTTTTCGGCCTGGCGGTAACGGCTTGGCTGGGGGCGGGCACGGTCGGACGGCGTCTTGCGACCGTTTGGGAGACGAACATCATCGTGGAGGAAGGGCGGGGCAGTGTTTGGAGCCGCGCTCTGAAACTATTCCACAACGCTGACGGCGAACCCACCTTTCCCTGGTTCGGCACCGGCATGGGAACGTTTCGCTTTGTCGAGCCGTTGACGCGTGGGCCGGCCGACTTGAATAACCTGATCCACGAGCACATGCACAATGACTTCCTGGAAGTTCTTCTCGAAGGCGGGATATTTCAGCTGGCCCTTGTCCTTACGCTGGCGTTTCTGATATTCCGCATTGGTTTCCAGGCCTTGCAGCGCCATCAAGCCACGGGAACCGGCGCCATGGTTACCGGCGCCCTGTTTGGCCTGGTCTCAGTGGCGATTCACAGCACCGTTGACTTTGGCCTTCACGTTCCTGCCGTCACACTGCTGGCGGTCACGATCGCGGGGTGTCTGAGTAACCTGGGCGAGCCGGCATCCGCTGTAGCCGACGCCGTCCCATCGCGTTCGCTCGCCTGGCTGCCGGCGGTCACACAGGCCGCGGTCCTCGTGGTCATCGGCGTGTTCGTGCTGGATTACGCATGGCGTTCGGAGCGGGTCGAACGGTATCGCCTCGCCGCCAATGCGACGACGCCGGACCAAATGGACAAGAAGATCGCTTATCTCGAAGCAGCGGTCGCTTACACGCCAAACGATCCCTTGTTGCAAGCGGCAGCTGGGGACGCCTATCGGGAGCGGCAACATCGGTGTCATAAGCAATGCGAACTCATCCTCATCATGGCGGGCGCCAACCTGAATTGCCCCTGGTTGGCCAATAGCGCAGCCTCTTTGATTCCGCCGGTGACGGGCGATACGGTCAAGTCCTTTGAGCATTATTTTCAGGCCCGCAATCAATGTCCGTTAATCGTGCAGCCGAATTTGTTCATGGCAGCGTATGATTACCAGTGCCGACGAGCTGATCCTGCGGAGGTCTATTTGGGCCGCGCCTGCAAGCTAGATCCTTCCAATTCCGGCAGCTGGTACGTGGCCGGCAGGATGGCCTTGAAACAGGGTCGGTGGGACAATGCCTGGAAGTATTGGCGCCGATCCCTGGAATGTGACCGAAGCCACCTTGATGATATTGTGGCCAAGGCTGCTCCGTTCTTGAGCGCCGAGCTGCTGATTGACCGAGTGTTGCCGCCCGATCCGGAAGTGGTCTATCAAGCACTCTTGTATCTGGAGACAACGACCGACCTCGGCACGGACGAAAAACTATACCTCAACCGAGCTATCGAATTATTGGCGGTAAGGCCCTTGAATCTCAGCCAGCAATTGATTTTGAAAGCGCGAATCGAGGATCGTCTGGACCGCAAGGAAGCGGCCATCGACTCCTATCGAAGGGCCCTGGAAATCGAGCCAAGGCAAGGCGAGTGGCGCCTGGAACTCTGCAAGCTGCTAAGAAACACCGGAAAACTGGACGAAGCTCAGCGCGAACTCGGTGTGTTGGAGAGTCTTTCCGGCCTTCATAGTGAAGCCAGGGACCTGCGTGAGGCCATCGCTACCCAGAAAGCACGCGGCGGCTCGGGCGATCGGTAGTTTTTTTCATCATATTTTGTTTGTCAAAATTACACTATTTCTTAATTAAATATTCGCAAATTGACCATACAATCTCATCCCACGACTCCAGGCGCCATGCCCATTTCTTGGCCAAGCGAGCGTGCCACGGTATCATCAATCTCCCGTGTGTTTTTTGGCTCCCCGTTACTTTTTTCTCCTACTTTTTGAGGATTCGATCATGTTGAGCGATTTCTTTCATCGTCTGCTAAGAAGAACCAGCAACGGGCAGCAAGAAAAAGCTGGCAATCGCCAAGTCAAATTGCGCGTGGAGATTTTGGAGGACCGGTTGGTCCCTGCGACTCTGCATGTAGGCGCAACTCAGCTGTACCACACGATTATGGCGGCTGTCACCGCTTCCCAATCAGGCGATAGGATTCTCATCGACAATGGCACCTACCAGGAACAGGTGACCGTCAACAAGAGCATTGAATTAAGGGGCCAGGGCAACTCGGTGGTCGTTAAGTCCCCCACGACCCTCGGCGCCGCCACAGCCGCCAATCCGGATGCGATTGTCCGCGTTACCGGCAGCACCACACATGCGGAAATTGAGCACCTAACGATCACCGGCGCCTCCAGCACGGGTACGCAAAATCTCTACTACGGCATTCGCGTCGATGGCGGCGCGTCCGCTGAAATCGAAAACAACACGATCACCAAGATTATCGACTCTTCGGACGTCAACCGCGGTGTAGCGATCGAGGTCGGCAATGGGGGCGGCGACGGAACCGGCGCACAGGTCGGCCAGGCCGACATCGAGAACAACAACATCAATAACTACCAGCGTGCAGGGATCGTCATCGACCATACGGGGTCCCGTGCCGAGGTCCGTTGCAATGACATTACCGCCTCGGCAACTTTCAACCCTTCCAGCCAGACAGGCGTTCAAGTGTCCTCCGGCGCCGCTGCCCACATTAGGAACAACGATATCTCGGGCAACACCAACGGCTCCGACGGCACCGGCGTTCTCCTTTCCAGCCCAGGCGCCTATTCAAGCTCCGACGACGACGGTGACGCTGATGACTTCTATTTCACCGTGGTGCGGAACAACCATATTTCCGGCAACGACTATGGCATCTTCGGCAGCAGCGTCGCCAGTACTCTTTCCGGCCAGCCCGAGAGTGCCAAAATCAGCAATAATCACGTTTTCGACAACACCTTCGTCGGCATGGAGTTTGACAACAGTTCCGGCCTGCGGATCAAGAATAACTTTGCCTCCGAGAACGGTTCCGACAACACCGGCGACGGAGGCATTTTCCTATTCAACTCCACCGGCAACACCCTGATCAACAACCACTGCTCCAATAACGACGGATCGGGAATCTACCTCGATGCGACCTCGACCGGAAACACGGTGACCAACAACCATTGCTTTGGCAACGATAACACCGACGGGAATGCCGACGTCGTCGATATTTCCGTCGGCTCCGGCACCGCCGGCACCGGCAACACCTGGGATGATAATCACGGCGACACCTTCATTACGATCTCGAACGAGACGCTCTTCAACTAGCTGATTTCCGATTCCCAAGCTCGACGAACGCAAGCGGGGTCTGCCTTGTCACTACAAGGCAGACCGTGGTTTGTTCGGCCTGGCTCCGGATCGGGAAAGCCAGGGGAGACTTTCCGCCATGTCACTGCAGCTGAGCTATGGTCTGGCCGTGCTTCTGGTGGGCCAGCTGCCGACCATCAAGGCCGATGGGTTCGGCCCCAGCATACAGCAGGAAACGATCCTCGCCACCGTGCACATCATCAACGACAAAAAAAAGACGTTCGGGGCTGGCGTCCTACTCAATCCGACCGGGGCGTTTACCTACGTTCTAACAGCTGCGCACATGGTTGAGGGCGCCGACTCTGTGGACGTGCTTGTTTTTGACGCCAAATCCTATCCAAAAGCCGTGAAGATCTACAGATCCCAGTCCATTACCCGCGCCAGAGATCGGCAGCCCGACCTGGCGATCGTGAAGCTGATCGGCTACAAGGGGGAATCCAAGGGTCTTAAGGTCTGTCCTCTCAAGGGGATTCCGAGGGAAAAGAGCTTCGCGGTCCTGGCAAGCGCCTGCGGCGAAAACCTCGCCCCGACGCTGCGTCAGCTGACGGTCAAAGATACGGTACGTGCAATAAAGCCCAACGAAGACCGCACTGGCAAGTATTTCCGTACCGCGGAAAAGTCGGTCAAAGGGCAATCCGGTGGGCCACTCGTCGATGCCAAAGGCCAGCTGCTGGGGATTTGCAGCGGCGCCAATGGCGACCACGGCTATTTTTGCCATATCGAGGAGATTCACGCCTTTCTAAATGCCCACGATTTGAAGGTCTTGCTCAAAACGGAGCCGTGAGAGGATGCCCAATTGGGCTACAAAAGCCGTGTGTGCATGTATTTGAGGCATTGCGATGACACAAGGACTCACTGAATCAAGGCTAAGTCATTCTCTTACCGTTCGTGGGCGTTGTTCCAACCATCGTCTACTTTGTTACTTCATATTCTATTCAATAATGCAACATTAAATCTACATATTTGGTTTTTACAATTACCCCACTTACCAGATACCAGTAAAGACCCCATACGGATCGCCAGCCATTAGCAGCGATAAGATGGGTGGTTCTGGTAAAATTGTTCGTCGACCGTGCTGGCTTGGCCCCCAGGCGAAGTCTGTTTGAATTGTTGAGGTTTTGCAGCTGGCATGTAGAAGAGTATTTCTCATGCTAAATCGGCCCAGCGAATAAGAAGTTCTCGCAGGATTCGCCGCGTGGTGAGGTGATTGTTTGCTTGAATTGGCAAGGGACAAATCATCTCTCAGAAAAATTTCCCAGAATTTTGTATTTACTCTGGACATTCCAGGCGAGACGTGGTAAACAAGGTAAAGTGTGAAGAGATAAGTGAGGTAGTTTTGTTCTCGAATTATCCAACGTGGAAAGGTAAGACTTCGGTCCTAATCTTTCAATTACAACTTGAGGAGACTCAAAAGTGAAAAGATTCGCATTTGTACTTGGATTGGCGATTGTTGCCGCTACTGCATCGCAGGCCCAAGCAACTATTGTTTACCAGTATGTCGCTGATTCAAACATTTATTCTGGACCGGCTGGAACGGTCACAGCGACTGTAAACTTCTACTTGCAAGAGACGGTCAGTGGGGGGAGTGCTTCCTACATCGCAAAGGACGGCGGTTTGCTTGATGCTGCATTCCAGATCAACCGTACCGCTGGCACCGGCTTTGTGGCGTCACTGGCGACCCAAACCAGTTCCACTGGAACATTCGCGAACGGCCTCGGTGGCGTGTCGGGCAATTTTACGGCCGCCGGATCGCAATGGGTTATGCAGGAAACGACATCAACCAGTGCCACGAGTGGTCCGCTCGGCGTTGTGACAGGAAACGTCACCAAAGTTCTGCTTGCTACCGGAACTTTCAATCTTGGAACTTCGCCGACGACGACACTGGTGCTGAAGAGAAAGAATGTGGGTACCAACACCCAGACTTTCAACAGCGGAACCGATCTTGACCTTGACCAAACTCTTCCCGATGGGACCGTCATCATCGGTGCTGGGGACGTCGCCAATCAGTTCCCAATCACTCTAAACACTGCGATTACCGTTCCCGAACCTGGCAGCATGGCGCTTTGTGGCATCGCCGCTTGCTCCTTCGGCTTCGGTGCCTGGCGCCGTCGCCAAGCCAGGAAAGCAGCTGAAGCCATGGTTGAGCAACCAGTCGTTTGAAGCACAACGGCGGGGTCCGAATTCAGACACGGCTTTCAAAAGCCGTGTCTTTTTTTGTAGGTTTCCTGGCCGTCGCATCCAATAATGTTGGGATGCTTCACAGGGTCAACGTCCGCATCGAGGAGACTCCCCTCCTATCT
>Ga0206934_1251_pt1 | contig 13111 bp, 2 predicted proteins | sample Alteio_BWOrgHeat_16_FD_152932 | JGI IMG/M metagenome (GOLD analysis project Ga0206934, IMG submission 152932) | Enriched cells from forest soil in Barre Woods Harvard Forest LTER site, Petersham, Massachusetts, United States -... | ecosystem: Environmental > Terrestrial > Soil > Temperate forest > O...
CAACGGCACCACTTGTTACACCCTCGAGCGCATGGACGTACTACGGCAGCTCAACCACGCACACAGCAGGCTTACTGGCTTGGACCAGTGCGGCTCGTCCTGTTGAGATCAAGGAACTCGCACGTGCATTGGGCGCAACCCGCTATACAGCGGATGTGTATTCACAGACCGTCTATGAATATGTACGCAACAACATCCAAATTGAATTTCGGTTTGGTTTGTCTAAAGGCGCTCGTGGTGCGCTCATCGATCAGTCGGGGACCGCTTTTGATCAAGTGCATTTGATGGTGGAGTTATTGCGTGAAGGCAATGTAACGGCCAGCTACCAGGTCGGCACCATCACACTCAACGCCACGCAGTTCTCGGCGTGGACCGGTTTTACGAATGCGAAAGCAGCGTGCCAATTCCTAGCTGACGGTGGCATTCCCGCGACGGTTAATAGTGCGACGACGTGCAGTAGTTTATCGGGTACCGCTAGTGTGAGCACGGTGGTCATGGGCCACGCCTGGGTGTCAGCCAATTCGAAATTGTATGACCCAGCGTATAAGCAGCACATTATCAAAACCGGTGTTGACCTGGCTGCTGCGATGGGCTGTGGCACTGCGACCGCGCCGACCTGCGGTTCAACAATTTTGAACTTTATGCCAGGGATCACAACTTCTTCCGGTGTGAACGCCATCCAGGGATCGGCTGGATTGCAGAGCTCAATCGACAATCAAGTGAAGTCGTACGGCACGAATCTAGAAACTTGGATAAAAAACTATAACGGTACCAACAAGACCAGCATGCAGATAGAGGACTTGGTGGGTGGTCGCATCATCGACTTACAAGCTGCATTCAGTATCAAAACGTCTAGCACACCTTTACCTTACACACTGACGGCTCAATACACGTGGGCGGGAGATATCCCGGATGCCTTTCGCACCACCTTGCGAGTGCAACTCGACAACATCGATAAGACACTCTACGTCGATGAAGAGTATGGCCGACGTTTGCGGTTATGGGGCTATGAGAATTCCGATCATTCAGCCAATAACGTGGCTACGGAGCGCGACATGGCTTTGTATTCGGAATACAAACCGCTGGCACGTAGTAATGTTGCTTATCCCTCCAACCCTGCCAGCATGGCGCTGACGCTCACGGTCAATCATCCCTACGCTGCCAACACCGGCAGCTACGCAGACGAAGCGATCGGCAAGCAAGTGTCCGTGCCCGATTATTGTAATAGTGGGCAGCTTCGTGATTGGTGTGCCGGCACAGTGACGATTCTGCAAAGTTGGGGCGATACCACGCAGAGCACTATCAGTCATTTCGGCGCATTACAACAAAACGATGAAGTAGCGATTGTGCCCGAAGATCAAAGCGATCCGAATCATCTTCATTTGTGGATTGGTTACGACGGTTTTAACTGTGCTGCGACGACAACTATTCCCGCTTCGACGATTGCTTTTAACACGTGCTACGAGGGGCAACAGTCGAGTATCGTGGCGACCTGGCTTACGCAATCGTCGCGTATCAATGAATTGACGGCTCAGATCAATCAGGGTCGCGTACAGAGCCATCACAGTCTTGGCTACGCTATGTCGGGGAAGAATATTTATGGTGGCGTTTTCTTCTTAAATGCACAGACCAATCTCAGCACAAATTCGCTGACCGTCAATGCCAACGATCGGCAGGCCATGGTCAATATGATTGCTGCGGTGAGCAGTCGGCTGGAAGGCGGCACACTCGAACAGATGCAGGATGTGTGGGAGGCGGGTTCGAGTATTTCGCTCTTAAGTAGAGCCAATGCTGCGAATCATGTGTTCGTGGAAATCAATAGCACAAACCAAACGGCCGCTTTTGGAATGCTAAGTAGTGATTACACCTCGCCTATTAATGTTAAAGCGGCCCTACAATCTTACGTGAACTTAGGTTACACGGTGATTGCGCCTACGGACCCTCGTTTGTCTTACCCCTTTGCGAACGGCAGCGGAACGCTGACCATGCTATACAACGGTGCGGTAGCTACAAAGCCGGATGGAAGTAGCGCAGCCTATGTTGTCAAAGGCGATGGATCCGGTGGATCGTCTGGCGATCAAGCTGCGGACCCTGCGACGACGACGTTGAATGCGGTCAAGCAAATGGAAGCGTCGGTTAAGGACAAGAAGTATTACGGCATCAATTTACAGTCGGGTACGTTAACGTTAACACCGCCGCCCGATCTGGTTACCGGAAGTGGTACGTTCCCTTACAGCCTCTCTTTCCAGCGCTATTACGATTCTGCGGAAGCGCTCCAAGGCTCAGCATCGGAGTATCCCCCCTTTCGGCCCGCTGAGCTGGGTGGGGGGTGGAAGCAGAATTCATCGATCACCGCGCGCAATAGCGGCGACGGATTGGCAGGGATGGGACGCGATGCTGCGGTGCATGCGGCGGGTGCCGTAGCTGGCATGTATGTGCTGAGAGGATTAAACAGCACCGGTACGATAGACATGCGTGGTCGCCTCTGCACGGCCTTTGCCACCAATGGTTGGGTCAGCAATCTGCAGAACAATCTCGTCACGGTAGAGCGGCCACCGAAGACCACGATGTTCGTGCGTTCGATGGACGGGACTACCTTTAATCCGCCGCCGGGTTCGACGGAGAAGTTGACACAGACTGGAGCACGTTACTGGGCTGGGCTGGGCAGTTCATGGGAAACGCTTTGGGATACCTTCAGCGTATCGCTTTCACTCGCGGGAACGGATGGTTCGACGCTCGCGTTTGGTGGACTCGGGTTTGATGGAGATCGTTACTCGTTTCTGCCTACAACGTGGTCGTTTCCAGACGGTATACAGGTGGCCTTTAACTATACGTCTAATAACTTATCTTCCGGGCTTCCCGCCAATGTCTATGGGTGTCTAACCAGCGTGACCAACACGCTGGGACGGGCGTTGAACTTTCCTTGTCAATCTCAAGGAATTTCATGGGTGCAAGATGAAAACGGCCGTCAGGTTACATTTGCTAGCGAGGATCCTATCACTCATGCCACAGGCACCAATTACGCAGCATTTGTAATCCCCACAAAGTTCTCTGTCACGACACCTGATGGCGCCATCACTCGATACGATTATGTGCAGTATCCCAACACCGCCATCAATCGTGACTATGCCAAGATCTATAGATGGTTCACACCGGATGATGCCAACACACCGTTTATGACGGCGGACTACGACAGCTTGTATCGTGTGAAGGGAGTGACCGACAAGAGTGGTAATCGCACGGATTATTTCAGCAGCGGTTTGTATGGATCAGAAAATCAGAAGCGGGGTGAAGTCAAAGACCCGTTAACTGCATTGACCACCAGCTACTTTGATAAGAATAGCAATCTGCTGAGTGTGATCAATCCACTTGGTTTGGCCACCTATCATACTTACGACAGCGCACGTCGTCTGACCAAAACGAAATATCCAGAAGGCAACTCGACCCAGTACACCTATGACGCACGCTCAAATAAGTTGAGCACAACCAGCACGGCAAAGTCGGGCAGCACGTATGGCACCATCACCATGGAGTCGGCGACCTATCCCACGAGTTGTTCGCCTGCGACTAGTCCGGCGTGTAATAAGCCGCTAACTACGACGGATGCTAACGGCAATGTGACGAGCTATTACTACCTGAGCAATGGCCAGTTACAACGAACCGTCGGTCCCTCGGTGACGAATGGCGTGTCCGGCAATGCGCAGACAGATTATTGCTACACGAGCTATGGTTCAGTGAGCTTGATGACCGGCAAGATTGATAAGGTGAGCAGTTCGGAGAATGGCGTCGCCAGCTACGCCTATAACAGTGGCAATAAATATGTATTAAGCAGTGCAACGGTTGATCCGAGCACGACGTGGGTGCCGCCCGGTACCGCGGGCAATGCGTGTACGACCACCAGCAAGAGTGGTGCGTTGGCACTCACGACCGGTTTTACGTTTGATGGCGTAGGCAATGTCACGGCCATTGATAAACCGCGAACCGATGTCACCGATATCACTACTTACAATTTTGATGTGATGCGTCGTCTCACTCGCGTGGTATCGCCGGCGGTGACCATCAATGGAGCATCAGTCAATCCGATCACTCGATATACCTATAACACGGATGGAACGTTACTTACCACACGCCATGGTTTGATCGCTTCACCGACAGACAGTAATCCCAGTAACCCTTGGCCGACTGATTTAGTAGCCAACCAATGGCAAACCGACACCCGTAGTTATTATCCCACGGGCGATTTGCAGTCCGTGATGGATGCGGAAGGCAGCCTCACGCAGTACGGTTACGATGCAATAGGAAGACAGACCTTAGTGACCGATCCGGATGGTCGACGTACTGGTACCGTCTATGACTTGGCTGGACAGACGCGCTGCGTGTGGAAGGGATGGGATAGCGCGACCGCACCTGCTGCCTGGCTGAATAGCAGTTCTACTGTGTGCAACTGGACGCCATCAAGCTACACCGGCTCTGGCAAATACCGCTATGCGCAATACGACTACACGAATAATGGCAAGCAGTATTGGGTACAGGATGCTAACAACAACGAAACCGACTATGCCTACGATGGACTGGACAGGCTGCAATTTACGCTGTTCCCCAATGCAGCAGATGGCACACGCTGCAGTCGGCCAGCTACGGACAGTCTTACACCCACCTGTTCTGCGAGCGGTGGCACGACACCGACTTACGAAAAGTATACGTATGACAGCGCGGGTAATCGCCTGACGCTGCGCACGCGTAAGGCCGAGACCATTACCTCCACCTACGATGCCATGAATCGGTTGAAGACCAAGGCACCGCAGAGTCAAGGCACCGTGAGCTATGGTTATAACTTACTCGGCGAACAGCTCTCGGTGGCCGAGGCCGCATCGGGCAGCTATGCCGCGTACACCACCTCATACACTTACGATGCGGTGGGACGCAAAATATCCGAACAAACCAATCCACTCGCGGGCTCTGCAAAGACTGTCAGCTATCAATACGACCAAGCAGGGAATCGTAGCCAGACCACCTGGCCAGATAACTATTACGTCAGCTATAGCTACGATGCACTCAATCGTATGCAGTATGTGCGTGAGAACAGCACTTCTACCAACGAGCTTGCGTTCTATGACTACGACATTGTTGGCCGACGCAAGACGCTGTGCTTAGGTGGCCAAAGCACCAGTTGCTTGGCGGGCAATGGTACCAACAAGACTACTTATAGCTACGAAGCGGACAGCGACTTAAGCACCTTGACCAATGTGCTCAACGCGACGAGTGTGAATCTAACGTATGGTCATAACCACTCGCATCAACTCACCAACATTGCTGCGAACGATGACTTTTATCTGGTGAAGCCTGTTACGACCGTCAGCACGGCCTATGTATCGAACAACCTTAATCAGTACGGCAGTGTGGGCGGTCAAGCCGCTACTTACGATGCTAACGGCAACATGCTGACCTGGTATCCCACGGATGGCAGTGGCAAGAACACATACACGTACGACAGCGAGAATCGCCTGGTCACCGCGGCGGTGAAGGGCAGTGCTAGCGCAACCCTCAGCTTTGACTACGACGCCTTAGGTCGACGGATGAAGAAGGCGGATACCGCAACGACTACTACCTACTACTTGTTGGACGGCGATGAAGAAATCGCCGAGTACAGCAGTGCCGGCGTCCTACAACGTCGCTACATCACCGGGCCTGCCATTGATGATCGCATTGCGCGTGTTGAAGGCAATGCGCTGACCAATCCGACCAAGTACTACTATCACACCAACCATCAAGGGTCGGTGATGGACATGACGGATGCGAGCGGTAGCATCACACAGCAACTGGCCTATGACGAATACGGCAAGCTAACCTCACAGCCACCCGCAGCCATCACTGGCGAACCGTTCCGTTACACAGGAAGAAGATACGACACGGAAACCAACCTGTATTACTACCGTGCTCGTTATTACACGCCGGACTTAGGTAGGTTCTTGCAAGTCGATCCCATTGGGTACAAGGATGACGTTGATCTCTATACCTATGTTGGAAATGATCCGTTGGATAAGACGGATCCGAGCGGAAGATGCCTGGAGGACGCGTGTATTGTCGAAGCCGCCCTTATAGTCGATGCGCTGATCTATACTGGATTGATCAGCGGGCCTACCGTGATGCAGGCAGAAGCACCGGCAGCCACACCAGCGGCTGCGCCAACAGCCACACCAGCAAACTCACCGGGATTACCAAGCGGCCTTGTCGGAACGCAGGATAGTAAGGCTGGTCAGCAGGGGAATCGGCACAATAGCGGTCCGTTGAGTCCGGACAACGGAGGAACTGGCAATTCAAAAGCAGATTTCAATAAGCTTACGGGTGGAAGAAGTGCGCCTGCTCCCGAAGGTTCTAATTATCCTCCGGGAACGCAGGTGGGCGAAAATGGAATTTCACACCGCCCTGAAGCAGGATCGACGGGACCTAGAATTGATGTCCCGGCTAACGGCGCTAAGCCAGCCGAGACTTTACACTATCCCCCTGGTAATGCATCTGAACAGCCAAAGCCACCACAGAACCAGCAACAGTGTTCTCAAGTTCCTGATGTCGGCAGTAGTTGTGCGTTCTAGATTGAGGAGCGCCATTTTATGAACTTAAGCGAATTCCTAAATAACAATGATCGGATCGATCGCATCGAGATTATTTCTTTTCAGAACACTCCTCCCCACTACGTAGCCCTAATTGGGATTTGTGATCGGACAATCTACGTCGCGTCAGATATGTACAGCCTTAGCGACCGGGAGGAGATCGGCGTATTGCGTTTTGTGACTGATTATAAAAAGCCAAAACTTGCGACGGTGGAAAGCTTTGAAGGAGGATGCGTCTCTTCACTGGACTATATGATGCCCCCAGTTTCAAAAAGCATTTCTGGCGTGAGAATGAAGTTGGATAACGGTCAATTAGTAATCACATCTGGCGATCTTCCTTGTTCGCTTTTTGTGCAATATAACGGGGTGAAGCGAGGGAGGTCTGAGTTCCCTATAAATGATTACCTTCATTTGGCTGCGGTAAATGTCTGAGGGCACAATTTTTTCTTGACTGGCTAGTGGCAAAAGATTGCTTAACCTCGCAAGTCGCAGAATGAGTTGCCGGCGTCTAGCGGGAGACATCAGATCGGTTGGTAATCAAGAACACATCCGTAGCCCAGGTTGAAGTCAGGTAATTGAAATGTTCTTGACAGGAAGACTGTAAGTATGAGAATTTTTTGACATGGTAAAGCTCGGACACGGTCGGATGAGTCATGGAATTCGGTGACACAGCGATTAATAATAAGTAAAAACATAACGCGCAGGGATGACCGATCCTTAACCTCATTAGTAAGCTGAAATGTTCCGCGATGGCTGTTTCTTGAGCAATCGTCTGTGAGTTATTTTGTCTGCAATTTGCATGCAGATATTTCGCATGTCGATTGTTGAATTACGATAGAGCGTGGGTTCACGCGTAGGGAGATCAAAGTCAGTGCAGAAGAAACAAGAAATGGCAACGGGCATTGCCAGGCTGTCATATGTGGGACGTGAACTACGTAGCGAATCAACTTTGTCACGTTGCGGATTGCTAGGATTGATCAAGCTCTTTGCGTTGCCAATACTAAGTGGAAGAGCAGGGCTGTTTACTTCAAATCGACAGCCAATCGTTAGGAACGTTGATACTTCTTCCTTACTGCGGCGAGTGAATCTTTTTGTTGCGACCGTGGCAGTTAGCCTTGGTTTTGGGCTGTCGACAGTTGTCGCGGACACAGTAACGTATAAGTACGACGACGCGGGAAGATTGAAGAGCAGCGTTTATAATGCCGGTCCTCAGCGGAACTACGTTCTGGATGCAGCCGGCAATCGCACGACTTCAAACGCTATTTTGTATGGGTTGCCAACTGTGCCGACTGGCTTGACCAAAGGAACGGTGACAGCAACGTCAGTCGCATTAAGTTGGACCGCATCAACGGATACAAACGGGCCTGGACTTGCGGGTTACATTATCTTTCGTAACGGGACGCAAATCGGTACCGCCACCACCACGAGTTATACCGACACCACAGCTCACGATGTGACTACCTATAGTTATACCGTGGCCGCTTATGACACCGCCGGTAACCAATCGAGCCCATCGACCGCTGTTAGCGCAACCACACCCGATGGCACATCACCGGGTGCACCAGGTGTGCCAACCGTTACCAATATTGTAACTACGACTGCAACCGCAAATTGGACACCTGCGAGTGACAACGTTGGCGTCACCCGATACCGCTACAACTTGAATGGTGGTGCATGGGTTACGTTGGGCAATGTATTGACCATCAATTTAAGCGGCCTTACTAGTAGGACCACTTACAGTTTCAACCTGCAGGCAGGCGATGCAGCGGGCTATTGGGGGGCGACCGCGACGAAATCGTTTACGACGTTCATTACAGAGACGGCGACAATGACGGTGGGTACGGATAATTCAGTTGGTGATTTTGGCATTTTTGGTTACGGATACCAATCGGGTGGGGTGGGCACGATCAGTCCGGCTACCTTGTCAAGTGGCAGCAACTATGTGCTGACTTACAGTGGATTCTGGGATGAAGATTGGACCTCAACAAATGGTCCGGTAGCTGACGGATATATAACTATAGGCGGGTTTCCTGTTGATCCCGGCGCTGGCTGGCTCCTCTCCGCATCAGTTGGCGGTGTGTCGAGAAGTGGAGCGAGTGCCAGTTATAGTTACTCATCCGGCACCGCGTCGTGGTACTGGCCTAATGCTGGATTCGGCATTCCTACCAGCGGCACCCTGACGGTCTCGGCGACCCATCGCTAGTGAACAATAAAGCTGCGCTAAGCAAGCAAGCGCATTTGGATTTATGGAGTACGTATTGTGAAGGTAAGTAATAACAATGGGACGATCATGGGTAAGACATTGGGATATACATGGCGATGCCTAGGCGTGGCGCTTGTTGTGCTGTTTGCTGCATCGTCTACTTGGGCACTGTCGGTAAACGTCACGACGGCACCACTTGTTACGCCGTCGGCTGCATGGACGTACTACGGCACTTCAACCACGCATACAGCAGGTTTACTTGCCTGGACCAGCGCCACTCGTCCTGCGGAGATCAAAGAACTTGCACGTGCGTTGGGTGCAACTCGCTATACAGCGGGTGTGTATTCACAGACTGTGTATGAATATGTACGCAACAACATTCAAATAGAGTTTCGGTTTGGCTTGTCAAAAGGCGCGCGTGGCGCGCTTATCGATCAGTCGGGGACGGCTTTCGATCAAGTGCATTTGATGGTGGAGTTGTTGCGTGAGGGCAATGTAACGGCCAGCTATCAAGTTGGCACCATCACACTCAATGCTACACAGTTCTCGGCGTGGACCGGCTTTACGAATGCGAAAGCAGCGTGTCAATTCTTAGCTGATGGCGGCATTCCCGCCACAGTCAATGGTGCGACTGCATGCAGTAGCTTATCAAGCACCGCTACTGTGAGCACAGTGGTAATGGGTCATGCCTGGGTATCAGCCAATTCGAACTTGTATGACCCAGCTTATAAGTCGCACATTATCAAAACCGGCGTTGACCTTGCCGCTGCGATGGGCTGCGGCACGGCCAGTGCACCGACTTGCGGTTCAACTGTTTTGAGCTACATGCCAGGGATCACGACTTCTTCTGGGGTCAACGTCATTCAGGGATCGGCTGGGTTGCAGAGTTCAATTGATGGGAAGATAGCGACGTACGGTACGGCGCTAGAGACTTGGATTAATAACAACTACAACGCACCCAACAAGACCAGTATGCAGATGGAGGACTTGGTGGGTGGCCGCATCATCGACTTGCAAGCTGCATTCAGTATTAAAACCTCCACCACGCCGTTGCCTTACACACTGACTGCTCAATACACGTGGACGGGCGATATCCCCGATGCCTTTCGCACCACCTTGCGGGTGCAGCTCGATAACATCGATAAGACACTCTATGTCGATGAAGAGTATGGTCGGCGCTTGAGGGCATGGGGTTATGAGAATTCCGACCATTCATCCAATAACGTGGCCACAGAGCGTGACATCGCCTTGTATTCGGAATACAAGCCTTTAGCTCGTAGCAATATTCCTTATCCATCCAACCCCGCCGCCATGGCGCTGACACTGACGGTCAATCACCCGTACGCTGCCAATACCGGCAGCTATGCAGACGAAGCAATAGCAAAGCAAGTCCCCGTCCCCAATTATTGTACTAGTTTGAACTATGATTGGTGTGCCGGTGTAGTAACGATTCTACAAAGTTGGGGTGATACCACGCAGAGCACCATGAGTCATTTCGGCGCATTACAACAAAGCGACGAGCTCGCGATTGTCCCTGAAATTCCCAGTGATCCGAATCACTTGTGGATGGGTGATCCATACGGCATTGGGTTCGAATGTAACTCGATATCAACTCCTACATTTACCACTGCTTTTAATACGTGCTTCGAGTCACAGCAGTCTAGTATTGTGGCAACCTGGCTTGCACAGTCGACGCGTATCAATGAATTGACTGCGCAGATCAATCAGGGTCGCGTACAAAGCCATCATAGTCTTGGCTATGCTATGTCGGGTAAGAATATTTATTATGGCCTTTTCTTTTTGAATGCACAGACCATGCTCAGCAGCAATTCGCTGACTTTCAATGCCAACGATCGGCAAGCCATGGTCAATACTATTGCCGCAGCGAGCAGTCGGTTAGAAGGTGGCGCGCTTGAACAGACTCAGGACGTGTGGGAAGCCGGCTCGAGTATTTCACTCTTAAGTCGTGCCAATGCTGCGAACCATGTGTTTATAGAAATCAACAGCACCAACCAAGCGACCGCTTTTGGTATGTTAAGTGGTGATTACACGACGACGAATGTGACGCCGGCTCTACAGTCCAAAGTGGCATCAGGTTACACGGTAATTGTGCCCACGGACCCTCGGCTGTCTTACCCTTTTGCGAACGGCACCGGGACGTTGACCCAGCTAATCAACGGCGCAGTAGCCACAACAGTGGATGGGAATCATATTGCTTATGTCGTCGGTGGAGACGGATCCGGCGGATCAACCGGCGATCAGGCTGCGGACCCTGCGGCGACGGCGCTCAATTCAGTCAAGCAAATGGAAGCATCGGTCAAGGACAAGAAATATTACGGTGTCAACTTGCAGTCGGGCACGCTAACGCTAACGCCGCCTCCCGATTTGGTCACCGGCACTGGCGCGTTCCCCTACAGTTTGTCTTTCCAACGTTATTATGACTCTGCAGAAGCAATCCAAAATGTGGAATCAGGTGTCTTCAGCACATCGTTTCCTCCATTTCAACCTGCTGCCCTGGGTGGGGGCTGGAAGCATAATTTCTCGATCGTTGCGCGTAATGGAAGCGATGGCTTGGCTGGAATGGGGCGTGATGCTGCAGTGCATGCGGCGGGTACAGTGGCTGGTTTGTATGTACTGCGAGGATTAAATAATACAGGTACGATGGACATGCGCAGTCGCCTCGCTACGACCTTTGCCACCAATGGTTGGGTCAGTAATCTACAGAACAATATCGTCACGGTGGAGCGTCCACCAAAGACAGCACTGTTTGTGCGTTCGATGGATGGTGCGACGTTTAATCCGCCACCGGGCTCGACGGAGAAGCTGGTGCAGTCGGGTACACGTTACTGGGCTGGATTGGGTAGTTCCTGGGAAACGCTGTGGTATACCTTTAATGTCTCGTTTTCACTGACGAGTGCGGATGGCTCGTCACTCGCGTTTGGGGCACTCGGATTTGGTGCGGATCGTTACGCGTTCCTGCCCACGACGTGGTCGTTTCCAGACGGCATGCAAGTGAGCTTTAACTACACATATAACAACACATCACCTGGGCTTCCAGGCAATGTTTATGGCTGTCTCACCAGTGTGACTAACACGCTAGGTCGGTCCTTAAATTTTCCTTGCGAATATTATGGCGTAGATAAAATTTCATCGGTGCAAGATGAAAACGGCCGCCAGGTTACGTTTACTAGTGGGGATGGCCTATATCATGCCCAGGGCAGCAACTACGCAGCGATTGCAATACCATCAACGTTCTCTGTTACAACGCCTGATGGTGGCATCACTCGATACGATTATTTGCCGAATCCCAGCACTGCTATCAATCGTGACTATGCAAAGATTTATCGATGGTACACACCGGATGACGCTAACACGCCGTTTATGATGGCAGACTACGATAGCTTGTATCGTGTGAAGGGACTGACCGATAAAAGCAACAATCGCACGGATTATTTTAGTAGCGGCCTATATGGATCTGAAAATCAGAAGCGGGGCGAAGTCAAAGACCCGTTGACCGCGCTGGCCACCAGTTACTTTGATAAGAATAACAATCTACTGAGTATGATCGATCCACTCGGCCGTGCTACGTATCAAACTTACGACAGCGCACGCCGCTTAACGAAGAAGACTTTTCCAGAACTCAACTCAACTGAGTACACCTATGATGCGCGCGGCAATCGTCTGAGTGAGATACAGCATGCGAAAACTGGCACTGGATTGCCTGATCTTGTGACAACGACGACTTATGGTGAAGGACCCACTGTCCTTAAGTGTGTGAATCAGGCTACCTGCAATCTACCCATTTCCGTTGATGGCCCACGCACGGATGTCAATGATGTGACTACCTATGCGTATAACGCCAAGGGACAGGTGACCCAAGTTACTCGTCCGTCGGTATCCATTGGAAGCAGTACGGCGAATCCGAAGACGATTTTCTGCTACGCGTCGGGCAACTCCTTCAATCCTTACTATGACGTGACTGGAGGACCGCAAAGTTGGGACAACTTAAGCCTGTTACAAGCCAAAGTGGAAGTGGTCGATTCAATCCCCAACCTGCGCGTAACGGGATATGGGTACGACACAAACAACAAATTGGTCCTGTCTTCGGCTACCAAGGATCCATCGTATACGTACGATCAAAATTGCAATCAAGCAATCAGCGCCAACAGTAATGCGCTGAATTTGGTTACTACCTTTTCTACCGATGGCATAGGTAACATCACGTCTATTGATGGGCCACGCACGGATGTCACGGATGTCACCACTTACAATTTCGATTCGATGCGCCGCTTAACTC
>Ga0206934_1253_pt1 | contig 12934 bp, 9 predicted proteins | sample Alteio_BWOrgHeat_16_FD_152932 | JGI IMG/M metagenome (GOLD analysis project Ga0206934, IMG submission 152932) | Enriched cells from forest soil in Barre Woods Harvard Forest LTER site, Petersham, Massachusetts, United States -... | ecosystem: Environmental > Terrestrial > Soil > Temperate forest > O...
TGCCGAATCGACGATCTCCCCCAAAGGCGATCGTATGATATTTACCAGTACGCGATCGGGCGACATCGATCTCTATTCGATGAATCTCGATGGCACGGCTCCCAAGCAGCTCACACATGAAGAAGGATATGATGGCGGCGCATATTTTTCTCCGGATGGGAGCGAGATCGTCTATCGTGCATCGCGCCCGACGGGCGATGAGCTTACCGAATATCACGATCTCTTAAAGCGGGGGCTGGTAAAACCCACCAAGCTCGAAATTTTCGTGATGAATGCCGATGGCTCCAACAAGAGGCAGGTCACGCATTTGGATGCTGCGAGTTTTTCGCCGTACTGGGCGCCCGATGGTGAGCATATTATTTTTTCTTCGAACTATCTCGATACGAAAGGCCGCGCGTTCGATCTGTTTATGATCAAGAAAGACGGCACCGGTCTCGAACGAATCACCTACGGCGGCGGATTCAACAGCTTCCCGATGTTCACCCGCGACGGCAAGAAGCTCGTCTTTTGTTCGAATCGTAACGGTTCCCACCCGCACAATACCAACATTTTTGTCGCGGACTGGATCCAGTAATTCCTGCCCATCGCGATAAGTATTTGGAGAACCGTAACTAATTAATGTAATGCCAGAACTGACAGACGTTAATACATCAGGACAAAGCGTTCGTGTTCTCACGCTCGTTCTGGGCTTGGCGGTTGTTGCCGCGATCGCTCTGGGTGTACCTGGGTGTAAGGTGTCGGGGTCGGCGGCGGGTGGGGGCGTTACCCATGTGTACTATATTGCGGCGCAGGAAGTCGACTGGAATTATGTTCCAGACGGCAAAAACACAGCGTATGGGAAGCCGTTCGATTGTATGGAAGCAATCTACGCGCAACCCGGTCCCAATTCCATCGGCCCCATTTATAAAAAAGCATTGTATATCGAATACACCGACAGTACATTCACCAAGCAAAAACCTGTCGCACCGGAATGGATCCATAAGGGCATACTCGGTCCGGTGATCCGGGCCGAGGTTGGCGATACGATCCAGATCTACTTTAAAAATGAGACGTCGTTCCCGGCGAGCATTCATCCGCACGGAGTTTTTTATACCAAATCCAATGAAGGCGCGCCGACGAACGACGGCACCAATGGCGCTGGCACCAGCATTAAACCAGGGGAGTCGTATCATTATATGTGGACGGTTCCCGAACGCGCCGGGCCAGGGCCGGCCGACCCAAGTTCCATCGTGTGGATCTATCATTCCCATGCGAACGACATGGCCGATATGTATGCCGGGCTGATGGGACCGATCATCATCACGCGCAAAGGGATGGCCGGCCCGAATGGAAAGCCAACAGACGTGGATCGTGAGTTCGTTACACTGTTTATGATCTTCGACGAGAATCTTAGTCCGTATTTAGCTACCAATGCCGCACACTATCTGCAATGCGCGCCGGTCAATACCGCCGACTTTGTAGAAGGCAACAAGAAACATGCGATGAACGGCTATCTCTTTGGCAATATGCCGATGCCCGTCATGCACGTCGGCGAGCGTGTTCGGTGGTATCTGTTGGGAATGGGGAACGAAGATGATCTTCACACTCCGCACTGGCACGGCAGCACCGTTACCGAGCATGGCATTCGTGAGGATGTTACCGAGCTATTGCCCGCCGTGTTCAAGCAGGTAGATATGGTTCCGGACGATACCGGCATCTGGCTGTTCCATTGCCACGTCGCCGAGCACATGATGGCCGGCATGACGGGCCGATATCAGATTTTGCCCTGATCTTTAATTTCTAATTTTCTTCAACTCAGCAACAATGATCCATTCTAAACACAACCTTGTATTAAGACTTAGTCTTAATAGCATTATGCTTTTATTTCTCACGCTTGCCGGTACTTCGGTGTTCGCACAAACCGCAGAGACCTTCGTCGGAGGGTACGGAGAAATGAACTATCAGAACTACTCCGATGGTGCGGTTCCCAGGCTGGACATCTCGCGTTTTGTGCTTTATCTCGATCACACGTTCGACATGCACTGGATGTTCCGTTCCGAAACGGAGATCGAGCATGTAAAGATTTCCAGTGGTGCTGGCGGAGAGATCGGGCTGGAGCAGGCGTATCTCGATTTCCATGCAAAGGATTGGCTCGGTTGGCGCGTGGGGCTAATGGTGCTTCCTATCGGCATTATGAACCAGATGCATGAGCCAAATACCTACTTCACTGTGTTGCGGCCCATGTTCGATCGGGTGGAAGAGTAAAGGATCTTATCGCCGCCGGGTAGGAAGTACGAGCAGGTAGTGCGCCCCGCGCCTGTCGAGATACGCTTGACGCGACTGCCATCGATCGGCATCATGTAGATCTGATCGCAGGTTCCCGATTTTTTCCCGTGCGCTTGAAACGTGATGAACTTATCATCCGGGCTGAGGTACGCTTCGGCGTTCTCGCCTTCGAACGAAAGCTGCTTTACATTTTTCAGGTGTTTCTCGCCAGCATAATAGCATGAATCGGGCAACGGTCGCGCGCCTGGGAATTGCTTTGCCATATCGATCGCCGCGTTATCGTGTGTCGAAAAATCATAGATGGGCGACATCCCAAGCATCCGTCCTGTGAGGACATGCTTCTTCGTGGTATCGGCGCGTTTCGTCGTATCCGTGATCGGCGAAGTCCCTTGCGCTGCTGCGATGGAGGAAAAAAGAAACGACGCGAGGAAAAGGCGGTAAAAATATTTTATCATCTTTATCATAGTAATTTCAAGATTCACAGCCGGTTTTGCTCTTTGATCTTTTTGAGAGGTAATACACCGCTGGAACCCGGCGAGCCTGTGACGGCAAGATGGTCGCCGATGCGTGCTGTATGATCGTTCCCACGCGATGGCCCGCTCGTGCGGCATTCGAGACATAATCCGAAGATCTGGAACGAATGATACATCGGAGAGAATCCATATTGTGCGCAGGCATCGTCCTGCAACCGTTCGACGCGCGCGTTCTCGAACTCCACGATCTTCCCGCATTTTGTGCAGACCATGTGGTCGTGATGCGGGCGATCGGTCGTCTTTTCATATTGCGCGTGTCCTTGAGAGAACCGGTAACGGGAAACAAGTCCGCATTCGTGCAACAGGGCAAGCGTCTTATAGACCGTAGCGCGGGAAACTTTCGAGCCGTTATTCTTTAAATAAATAAAAAGATTATCGGCGTCGAAATGATCGTTCCAGGCAAGCACGGCATCCAGAACATCGAACCGCTCCGGCGTGATGCGGTATTGCCCCTCCTGCAAGAATTTTCGGAAATGTTCGTGCGGCTTCAACGCCACGCGCCGAAGCCCAGTACTTCCGGCATTGGAAGATGGCTTTTTACGAGCGGATGAAATGGCAGCAGGCATGGCGCTTATTAAGATTGAGTCTTAATACACGCATTCCACCAAAGTTGTTCCTTATGCGATGGCATATTCTCTGCCATTACATAAATGAAACAGCCGTTCTCTGTTCTAATACTTTCCCACCAGCACTTCGATCACGCCAGTCCCGGGGCCGGTGAAATTATCGAGCGCTTTGCCGATGGCTTCGCCGATCTGCAGTTTGCTGAGGTCCGCTTTCATCGCATGTCCCGGCGTTGAAGATGTGACGAGGAGATCGCCAGCGGTGATCGGGCCGTTCTCTGCCGAGACCTTCGTGGGAATTACTCCGATCACTCCAAGCGGTACTTTGCCGGATAGATCTGCATCGATATTTTCGGGTGTGAGCAAGACTCCCGGTTTTGTTGCATAGACGCCAGCCACTAACCGAGAATATGGTTCCGAGCATTTTTCTACCTGACGTGTGCCCGTCCGTGAGATCACAAGCACGTCACCCGGCTCATAGCTTGAACGGATTCCGGGAACATCGAATGCTTCTGCTACATCGGCGCCGCCTGTTTGTGTGCCGCCATCGAAGAAGCCTTTGCCCGTATTATCGATTCGGGCTTTATTCGCCAACGCGGTTTCGAAGATGGCTATGTTATTGCTCGTGGTGGTGGAAACGCCGCTTCCCTGATAGACCGCAACGAGTGCATTGCCGGTCGTGTTAGCATTTGCCAATACGCCGGTTCCGGTACTGGTCCAGCCTTGTACGCCATTTCCAGAATTGGAGACTCCATAGACTCCATCGCTGCTCGTAGAAGTCCCCGTTGCATCCCCATAGACTCCAACCCCGGAAAGCGTGGTTCCATAAACGCCCCATCCCCCACCCGCCTGCGATCCCCAGACGCCAATACCATAACCACTTGTGCCATCGTTCATGCCACGAACCGCGGTAGAGTTGGCGCCGGGTGAGGGAGCTGTTATTTCGCCCTGAACAGCGAACGCACCAACGACTGTTGAACTATTCTGTGCCAGAATGACCGGGTTTGTCCCGCCTACGGAAGTAGAAACGGCCTTGATGGCGCTTCCCATCCCCGCATTATTCATTTCAACAGTATTTCCCGTTGCCCCGGAATTTAGCGTCTCGAAAAGACCGGCACGGGCAGTTGTTCCTCCGGCACCCGCCGATCCGTGCACCCCCACGCCAAGCGAGGAGGCGAAACCCTCGACTCCATCGCCCGTCTGTGTATTTCCAACAACGCCAGAGTGACTATCGGAAGTACCGCAGACCCCCGAAGGAACCGTAATCGTACTGCCATCCGAAGCGCGCCCGACTACTCCAACACCAAGCGTCGCTGTCGATTGTCCCTGAATTGCAATCTCACCGCCAGATGAGCCATCGATCGCGTAGCCCGTTCCCGAATTGGTGAGCGAAAAAAGTATCGAGGCCGACGTAGCCGATTGCGAGTATGGCAGAGTCAGCGAAACCGGAGGTAATGCGGCCCACGTCGCGCCACCGGATCCATTTGCTGTAAGAACCTGCCCGTTCGTTGCCGAACCTGATCCAACGACGGCGTTCGTTACTGCACCTGAAGCTATCTTTGCCGTCGTAACTGCTCCAGCAGCGAGCTTTGCAGTACTAACCGCGCCATCCGCCAAACTAAATGTTGCGGTTGGTCCATTTGGAGAAGTAATATTGATCGTTCCATCGGTATTCTGCACACCCTGAATTCCAGACCCGCCGCCACCGGATGAGCTGATCGTAATAGTCTGACCAGACTTGTTAATGGTCGTTCCTCCGGAGCCAGCGAGCGTTACCGCACCGCTTAAATTATTAACAGTTGTAACGACGCCTCCTGCGGAAGGAGCAAGATTAAGCGCAGTCGTTGCCGTGCCCGCAGCGCGGGTAGAATCAGCGAATCTGCTGCTCCAGGAAGTGGCTGCCGCCCCAAGCCTGGATCGTGGAGCAAGCTCTGCCCCGCCATCGATAGAAACGCCGAGAAAATAGCCGGGCGCAGGTCGCACCGTTCCCGAGTAATCGCCCGCGTCGAATAACGGGAGCGGGTTTGCCTTATTCGTCCCTATCTGAACGTTGAAAACCCCGCCGGTGAACGTGACAGCACTCTGTACCTCTTGATACAGAGCCGACCCACCTATGGAATCTGAGTAGATCGACAATGTTATCGAGTGAGGCCCCTGAAGCGGGCTGCTATTATTCGAGGCTATCCCCTGATAGGAGATCGCCTGCTGTGCAAAGGAAGAAGTAGTCGCAAGCGCCAGGATAAAAAAGAAACCCAGAGCGCAGGCAAATGTTCGAGAAATGCTCTTCTGTGTTTTCATAATAAAAAATGATCCGTTAAAGAAAGAATCGTGAGTACAAATATAACACAAGAATTTGCCCGGCTCGTGAAAAGAAAACCGACCCTGTGTCCGTAAGAAAGCTACGTTCGGAGCTATGAGAAGAACAAACCGATCTTATTTCAGGCTATGCTCGAAAATGAGCTTTTCCGTTATTGACCGTTCCCACAACCTTCCCAATAAATTCCGCGCCAACGAACGGAGTGTTGTGCGATTTGGATAGAATATCTCCCTCCGCGAATCGCCATTTTTTTGTGGGATCGAAAATGGTGAGGTTCGCTCGTTCGCCTTCTTTGATCTGGATCGCAGGAAGCCCAAGCAGCTTGCGCGGGTTCGTCGAAGACAATTCAATGTATTGTGCGAAAGTCAAATGTCCAGCATTTACGAGATGCGTAAGTCCAAGCGGGATCGCAGTCTCCAGTCCAATAATTCCCATCGCGGCGCTGACCATATCGGTTTCTTTTTCGTGGGCGGCATGTGGCGCGTGGTCGGTGGCAATGCAATCAATAGTTCCGTCAACAAGACCTTCAATGATGGCGTCAACATCCTCTTGCGTTCGCAGCGGCGGGCACATCTTCGCCATCGTGCCATGCTGTTCAACTGCTTCATCGGTGAGCGTAAAATGGTGAGGCGTTACTTCGCAGGATACTTTAATTGCGCGAGCCTTCGCCTCGCGGATGAGCCTAACCCCACCTTTCGTGCTGACGTGGGCAACGTGGTATCGAACTCCGCCTACATATTCCGCAAGAAGAATATCTCTTGCAATTATTATTTCTTCTGCAACCGAGGGCCATCCCGGTAATCCCAACTTCGTTGAAACGCGGCCTTCGTTCATCGCCGCGCCTGCTGTCATCGAATGTTCCTCGCAATGCTGCGTGACAAGCAGATCGAACATTTGGGCATATTCGAAGACTCGGCGCATCACTTCCGCGCTGCGAACCGCCGCGCCATCGTCGGAAATCATTTTTACTCCGGCTTTGGCCAATGCGGCCATCGGCGAAAGCTCATCGCCCTTTCGATCTTTCGTCATCGTGCCGCAAATGGCAAGGTCGACAAGATGCCCCGCAGCTTTTTCCTTGATATAGCTTACCACGAACGGATCGGAGATCGACGGCTCGGTATTCGGCATACAACAAACGCTGGTGAATCCCCCTGCCATCGCTGCATTTAGTCCTGTCTCGATCGTTTCTTTGTATTCCTGACCTGGTTCCCGCAGATGTACGTGCATATCGAAGAACCCCGGTGCAACAATGGCTCCTCCAAGATCTCGTATTTCTCCATCCGATTTCAGCCCGCGCCCGATGCGTGTGATAACACCGTCACGAATCTCGAGATCGAGACCGGAGTCATCGAGTTGAAGCGATGGGTCGATGAGGTGTACGTTCCGAAGAAGAAGATCCATTCTTAATTCTTAATTTTTAATTCTTAACTGAACACCCATTCCATCACAGCCATTCTCACGGCCACCCCACGCTTGACTTGCCGAAGCACAAGCGAACGCTCCCCATACACCATCTCGCTTTCGAGTTCGATACCGTGGTTGATAGGGCCGGGATGCAAAATAAGAGCGTTCGATCGCAACATTCGTTCCGGCGTCATTCCATATTGCTCGCGATACTCTTCCAGGCTCGGGAAAAATCCGCGAGCTTGCCGTTCCATTTGTATGCGAAGCATCATGATCGCATCCGCAGTGTCCAACACGCTATCCAAATCGTGTGTAGTTTCAACTCCGAGCACACTCGAAATTTCGCGCGGCATGAGTGTATCCGGCGCAACGAACGTAACATGCGATCCAAGTTTTTTCAGCAGCCACGCATTCGATCGCGCAACACGTGAGTGCAGAATATCGCCAACAATAGCTATATGCTTGCCTTTAAGATCACCCATCGCTGCGCGCATTTCGGCTGCATCGAGCAATGCTTGCGTGGGATGCTCATGAACGCCATCGCCGGCGTTCACCACATGAATATCCTCCGGAAGCTGTTCGGCAAGAAATTTTGGAACACCGGAAACATTATGCCGAATCACAAACGCATCGACCTTCATCGCTTCCAGTACGCGGATCGTATCAAGAACCGATTCGCCTTTGGCGAGACTGCTTACCGCCGGTGTTAGAGAAACCACATCCGCACCGAGGCGGCGTTCGGCAAGTTCAAAGGAGGTACGCGTTCTGGTCGATGCTTCGAAAAAGAGATTGGCGACGGTGCGACCTTCGAGCACCTTCGACTTTTGAAAAGGACCGGATTTCTTGAGAAATTCTAAATAATAGTCACTACGATCAAGAAGATGGATTATAACTTCGGTGGGTAAATGCTCGATTGTCAGCAGATCTTTTCGCTCAATTCTCGAAAATTCACTCCCATTCGGCGAAAAAGCCTTCGTTTTGGGTGTATTGCTGGCCGTTTTGGTCGCTGGGTTCAATTCAGTCGCGTGTGAAAGATTTGTTTAATGCGGATAGTTCCGCAAAAAAAGCAACCAACCAAATTGCACAGATGTTTTGCCCTATCGGTCTCGAAAAATAGCCGCAAAATACCCGTTCCGTTGCCAAAACGTAGCACAAAAAAAAGCATCGAAGAAGTAAGATTGCCTTCAGGCAATGCGAACGATTCTGTTATCGTTCGTGGCGCGCGTGTGCATAATTTGCGGGGCGTGGATGTCGATATTCCGCGCGAAAAGCTGGTGGTTATCACGGGAATTTCCGGCTCAGGAAAGTCTTCGCTGGCGTTCGATACCATTTATGCGGAGGGTCAGCGGCGGTATGTGGAATCGCTCTCGCCGTATGCGCGCCAGTTCTTAGATATGATGGAGCGGCCGGATGTCGATTACATCGAAGGGCTTTCCCCCGCCATTTCTATCGAGCAAAAAACGATCGGTTCCACGCCGCGCTCGACCGTCGGCACGGTAACGGAAGTGTACGATTTCATCCGTTTGCTCTTTGCTCGAACGGGAACGCAATTTTGCGTTGACTGTAACCTTCCCGTCGAAAAGCAGTCGGTCGATCAGATCATTACCGCGCTTCTGAATTATCCAAATGGAACGAAGATCACGATCTATGCCCCCGTCGTGCGCGGCAGAAAGGGACAGTTCAAGGAGCTGTTCCGCGATGTGCTGCGGCAAGGTTTCACCCGCGCGAGAATAGACGATCAGCCCAAAGAGATCAGCGAGAACTTAGAGCTTGACCGTTACCGCGCACATACCATCGAGATCGTGATCGACCGCATCGTACTAAATGAAGAGATTCGTGAGCGGCTGACGGCTTCGGTGGGAACCGCGCTCAAAATGAGCAAAGGAACGATCAGCGCGGAGATCGAGCGTGGAGCAAAAAAAGAAAATGTTCTTTTTAGCGAAAAATATAGCTGCCCGAATTGTGGCAGGTCATACGAAGAACCTCAGCCAAACACCTTCTCCTTTAATTCCCCAACAAATGCATGTCCGGAATGCCACGGCCTTGGCGTAAAGCGAGACTTCGTGAATGAACTCATCATTCCGGATAGAAGCGTCTCCGTTGCAGATGGTGGAATAGTTCCTTTCGGTAAACAAGGAAAGGTCTGGCTGTGGTCTCAAGTGGAAGCGATCTTTGCACACTCCAAAATTCCGCTTTCAACGCCCATCGCCTCACTTCCAGAACCATTTTTCGACGTGTTGATGAATGGCTCTGGTAAACAAAAGTTTGAAGTAATGTGGACGTCCGGTTCAGGCCGAACCACAAAATATCAAACCAAATGGGCGGGCGTGTTCGAAACGCTGCGCTATTGGTTCAATGAATCGGGTTCCGGAGCGCAGCACGACTGGGCAGAGCAATTCATGGCCGCTCACACCTGTCCCGCATGTAATGGCGGCAGATTAAAACCTGAAAACCTCGCCATCAGAGTTCATGGCAAGAATGTGCGAGATATTGTATTGCTCTCGCTGACGGATACCATCGAGTTCTTCCGCACGCTTTCTTTTGAAGGAATGAAGCAAATAATCGCCGAGCCAATCCTTCGCGAAATAATTCCACGCATCGATTTCCTATTGCAGGTTGGACTTGGGTATCTCTCGCTCGATCGCTCGGCGCAATCGCTTTCAGGTGGCGAATCGCAGCGCATTCGGCTTGCGACACAGATCGGCACACAACTCGTGGGCGTTCTCTATATTTTGGATGAGCCGAGTATCGGATTGCATCAGAGGGATAATCGCCGCCTTATTCATTCGCTGGAACAACTGCGCGATCTGGGCAATACCGTGATCGTCGTCGAGCATGACCGCGAAATGATGGAGTCTGCGGATATGCTTCTCGATATTGGTCCCCGTGCAGGCGAACACGGCGGGAATCTTGTGGCCTATGGACCGCCCGCACTATTTAATGTAGCGGGACATTCGACAAATAGGACAGATGGGTATTTTATTTCCGAGGATTCTCCGACGGCTCGATATTTATCTGGCAAATCCTCCCTTGAAATTCCTAAAGAGCGAGTGAAGCCCAAAAAGAATAAATCCGTTGTGCTTGAAGGCGCTACAGGAAATAATTTGCGCGATGTAACGCTTACTATTCCGCTCGGAACGTTTACGTGTATCACAGGAGTGTCTGGTTCGGGAAAATCCACGCTCATCAATGAAACCCTTGCGCCTATTTTACAACGGCATTTTTATAATTCGCATGTCGTCCCGCTGCCATTTAAGAAGGTCGATGGGTTAGATGCGATCGACAAAGTGATCGAGATCGACCAATCCCCCATTGGCCGAACGCCGCGCTCGAATCCTGCGACCTATACCGGACTCTTCACCTATATCCGCGATTTTTTTGCATCGCTACCGGAGTCGAACATTCGCGGATATAAGGTGGGAAGGTTTTCTTTTAACGTAAAGAGCGGACGCTGCGAGGCATGCGAAGGCGATGGCGTCAAAAAGATCGAGATGAATTTCCTTCCCGATGTCTATGTAACATGCGACGTCTGCCGAGGCAAGCGTTACAACCGCGAAACATTGGAAGTGCATTACAAAGGAAAATCCATTGCCGATGTGCTTGCAATGAGCGTGACCGAAGCAGAGGAATTCTTTTCCGAGATTCCCCGCATCAAGCGAAAGTTGAGCGCACTATCCTCTGTTGGCATGGGCTATGTTCGGCTTGGGCAGCAAGCACCTACGCTTTCGGGCGGCGAAGCACAGCGCGTGAAGCTCGCGACCGAGCTTTCAAAAGTAGCAACCGGAAAAACGCTTTATATTTTAGATGAACCAACGACCGGACTTCATTTCGAGGACATCAAGCATCTGATGAACGTGCTGCTCAAGCTACGCGAGCTTGGAAATACCGTCGTCGTGATCGAGCATAACCTCGACGTCATTAAAATGGCGGACTGGGTCGTCGATCTCGGACCGGATGGCGGTTCGGCCGGTGGAAGCATCGTAGATGAAGGCACACCGGAAGACGTTGCGCACCGTTTTAGCAAAAGCCAAAGCCATACCGCGTTCTTTCTTCGTAAGGAATTAGGAATGCCGGTAGATTAAAAGAAGATTTTGCCGGAATTCGTAACGAGTAAATATGTTGTGCCCCGAAGAATTATTTTGGCCTCAAGCGAATTATTTTGCAACTCCTTTCATTCTCAAGCACTGAACGAACCGCGAATCCCCTTTCTTGTACTCATTCTTAATCTTTAATTCTTAATTGTTCCAGTACATCGTTCGCCGCATCCTGCTTTTTTTACCGACGCTGTTCCTCATAACGGTGATCGCATTCGGCATCATGCAATTGGCGCCCGGCGATCCGGCGGAGCTGAAGGCTGGCGTTGGCAGCGAAGGCGGCCAGCGCGGCAATCAGCAGCTCAACGAGCAGATGATCAACCAGATCCGCGCGCAATGGCATCTCGATAAGCCGATGTGGTACTGGTCGATCTTTACGGACGATAAAGATACGAACGGTATGTTGAAGCCTCTCGGTGAGCGCTTTACTTTTAGGTGGAATGGTGCCGCCAACCAATATCAACTCTGGATGGTAGATCTCTTGAAGGGAGACTTCGGCAACTCCTTCCAGGATCAGCGCCCGGTGCTCGATAAAATAGGCGAGCGCGTTCCTATCACCTTGACGCTCGCTCTGATCTCAGAGATACTTGCATTTGTTATTGCCGTCCCGATCGGCATCTACTCTGCACAGAAGCAACGTGTCAATAGCAAGCTCGATAAAAGTGTTTCAACGACCCTTTTCATTCTCTATTCGCTGCCTGTTATGTGGCTCGGCACGATGCTTATCATTTTCTTCGGTGGCGGCGACTTCTTTGCGTGGTTCCCGAACAACGGTTTGCATGGGAACGACTATCCCTATCCCACCTGGTGGCAGAATACCGGAGACTTGATGTGGCATATCGTCCTTCCGATCTTCTGCTATACGTATAGCAGCTTCGCGTTCCTTTCGCGGCAGATGCGCGGCTCGATGCTCGAGGTGATCCGGCAGGATTATATTCGAACAGCGCGGGCCAAGGGACTTTCCGAAAAGATCGTCGTGTATAAACATGCACTTCGAAATTCATTGATCCCGATCATAACCATCATGGCTGGAAGCCTCCCGGCGCTTATTGGCGGATCGTTCATCGTCGAGACGATCTTCTCCATACCGGGCCTTGGACAGCTTGATTTCAATGCGATCATCGCACGCGATTTTCCCCTTATCCGTGGAGTGTTTGTGATCACTGCCGTGCTCACGCTCGTTGGCATTTTAATATCGGACATCGTATATTCGCTGATAGATCCTCGTATCGCATTTACCAAACGCGGTACATAGTACATTACAAGTATCTAAATGCCAGAAGAGCCAAAATCGTATTCTCCAGATTCGATCGAAAAGATCGATGATGTCGCTTTGGATTTGCAGAACGATCTTCCTTCGCAACAAGAGATCGAGGATGAGGACAAGCGCTCCGCATCTCGAAAAGCTGTTACAGAGTCTTACTGGTCGCTGGTACGTCATCAATTTAAGAAAAATCGCATCGCTGTCATTGCGCTTTATACGGTGTATTTCCTTTTTGCGATCGCTATCTTTGCCGATGTGCTCGCCAACGATAAACCTCTTTACGCGAGCTACAAAGGCACAGTTTATTTCCCTGTTTTCAAGCAATATCTTGCCGATCTGAGCATCAGCAGGTGGTCTCCAGATCTTGTTATGGCCGACTGGAAGGAACTTGAAAAATCCGGAGATGTAAAAAGCGCTATTTGGCCACCCATCCGCTATGCCGAATCAGATGAAGACCTCGCTAATACGCTTGCGGCTCCTTCCTCGGATCACTT
>Ga0206934_1254_pt1 | contig 12902 bp, 8 predicted proteins | sample Alteio_BWOrgHeat_16_FD_152932 | JGI IMG/M metagenome (GOLD analysis project Ga0206934, IMG submission 152932) | Enriched cells from forest soil in Barre Woods Harvard Forest LTER site, Petersham, Massachusetts, United States -... | ecosystem: Environmental > Terrestrial > Soil > Temperate forest > O...
AAAGTTTTTTCGGCTTTTTTTGTTACAAACATAGAGTTTTTGACAGAAAAGCTATAGGTCTAAAGATTATTTTTCAAACCTTAAGCTTTTTGAACATGAAAACATTGGATCAAACCTTCATTCACAATGATAACGAAGGAATCAATAATAGTCAAATAGTCAGGCCGGTTGAGGAAGTTCGCCTAACGTATTATAGCCCAAACCTGCTTGAAATCGAATTGGGTTGCCGGTTCATTCAATTTCGGGTAGCAGGGCCAATTCCACACAGTGTAATGAATCAATTCCTCATGGAACTGATTCAAATAGGTGTGCCCTACCATTATATGGGTGATTTTCTTCCGGAAATCTACAAGTTATTTAAGAAATTTGGTTTCGTTTTATATGCGAAATAACTTTGCGGTTCAATAATCAAAATCTTGAATTACGGCTTCTGAGCATCATTCAGAAGCCTTTTTTATGAGCTAAATATCAGGTAGATCAGACAACCCATGTCTTTGAGATATTTTACGCAACCACTTGCATGAAACTATCACTAACGCTACATTTGAAGTTCAAAGCGCAATATTCTATTGCGAATTGTGATAAGGTTTAGGTTTAAAGCCCCAAGCTGCAAGAGCAAGGGGTTTTATTTTAACCACTAAAGTCTAACAAGTCCTTGAGACTGATTTCCAAGCCAGCAGCAATCTTTTTCAGTATTAATATGGTCGGATTGGTATTACCAGCCTCGATTCGGCGCATGTTGCTCTTTTCAATATCACAGCGATAACTCAATTCAACCTGAGAAATGTGTTTCTCTTTCCGAATAGTTGCAATACGGTTCCCCAGGGCTTGTAAGAAAATATCATCGCCTTTTTCCCTCGCTTTCATGCGTCGGGAATTTCTCACTAAATTTTACACAAATGGTTATCATATATGATAACTTTTACTTAGATTCGTGTATCAGTTATTCACCATAAATCTTTTCATCATTATGAAAGCATACTTGTTTCTAGTACTATTTCTACCCGGAACCTGCTTTGCTCAAGTCTTAGGCCTGGGCAAACGATTATCTGAATACAACGCCTCGAATGGCAGAATTTATCATATCGGCGACACGATCAAATTAGGGCAAGGCTCTGCATCGAATGGTACCTTCCGGTATGTCCAGTACGGTGGCTGGCAAGTGGTAATCGTTGGGAGCAGCGGCGCGGACGCACACAATGTGGAAAAGGAACGATCAGGGTATGGTGCCATCATCAAAAAGATCCACAGCTTTAAAGCGCATGGGATAGACAAAGTGATCTTTGCAGTTGATCTTGGCTTAGGAAGCAATTTCGATTTATACATCGAAGATGCCATCACTTCCTGTGAAATCGTTGATTGCACGGGTAAGAAAATGCAAACAACGATTGTGCAGCAGTCGGATGATAACCTTGATAAGCTAAAAAAGCTGAAAGCATTGTTGGATGCCGGCGCCATCACCCAGGCAGAGTACGACGCGCAAAAGAAAAAGCTACTAAACCAGTAATCAAACCGTTACAGCCATGAAAGCGAAATCATTTTTGTTGTATGCAGTGATATGTTTCCTGTTGATTGCAGGGTTCCAATCTTGCAAAAAAAGCACACAGCAGCCCTTTGACAATTTTCCCCGTGCGACGCAAACGATTAAGTACTTAACTCAAGCTGCATGGAAGGAAACGACATTGGAATATGAATATCAAAACGGCACATGGGTGCAGCTGCCGTTGAGCAATACCGTAACATCAGAAAAAAACGTGTTTAATACCGATGGTACCTACGTTGTCTACAACTATGATGGCTCGGTTAACACGAATGGCGTCTACGATCTTATGGGTGATTACACTCAGCTAGCATTAAACAAAAGCATTACCTATGACATTACCGTTTTGGATAACAATACGTTGCAATTATCGCTTACCGGGCAAATACCATATACTAACCCCTCAACCGGCACAGTGACTACCTATTATGGTATGCGGCAAACGTTTGCTCATTAACCTGAGTAAATACATTTTTCGTTTGTTCAGAGATAACAATAACGTAAAACTACGCATGAAAATACCGTTAAAACACGGTGTACTTTCTTAAGAAAGAATTATTAATTTTAAAAGGCGTAAACGTTTTATCACAACTTTCAACCCAAACCCCTACATGAAAAACCATCAACTCACCCTACTGCTTTTGACATGAGATTACTCGGATCCCGAGATGAATCGTTGTACATAAATTAATCAAAATAAACCGCATCCTTTTTTCTTACCGTCCAATTAACCTTATGAAATTCAAGCCAACACACTTGTTGTGTCTCTCACTCAGCTTATGCTTTTTCACCAGTGAACTCAAAGCACAGGAGCCCACAGCGCAATACTTTATACCGGCCATTTCACCAAAATCCCCAAACTCGACGGAGTTCGGCAAATACGGAGACTATCCGGTGAACCTCTACAGCGGCCTTCCGGAAATTTCCATCCCGCTGTATACCGTACAATCCGGAGGCATATCAATTCCGATAACTTTATCCTATCATGCATCAGGGATTAAGGTGGACGATGCTCCCGGCTGGGTAGGCGCAGGATGGTCGATAAATACAGCTGGAATGATTAGCCGGAAAGTGATGGGTATGCCGGATGAGGGCTTTGGTGGTTATTTATCTGGCACCTGGGAAAATTCAACGGCTTTGAATGCAGGACTTGTTAATGATGCCATTTCATATTGCAGGTCTGTAATAAGCACCCGGGGCAATAGCAGCTTTGATACCCGGCCCGATATTTATTCATATGATATACCAGGCCATAGCGGTAAATTTTTTTATAATACTAATGACGGGAAAAAAATTGAAAAAGTGCCCTTTGCGCCGCTGGAAATTACTGGATATCCGGATGCCAGCTTCAAAATTCGGGATGAGCACGGAACCATTTTTTTATTGGGACAGACCGCAAGTGAACAGACGCTTTCAAGTGATGATCACAGCAGTGGCTTTAGCGCTATCACAGGCTGGATGCTCGAAAAAATGATTTCTCAGAACAGGCGGGATACTATAGCGATCAGTTATCAGCAACAAGTAATTACCGAGCCACCCCAAACAGGTCAATGGATACAAGTTGATGATCAACTTCAAACGTTAGGCGGTACGAATGATGGATGTCCGATTACTTATCTCAGTCCGATACAAACTACTCAGAATAATAACTACGCGACCGTTCACGAGCAGGACATCAGCCAGATCAAATTCAAAAATGGTATGGTTCAGTTTAAATTGTCCCCTAAGCGCAGAACCGATCTGCACCCTTACAATAACCAGACCATTTACCCTTTGGATACCATCAAAGTCCTGTTATATAACTATGCGCTGAAAAAATATGAAGTGCAAAAAAGCATCAAGTTCTATACGAGCTACTATACTACGGCGACCAGCGACACCGGCCGACTTCGGCTGGATTCCATCCAGATATGGGATAAAGCAGGAAGCACGGTACAGCATTACCGCTTTGACTATAACAACCAACCGACGGCACACTATTACTCTTTTTCGAAAGATTACTGGGGTTTTTATAATGGCAAAATGAATGGCAATCCCACGCCGACGCTGATACCTCAAACCAAAGTTACGTATCAGCCGAATCCCCTGGGAACACCCACTATCATCAATATCGGCAGCTCCGATTCGACCAGCCGCAATCCCGATTCAACTTTTATGCAGGCAGGGGTATTAAAAACGATCCATTATCCTACCGGCGGCTATACCACGTTCGCCTACCAAACCAATCGGTATTACGACGTGCATGGAGTGATGTACTTAGCCGGAGGACTGAGGGTCGATACCATCAGCAGCTATGATGGGATCTCTCCCACGCCCATCATCAAAACCTATCGATATAACGCTTCCAGGGTGAGTGGTCCGACAATTCCGCTCACCGGGCTACTTAATTATGGCTTTTTTATCAATACCTCTTCTGCGGTTTGTTATGTTAACACCTCTGGACCGGCCCAGGCTTATGAGCAGAAAAATGTTCGGACCTATTATTCGGAGCCGGCCGCCAGTTTGACTCCGACTGATGGTAACCCGGTAGTGTATTCTAATGTAACGGAATATATTGGTACACCAGGTGCTAATATCGGGAAAACCGAATACCAATACCGGGATGCACTGGATTATTGGGACGGAACAACACCAACTACAGGCGTGCCTGTCATTCAGGATTATTTCTTTTACAGGGGGCAATTATTAGCTAAAATTGATTCCCTTAAGAAACCTGACGGCACCTACCAAATTGTAAAGGCGCAATTGAATACTTATACACAGTTCTCTCCGCTCACTTACTACAATGATGTTGGCCTTGTTGTAGGGCAGCGTAAGATTACTGACGGCGTGATAACCATAGCCCAGGTCGGGCAGCAGAATATAAATGATCAGTACCGATTCCCGTATTCTGATTACGGTATCGTATCCGATGACAATTATCTCACCAGTAGTTCGACAATCACCTACGACACTTCAGATCCAACAAAATATGTTACATCAACTACAAACTACGGTTATGATGACACGACCCATTTACAGCCGGTTGTCATAAGCCGCAACGACAGCAAAGGCAATACCCGCAAGACCACGAGCAATTTTGCGTATAATTATGTGCCTACTGGTCAAACGCTTACGGGAAACGCGGTGCTGGACACGATGATCAACGAGCACATCTTTGCCGAACCGATTGAAAAGACGGAAACGTATACATCATCTTCCGGTACGACAACCACAGGAAGCCAGCTTAATGTTTACAAGTTCGGCAGTTTGTCCGGATCTATCGTGCCGTCGACGATAAGCGTTCTCAATATTGCTTCACCCGTCACGAATTTTACGCCGTCAACCGTCACGGCAGGAAGTTTGACCAAAGACAGCCGCTACACCCAAATGATCAGCTTCGATCAGTACGATCCGAAAAATAATATATTGCAATATACGCCCCGAAATTCGACACCGGTATCCATTGTCTGGGACTATATGTATGACTTACCTACCGCCCAAATAAAAAATGCGTTAAATACCCCTACCGGTTCGCAGGTTTTTTATACCGGCTTTGAATCACCCAGACAAAACGGCTGGTACTATACCGGTGCCCCGTTATACGACGTGACAACGCCAAACGGCGGCTTTAGCTACCCATTAGGCGCCGGATCGGTGAGTCTGTCTTCCGGTAGCTTTGACAACACTAAGAGCTATGTGCTCTCGCTATGGAGCAACAACGGTGCACCAACTGTTACAGCCGGCAGTGCGCTAACGGGTACGCCACTCAGGACAGCATTGGGCTGGACCTACTATGAATATACAGTTCCAGCATCGGTGACATCGATAACTATCAGCGGTTCCACGTCGATTGACGAACTCCGAATGTACCCGATAGACGCGCAAATGACAACGTATACATATGACCCTTCCGGGTTGCGTGCCATTGTAGATACTAAGGGCCAAACCAGCTTTTTTGAATATGATTTTGCGCAGCGTCTGAAAAATATAAAAGATTGGAATGGCAACATCGTCAAAAACTTCGGCTATCATAATTACGATATGACTGTCGGCAACGATGCCATAGGCGCCACCACCTTTACCCGGGATAATTGCCCGACTGGCACTTCGCCGCAAACCACTACTTATTCGGTCGCGGCGAACAAGTATCTTTCCTCGACCAAGTCATCAGCCAATGCAGAAGCGCAATATGATCTTAAAGTCAACGGACAACTCAAAGCTGACAATCCCGCAAACTGCGGTTGCCCGGTAACTACAGTCGCTTTTACATTGACCAATTCAACCGGCATCAGCGGTTTTACGGCTAACTTTTCCGGGCTTGCCCCTTTTAACTTCCCGGCAAGCGGGAGTACGATAGTGCAAGTCCCAGTCGGGCTGTACTCAACACTTACAGCGGGCCCGGTTGGGACACAGACGCATACCTTTAAACTTGATGCGCTGACGCAAAGTAACGTGCACTCCGCAACATTTACTAATGTATTGATCGCCACATCAGGCAGCACAGGAACAACTTTAACCATTCAGTAAGCAATGAACAAGCCGTCAATCCAGGGTCTGAGGTCAATAGTTGGTTTCGGACTCCTTTTAATGGTTTTGGTGAATAGATCGGCTGCGCAGGCACCCACTATTTCATATACAGGCAGCCCCTATACATTTACGGTAGGATCGAACATCCCGACGCTTTCGCCCACAGTAACCGGCAGCCCGGTCGTTAACGGACAAACGATTACCCTTGCCGGCGCCAATATAACGGGCTTTGCCGACGGAACCGGCACTGCGGCTAAATTTAATCAGAACTGCGGCATAGTAAGTGACCCGGCAGGCAATATATACCTTGCCGATGAAGTTAACAACCGCATCAGGAAAATTACACCCGCCGGTGTGGTGACCACTTTAGCAGGCACAGGCACGGCAGGAGCAACGAACGGTCCTGCTTTATCAGCGACTTTTAATAACCCGATAGGGATATGTATGGATGCTGCCGGTAACTTGTATGTGGCAGAGTACAGCAATAATCTTATCAGGAAAATTGCTACTGACGGAACAGTTTCAACGCTCGCAGGTAACGGCACAGCAGGTTATATTAACGGGAGTGCGTCATCAGCTGAATTTAACCATCCGGTACAAGTTGCCGTGGATTACGGTGGAAATGTGTACGTTGCGGATTACGCGAACAGCGTGGTAAGGAAAATTACGCCTGCGGGAACGGTATCAACACTTGCGGGCAGCGGAACCGCCGGCTATGCCAACGGAACCGGTTCAACAGCAATGTTCAATGGGCCGCAGGGATTAGTATTTGACCGCTCGGGCAATCTGATCGTATGTGATAAGGCCAACCAGGTGATACGCAGTATAACACCATCAGGCGTAGTTACTACCATTGCCGGCGTGCCAGGGGCCGCTGGCTATGTTAATGGCGCCGGCACAGTGGCCAGGTTTAACTACCCGACAGCAATAACCATCGATGCCATCGGAAATTTTTACGTAGCAGAGTTTAACAATAACTGTATCCGGGTCATTAGCCCTTCATTAGCGGTGTCCACCCTTTCGGGAACAACTGTCGCCGGGTTAAATAACGGAACTGGTAGCGTTACCACTTTCCACAACCCTTATGGCGTGGCATTGGATGGCCGGGGTAACCTGTATGTCAGCGATTATTTCAATGCGGTTATCCGGAAAGTAGCATATGCGCCCTATAGTCTTAATAATGCCCTTCCTACCGGTCTGAATTTCGACCCGGGGACGGGGCAAATAACCGGTTTACCAACAGCCGCCGCAGCCACTGCCAGCTATACAGTTGCCGACTACAACGCTTCAGGAACCGGCACTGCCTCGATAAATATCACGGTAGGTACTTCTAACGGTGCACCTAGTTCGAATCGGAATTTCGCAACAATAAACGTTATCAGGCAAAACGGTATTGTTGATGATGCCACATTGAGCGCTGCTTTAATTGATAAAACTAAGGTGCAAATAGGCTTGCAATATATCGATGGATTAGGAAGACTAATTCAGACAATTGAGTCTCAAGCATCCGCCCTGGGTAATGACATTATAACTCCCAAAGCATATGATCAATATGGAAGAGAAGTAAACAAATATTTGTCCTATGTACCGAGTTCAGGTTCAATGGGGAGTTATCGTTCAACAGCAATAAGCGATGAAGCGGCTTTTTATAATAGCCCGCCACCTGGTGTGACGCAGATTCCTAATTCAAATCAAGTTGCATACTCAGCGGTAAGGTTCGAATCATCACCATTAAAAAGGCCACTTGAAGAAGGCTCGCCAGGTTTAAATTGGCAAATTGGTGGTGGGCATACAGTTACAACAGCTTATAATACTAATAGCAGCACCGACGCAATAAAAATGTGGGGGGTTAATAGTGGAGGAGGCGCGTCATATAGTACGACATATCCGGCTGGTACGCTTTTTAAGTCTACGTTGATTGGAGAAAATCAAAATAACAGCGCGATAATAATATTTTCGGATATTGATGGCAAAGTCATTAGTCGTTGGGTACAAAGCGGCCCTACGACATATTTAGTTACAGATTATGTATATGATGATTTAGGAAATTTATGCTATGTAGTGCCACCCCTACCATCCGCTTCAGGAGCAAATACAGCTGTATCGATTCCTGCGAGTTTTACTGAAACAGATAATGTTTTTGTCAATTACTTTTATGGATATCATTATGATGGATTACACAGGATAGTCGCAAAAAAAATTCCTGGACAAGGCTGGAAATATACGGTTTACAACAATTTAGATCAGCCAATTCTATCGCAAGATCCCAATCAAAATGCTAAAGGCATCTGGATGGTTTCTAAGTATGACAATGAGGGGCGCATGATTATATCTGGTGAATATGCAAGTGCCGCCACCCAAAGTTCACTTCAGGTAACAGCAAATGGAAATACTACTAATTTATCGGAAGCTTTTACCAACACATCAACAAATTATGGGTATACACATAATAGTTGGCCCGATATAAGCACTGGACCCGGGAACAAAGTACTAATCGTGAATTATTATGATAACTATAATATAATTAATAATACTACAGTAAATCCCGGTGTAACTGTCTTCACAGCTCCCAATCCCGCCATCGATTCGTTGGATAAGGCTCCTCGAAGTTTGTTAATTGCAACATTGACTAATGTACTTGGTAGCGGGAACTATCTTTTTTCCATAATCCATTATGATAAATACGGTAGACCGGTAAAAACCGTCAGTCAACATTATCAGGGTGGAGCGATTGCCTATAATAAATATGATACCAAAGAGGTACAGTTCAGTTTTCAGAACTTAACAACGAAAGGAATCCTTAACCATTATTTGCCCTCATCCTCTGCGCCTCAGCTAACAATTGTCAATTGGGCCAATTACGATCACATGAATCGTCCACTGTTAGGTCGACAACAATATATCACACCTGGATATACAGGAAATATCATTACATTATCAAAAACAGACTACAATGAGTTAGGGCAACCAATGACCACGCACCTCCATAGTACAAACAATTCACTGAACACGCCCAATAACACATTTTTGCAACATTTTGATTATCGATATAACTCACGAGGCTGGGTAACTAAAATTAATGATCCGTCTAATATTATGGATCAAACATATTCCTCAGTATTGGACGTATTTGCCGAACAACTTGATTATGATCAAAACACCAATGGGTATAGTGGATTTTCACCCCAATATAATGGAATGATTAGTGATGTTAGATGGCAAACAAAGTTGCCACAGTCAATAACCTTGGCACAAGAAGTCAAAGGATATACCTTCACATATGACAATGTAAATCGATTAACTAATGCTACATATCAGGCGTCGATATCCGGCTCCAATCTTTATAACGAGTCCATCAATTATGACGAACTGGGCAACATACTTTCACTACTCCGGAAGAATGGCGGCCAAACTGTAAATAATTTAACATACAATTATATGAACGGCACCGTACGAAGCAATAAATTAGCTAGCATTAACGACGTTGGTACTGAGGGAATTACAAGCGCTTATAATTATGACAATAACGGTAGCTTAATTAGTGACAGCCGTAAGACGGTCAGCAACATAGCTTACAATGAACTTGGCCTCCCTTCTTTAATTACAATCACAACAAGTAGCAAAATTATAACATATAATTATGATGCCAGCGGCAAGAAATTAGAGCGAATCATTAGTGTTGGCGGTACGGTAACTGAAGACAGATCTTATGATGGCGATATAGAATATTCCGGCAATTCAATTGAATTCGTCCATACGCCGTTGGGCCGAGCTTTATCGTTAAATGGCACGTATGCACTGGAATATCAAGCTACGGACCATCTAGGCAATGTACGGGTGGTTTTCGGAGATAAAAACAACGATGGAATACTAACAAATGATGAAATCACTCAGATAAGTGACTATTATCCATTTGGGAGGGAAATTACTTATAGTCAAAATTTGGTGCCGAGCCCGGATAATAAGTACAAGTATAATGGAAAAGAATATGAATTTGATATTGGTGAATATGATTATGGAGCTCGCTTTTACGATGCTGTAATTGGTCGATGGAATGTCATCGATCCTTTAGCTGAAAAGGGTAGAAGATGGTCTCCTTATGCGTATGCATTCAATAATCCGTCTAATGTTATTGATCCGGACGGAATGTGGTCTTTGGGAAATATTTTGGGTAGGCTTAGCGATCATTCAGTGGATGCCGAAAATACCGAAGATGCAAACAATGCAAAACAAAGGGCCGCGGTTAATAGCGGCATTTTGTCGGCCCTCCAAGCAGAGGGGAATAGCTATGTCGACGCCAATACAGGTAATCTATCAGATTATCCTAATGAAGATGCTGTACGAGATGCATATGCTATTGTATATGCGACATTATGCGAGGCATCCTACGGAAATTTTACCGGACAGCTCTTCGGTTTTAGAGAAACTGGCGGCATGGGCATACCCGGTCTTAAGCTAGATGACGGGGGCGTATTAGGTTCAGGTTATGAAGCGCATCTTTATGTTAGGGCTCGGGTGGACAATGGCGATGTTGAATATATTTTAGCTTTCAAAGGAACTGATGATTTGAGAACAGCATTAGCAGATCTTTTGCAACCAATGGGCTTATCAAAAGAATATGCTTTGGCTACCTCCGATGCAAAAAAGGTGGCGGATTATTGTACACAAAATGGCTTTCAATTAGCATTTGTTGGGCATTCTCTTGGAGGAGGCATGGCTGCACTTGCTGCTTTAATAACAGGTAATAAAGCATTCACCTTTAATGCTGCTGGAGTTTCTGATGTAACTTTGCGAAAATACGATGTTAATGATAAGAGTGCCAAAAATATCACATCATATATAATGCAAGGAGACCCTCTTGATATATATCAAAATCTTGCTGAGCCCTATATGCATGGCCTTATACATCCAGCTCAAGGGGTACGCATATATATATCCTACCCTTTTTGGGACTATTGGTATTACTATCCAGTAAAACATCATAGCATTCATACCTTTATTGAAGCATTTAAACAATATTGAAAAAATTGATACTTAAATTCTAAATTTGGACACATGAAAAATGCTTTGAATTCTTTTATTGTTTTTTTCATCCTCACCTTTAATTGTATCTACGGTCATAAGGCTCATGCTCAAACGAAGCTTTTACCCAGCGATTTTCGAATTTTTGAAAGAACAAATGCCTGGGAGTTAGCGAAGGCAATTGATAAGGAGGACACCAATAAAATAAGACGGATTTTATATAGTAATAAAAAATTAGTTAATGTTGTCGATCCTAAATTTGGCCAAACTCTTTTAGGGCTGGCTGTAATTGATCAAAAATTCAATTCAGTCAAAACCTTGTTGGAATTGGGAGCTGATCCGAATGCTTACGATAATTATATAGGTCAGTCGGCATTAATGAAAACGTTTTCAATTGAAGGTTCGATTCCTGAGAACGATACCAATTATTTAAAGTTATTGTTGAAATATGGAGGTAATCCAAATTTACGTTCCAAGCATGTGGACTACGGCCCTGAACCGATGTCTACTCTATCAATTGCATGTGACGCGAATAATTTAAATGCCCTGAGAATACTGATTGAAGCAGGTGCAGATTTTAAAAGTGATTGGGCAAACATCCTTTATTCGGCTTTAATCTCAAGGAATCCAGATATCGTAATTCTTTTATTAGATAAGGGCATAGAGTTTAAGAAGCCAATGAACATTTACCATGATGGAACAAAAGTGTATATAGCCAACGAATTAAGAGACTGGACATTCGATTTGGGCTCAGAAAAGTATAAAAAGAAAATGCAAATAGTGGACTTTTTAAAACAGCATGGAATAGACTACAGAGCAACTAAAATACCCAAAAAGTACTACAGCCTGTACAGCAAAGAATATCTCGCTAGATACTAAACTTACTGTGTCTTACAATGTTCGTTTGTTGAACTGAAATTTGATGATATGTGTCCTAAGCCAAAAATCTTTTCAATTTTGCCAGTTTGGCTAAGTATTATTTGGCTTGGTTATAATCCCGAAAAAACTTGTCAAATAGAGGAATATTTCCACATTACGAAAGTTCTATCTTTTAATGGTATAGATTTCAACTTGTCGTGGAGTTCACATCCGACGAGTGATTATTATAAACAAGAGTATATTCCCGTTGGGGAAAATTTGGAACATTTTAATGATATGTTAACCATTGAATTCTTTAATTCTGGTATCGACATTAAAGAAGTGGTTGAGCGGCAGGTTCTTTTAATTGTTGAAAAGAAAAAAAGAGATCCAGTTTGTAATTATAAGCTTTTAACTAACGAAAAAAAAGGAGAATATATACTTGATTTTGTCATCTCCGGAGAAAATGGTAGCCAGCATTCGCCCATCGAATGGAATGCATATAGATATATACCCTATCAAGATAATATTGGACATAAGGGGATCATTTTATTGGGTGTTACTCACCGAGCTTATGGGGGCGAGGAAATTCTTAATTTCCTGAAAAACTTGGGAAACTATCGCAATGAAATTCTGCCCAGATTAATTCCCTATCCTTTACCGCCAATTTCAATAAACTAATGGGAATTTGATGTTATACAACTTGCTCGTGTACGCCAAATCCGTCGCTTAATACTAATGTAGCCGGCAACTACACCGTAATACTAACCGCCACGAAACAAATGCCGATGGTAATACCTGCACACAAGCCCGTTCATAGAACCTACTATTACGTCATCAAGCTGAAGCCAATACACAAACATATAGCGGGTATATCGCTATCATATATAAAAAGGTTCGCTCTTGTCAAGATTTTAACTCGTTCATAGAACGCACCTGACCTTACAAGGGGTTCGGGGAAATTCCCCGCAAG
>Ga0206934_1255_pt1 | contig 12866 bp, 8 predicted proteins | sample Alteio_BWOrgHeat_16_FD_152932 | JGI IMG/M metagenome (GOLD analysis project Ga0206934, IMG submission 152932) | Enriched cells from forest soil in Barre Woods Harvard Forest LTER site, Petersham, Massachusetts, United States -... | ecosystem: Environmental > Terrestrial > Soil > Temperate forest > O...
TTCCGACAAATAGGCGACGATCTTGAGGCACCCAACGAGGACAGCAAAAGCCGTCAAGAATACCTCAATCATTACGATTGGAGTGGATGGAAAAAAGACCCCCGAAGCGTATGCGGTAGCTCCTATCATCATCAATCCCCACACGCTTCGAGTTGCGGTACCGAAGATTGATCGGAGCACATAAAAGTAGAACAGAAAGTCCAGCATGGTGTAAACGGGAAGTCCAAGCCAGCCTCCGACGTCATAGAAAAGTGCCGGGCTGGAGATGGCGATGCCTGTGGTTGTGTCGTCTCTCCCCATTTTGAATCCTGCTTTGTGACCAAGTTCATTCGAAGCAACAGCAACCGGACGATCTGGCCAGACAAAGTGGGGGACGATTGAAAAAAAAGCCGGGAAATAACGCTCGATGCCTGTAAACCCTTCTGTCTGATCCGCGTTGATCAGCATGCCAGCTGAATTCAGCAGAGAAAAACGCTGAACGATACTGAGTTTGCTGCTGCTTTCTCCAAATTCGCTGGCATCCGGATCGACATTCGATGTCGTGTCCTCAACTATTGACGGGTTCCGAAAATAGGCAACAATGACGGCGATTCTCTCCGGAAACGATTTGGCAGCGTGCACCACGTCACGGGCATTCTGAGAATATGGATAGACGAAGAACCAGGCTACCAATATAAATCCCGCTAGGACAGCTACTTGCCGACGGGTAAAGCTGTAACGCCTGGCGCCACAGACCAGAAGCCAACAAAGCATCGGAGTCAGCATCCCCTCTTTGGAGGCGCTAAGAACACCCGGGATGATTCCCGCAGCGAGAATCACGGCCACATACCAGCTCATCGCCGATCTTCTTAGGGTCGAGCTCAATCGGACGTATGTTGCCGCTATGACCGACAGGGGATTCAGAAGCGGGTAGAAATGCTGAATGGCCGCTAGGGTGGTGCCGTCCTGCACCCCCCCTGAAAACAGGACCGCGATTGCGATGAAGAGAGAGAGAATCGCCGAAAGAGCGCTGACTGCGCGCAGCTCGGTCAAAGAGAATTGGACGCGGTCGAGAAGGGGCGGCGGATGGGGAAGCATTACCGCGAATTTCGCCGCAGCGTAGAGACTGGCATAGAAGACTGCGCAGACGGCAGCTGTCTTCAAGGGTGCCAGGATGTGATAATCCCCCGGCTGACCAACGATCGCGTGAGCAATCTCAGGCACGGTAACGTTGGGAAGGAGTGAGAACATGCAAAATGATCCCGCAACATGCGACATTCCGCCGAGCGCATTGAACGCCAAGACGGCAAATACCTGAGCAATCAGCATCAACACGGCGAAAGATGGATCGGTGCCTTCGAGCAATTGCACGGCCAGAAGGACGCCGAAGATGGGGAGCGCCTGCATCATCGGGATCGAAGTAGGAAACGGTAGGCGCATCGGTTCGCTCAGGAAAATGATACGTTAGCCGCTCGAAACAGCCCTAGCCTGCATGCGCAGCGGGCGAGTCGTCGGCACCGGCAACGTCCACGATCTACAAATTTCGCTAACTGGTCCGACATTTGGGATCCTATGTCTTGAAGCACGTATCCGATCATCCGGCCGGGAGAGGCACTGGGACTGGATCGCGGATTCGCGACGGCTACGCTAAGTTGGTTCTATGGTACCGGTCACTGCTACACTGATCCAAGACGCAGAAGGTCGAGCTGCCGAAAGCGAGAGCGACCCCCAAACTTGATCTTTCCTGGGATCAAACGCTAGGCTTCCTTAGACAAATGCAAAATCTCGCTCAGCGTCCGACCCAATCTCATTCTATCTCAAGTCTCGATGGCCTGCGCGCCATCTCGATCCTGATGGTGGTTTCATTGCATACACTTCAACGAGCGGACGCAGACCATTCCATGTCTACGGTCTGGTATGCGGTGTTCAATGGCGCTGCTGGTGTGTTCATCTTTTTTGTGATTAGCGGGTTTTTAATCACTTCATTGCTGCTGAAGGAAGCTGAAAAGTGGGGCTCGATTGATTTACGCGGATTCTATGTACGGCGGGCGTTTAGAATTCTGCCCCCGCTCTATTTATACATAGGGGTGGTGATTTTTGTTGGACTGCTCGGAAAACTCAATGTAGCTGCCATCGATGTCTTCGGATCGGCGTTCTTCTTTCACAATCTCGTGAATGGTCCGACGTGGAGTCTGGAGCACTTGTGGTCAATAAGCGTAGAAGAGCAATTTTACCTAGTCTGGCCGTCGGTATTGGCGTTTTGTCTACGAAAGGGAGGGATCGCTGGAAGAACAAAAGCTGCAATATTTCCAGCCACAATCATTGCATTGTCCCCGTTGGTGCGTGTCCTCTTTCGGAGGTTTGGGGGTGCCATTGGGCGCGATGTAAGCGTTCATTTTCTTAATTTCGATTTCATTATGTATGGATGCCTTGTCGCTCTGCTTCAAAATACGCCGAAATTTGAGAGGGTATACCGATTTCTAACTCAGGTATGGTATCTTCCTCCAGCCACGATGCTGATTTGTAATACCTTGGGAGTGGTGTATCAGAACTATTTCAATTTGACGATTGGCTTTACGATTAGCGGCTTGGCGATTTCCATGTTCATGCTGTGGTGCACGCGGAATCCGGACTATTTCGTGGGGCGGCTCTTGAATAGCTGGGTGCTGACGAAGATAGGTGTGCTGTCTTATAGCATCTATTTGTGGCAAACCTTGTTCCTACACCACGACAACTTTAGAGTATTTGCGTTTGCCCCTTGGCTAGGGCAATTTCCAGGAAACTGGGTCGGTTTTTTTGTGGCTGGAACTGCTTCCTATTACATAATAGAAAGGCCGGCTCTTAGGCTCAGAGACAAGGTCATGCTTCAGCTCAGTCGAAGTGGCTGATGGAATGATGGAACAGATGAAACGCGTCTTCCTTCCTTCCAAGAACTCGCTTTTCGTCGGCAACCTGCGCGTTGGTCGAACGGCTGCAATCTTGGCGAGCTTGCCCAGCACTTTCCTCGCCATGATGTTGACCCGCAGGCCTATATCACGAGTTGCTCGTGAACCCCTTACAATCTCCAGCTCTGAAGTCCCCGTCTGGCTTCCTGACCAGCGGAAAATTACCCGCTCAGGTCAGGAAGCGCACTGAAACCCTGGCCGAACGTGCGGTTCACGTCGCGCTCACCCCTTTCCGTCAACCAGCTTTGATTACCAATTCATTCTCGAAAGAAAGAAGGACAACCACGCTAATGATGGCACCATCCGCCGTGAGCGCCATCTGAACCGCATCTTGTTTAGGTCGCAGCGGTGTTGCACGCTGGAAGGATGAGACAACGGAAAACGGAAGCGTGGGCAAAGTGGCGTGGGTTGGTTGCCGAGCAGGATTTGAGCGGTCAGAGTGTAGCGGCTTTTTGTGGTGAACGGGGCCTGACGAGCGGTCAGTTTTTCTCGTGGAAGAAGAGGCTACGCGAAGCGGAGTCGCCCAAGTTCGTAGCGTTACAAGTGGCGCCGCCTGCAGAGGCGAAGTGGCCGGCCCCGGCGAGGCTCAGCCGAGGGATTGAGGTGCGGCTTGGCGGCGGGCGCAGCCTGGTTGTAGAACCTGGTTTCGATGCCGCTCATCTGCGCGCGTTACTGGCTGTAGTCGACACCCTGTCGGAAACCGAAGCATGATCGGGCTGCCCAGTTTGCGCGGGCTTGATCGGGCGCAGGGACCTCGTATTTGGCTGGCGGTAGATCCGGCGGATATGCGCTGCGGTTTCGATCGTTTGGCGGAGCGGGTGCGCGCGGTGATTGGCCAGGATCCAACGAGCGACGGGCTCTTCATCTTCCGTTCGCGCCGCGGAGACAGGTCGAAGATCCTTCTATGGGACCGTGACGGATTCGTACTATGGTACAAGCGGCTCGAGGTGGGAGTTTTTAAACTTCCAAGGCGCGCGGTCGGTGGAGTTGCGGGCCAGCGAGTTGGCGATGATTCTTGACGGAATTGATATGACGAAGCTGAAGCGTGTGGCGCGTTACGAGCGAACCAGCGGAGGCAATAGAGAAAAGGTCGTGGTATAAGTTATCTACAGCTAACTTATGGCATAACTTACTTGTGCCTGCCGCCGCGTTGCCCGACTTACCCGAAGACAAGGAGACACTGCAAGCGATGGTTCACGCGCTGCTGTTGGAGCGTGAGCAGCAGAAGCAGCGCATCGCGGAGCAGCAGCGGCGTGGCGACGATCTGTATGTGGAGAACCTGCGCCTGCAGGTCGAGCTCGGTCGCTTGAAGAAGTGGTACTATGGCCCGCGCGCGGACCAGCTTCAGTCTGAGGGCGATCTGGCGCAGTTACTTCTCAGCTTCTCCGAGGCGATAGACCGCAAGCCGGTCAACCCCACTGATCTTCCGCCCCACTCCGAGCCACAAGAGGAGTTGCGGCGAGTGAAGCGGCGCAAGGGTCGGCGCCGGATCGCGGATTTCGAAAACCTTCCCGTCACCACGCATGTGCACGAGCTGAGCGCAGAGGAACGTGTTTGCCCGTGCTGCGGCATCGAACGCAAGGAAATCGGCCACGAGGATAGCTGGCAGATCGAGTATTACCCGGGCCATTTCGAGCGTATCCATCATGTGCGCAAGAAGTACGGCTGCGCGGCCTGCGAGAGCAACGGCGACAGCCCCCAGATCGAGGCGGCGGCCAAGCCGGAGACGGTCATCGACAAGGGGTTGGCCGGGCCGGGTCTGCTGAGCTATATCGTAACCAGCAAGTTCAACGATTATCTTCCTAACTATCGCCTGGAAGACATCTTCGCGCGGCAAGGTTTCGAGATCTCGCGGGCTACGCAGTCGGTCTGGTGCGGCGACGTGGGCGACCTGGCCGAACCGCTTTATGAACTGATGGGCAATGAAGTGCGAGCTTCGCATGTGGTGGCTACCGACGACACCATCATGCCCATGCTCAGAACGGGTCATTGCGCCAAGGCGCGCATGTGGGTCTACGTGGGGGACGCGGCGCATCCTTACAATGTCTTTGATTTCACCCTGAGCCGCGGGCGCGACGGACCGAAGTATTTCCTCAAGGATTACAACCAGGTGCTTCTGGCCGACGCTTATGGCGGATACGACGGCGTGGTGGCCGGCAACGCCATCGTGCGCGCCGGATGTTGGGCACATCTGCGCCGCAAGGTGATCGAGGCCGAAGCGGCGGCTCACAAGATCGCGCAGGACGCGATCGCGATGGTGCGCGCGCTTTATGCGGTCGAGAAGCAAGCCCGCAACGCTTCCATCGAAGGGCGCCTGGAACTGCGCCAGGAGCAGTCGGCGCCGGTGTTAGCCGAATTGCACGAGAGGCTCTTCGACTGGAAAGAGCAGCTATTGCCCAAGCACCCTATGGCCGAGGCAGTCAACTACGCCCTGGGTCATTGGGAGGAACTAAACGTCTTCTCGACTGACGGTGCCGTTGAAATCGACAACAACATCTCCGAGCGTGAGATGAAGCGCATCGTGTTAAACAGGAAGAACAGCCTGTTCGTGGGCAACCCGCGCGGTGGACGCACCGCAGCCATCCTGGCAAGTCTCACTTCAACTTGCCGCCGCCACGACGTCGATCCGCAACTCTACATCACCCAACTACTGGTAAACTTGCCGGCACTCCGCATCAGCGACCTGCCCGCCTGGCTCCCCCACCGCTGGAAGGTTGCGCAGAAACCACGCCTGGCCGCCTCGCCAGGTCAGAATCCCCAACCTTGACCCGACCTGTGGTTCACGTAGCGCTCACGTACGTGGCGGCTGCACACCGCTATACCCTACATAGTATTGATGGATACCGACCGCACCAGTGACCTCTGACGCTCAAAGCGGGTTGCCTCCTCGACAGCATCGCCAAACGTCTGGCTAAGGGACTCCCCCGTTTCTGCATCACAAGCACTCACCGCGACCGTCCCGTCCTTCCTACATTCAACCGAGACATCGATCGGGTAGTTAAGATGTGGCTTACTTACAGGACCTATACTCAACTCACCCATTGTCGACGTATCACCGCCCATTTCATAATATTGAAGAACCTCAAACCGCACGTACCTCTGATCTGAACGGGATGTAAAATATCTTTTCGCTGCACGGCACGGAAGAGGTCGGTTCCTGTTGATTAATGTATCGACAAACTCCCGTCTGCTGCTTACATCTACCGCTCGCAAGCCAACACAGTATCCTGTAACTCCCTTGAGTTCCTCTGGTACGCCGTTCATCTTTTTTCCGTCACCGAGCTGGTAAAGGTGCAACCCTGCCCCCAGTGCAACTGCCGTTGTTGGATCATGAAATAGTATCTGTTGATTTCTATTCCCGAATACTTCTCTGAGACGCTCCTTAACTGTAGGTAACCACGATGATCCCCCCACTAATATAACCTTATGAATGACTTCTGGAGGAACGCCTGCCTCACGTAGGCAGTGACGACATGCTTCGACAGTCTGCTCCACCAGGTCTCCGATAGATTTTACAAACTCGTCGCGCTTAACTGTAATAACAGTCGCTCTTCCTGACATCGAAACGTCCCTAGTGACATAGCTTTTCCCGGGTGTACATAAGTCAATCTTAACCTCCTCTGATATTTTGCGTAAACGGAAGAGTTCGTTGGCGCTGATCTGGTCGCTAACGGATTCTTTCCATTGATCGATTATGCTCTGCATTACCTTATCATCGACGTCCCTACCTCCTAAGGTTGTCATCCCGACTTTTGCCAAGACCTCCACTGTCGGGGCTAGCTTAATAACTGTCGCATCAAATGTCCCCCCTCCAAAGTCGTACACGAAGACTGGTCTTTCAGTGAATTCCCTAAGCGCCGCAGGCGGCTGTGAAATCGCCATCATCCGACCATAATGGAGAGCCGCTGCGACAGGTTCATCGATTAGATCAACAACATCGAGATCAGCCATGGCAGCGGCAGCTAGTAGTGCTTTTCTCTGGCCTCCCAGGAAATGAGCTGGGACAGTAATCACCGCGCCTGACACACTTGCCCCGCCGAAAATCTCTGCGTCTATTCGCAGTTTCTTTAACATCAATGCCGCGATAGCTTCTGGATACCATCGTGTACCGCGTGGATCTATCCAGAGGGGTGCGCTTTTCCCCAGATCTTGCTTGAAAAACGCAATTAGGCTACGCTTCGGATCTACCTCGATTGCTTTCTCAGCAAATCTTCCTACGAGAGCGTGCTGATCGGAGATCGTCACCAAGGAGGCAGTATGAAATAAAGATGCATTAGTACAATCTGGAACAAGCTCTGGTTCGCCATCCCTCCGTTCGAGCACTGCGAGTGAGTATGCCGTGCCAAGATCTATCCCGATTCTCAATTGACTTCCCCTGAAGTGGTGACTACGTGGGCGTTCTTAAGTATCTGTCTTCCCTCATCCTTATAACCATGAATAGAAGTCAATAATGGCTCCAATGTTTTCTCTGCACTGGCTAGTTGCTTGTCCAGCGCCTGTGTGTTTTGAAGTTCGAGCTGCGTGGTCTGCTTCCTTTCCGTAGCACGGTCGGTTGTAGCTTGTAATTGAGCTCGTATCTGAATCTCCGCCGCCGAAACGATTTCTGCGATGCGGTCCGAGGTGCACTGGCGGAGTGTCGATGTCCATTTTGTCTGAAAGTCGCTTAGCATTCTTTTGACTTCTCCACGAAGCCATTCCTTCGACTTTTGAAGTTCCCGATCTTGAGCAGCGCTATTGGCAATTCTTTGAGACTTGAACGATCTGAAGGCGCCAGCAGCGAACAGGAGGATAACGACGGGAATATAGACTAGGGGATGTTTGCGAAGGGGGGTCAGCAAACCCAGCGGGGTAAGTATCATGGACAGCACGAAATAGTATTTTCGAAGACCAAACAATCGGTCCATGATCCCAGGCTTCCCTATTTCGCCCTCATATTCTCGCTGAAATGTGACCAGCGGCCCAAGGATGCAGTCTATCTGCCTGGGTCCGGGTATGGGGAATCGAAATAAATCCGAGTCTGTGCGGAGCTCCAAATCGGTAAGATATGCATTCATTGACGTCTGTAGCTCATCTCCAATTGAGCGTAGGTTGACTACATCCGTGTCAGTATGCGTCTGCATTAACGCTAGAAGCCCACGCGCAACCTTCTCGTAATTCTCTGTGGAGATTCTAAATGAGATCGCATGCGATCCGGACTCGTCGATAGATAGGGTAATCTTCTCTATTAAATTAGTAGCTTCGCTCCACATTTGGCCGGCTGGTGCGAGTAAATTGTGCAGTCGTAATTCGCAGTTCTTTTCATACGATGCGCACGCCTGTTGGAGTACTGATCGGATTCGAGAAGTAATCTCTGTGATGCCGGGTTTGGGTTTCTGTAGTTGTCGTTGGCGCTGTTGGATTTCAACTAGACGAAGTTGAAGCTTGTCTTTGGCCGCCCTCAATTCGCCAATAAGGCGTCGCGATTCTCTCTCAAGGCCGTTCGCGAACGACATGAAGTGAAGCATTTCCAAAGCTGGCCCGAAACCCACTGGAGAGAATAATGAGTCGACCGAAGTGTTGCGTAAGCTCAGGATTTCGGACCGAAAGGCTCCCTTCAGTGAGTCTTCCAATAGTGATCGTGAACGAAATTCTTCTGTTACCAATGCGAGCGCGAGTGGACGATTCTCACTGCGGATCTCGACTTCAGTGGCGATTTCGATCGAGAGATCAACCATTCCATCGAAATCGCAGATAAGAACTTCGGCCGGCCAAGTCTCTTTCAATGAGCTCACCGCTCTATTGCCCGCGAGAATTCTGAAAGTAACGGATCGCTTGTTGAGATCAATCACGATTCGTCCGGTCTCAATCGCTTGGCTGAGCATGGGGCTCTCTTGACCAGCGAGACTTTCGATAATGTGCGGGAGGTTGCTGGTTGCATGATCTGGGCTAGGTGAGAAAACACAAACATCCACGGCGGTACTTGATAATGCACTCGTTGATTTCAAATCATCAAGTCTCGCCGAAATCGACCGGGTTGGAAAAACGGACTCGTATTCTGCCGCTATTCTCCTGAGGTCATCAGCGACCTTGTAGAGTGAGGCAATTGAGATAGATCGTGATGCGTTCGTTCCCACAATATTTGCAAAAATGGCTCTGAGCTCTATCCATCAGCTAGCTGAGCTGCCTGGGCAGCCGAATTCGCTGCGGCGCTTGCGGATTGTTCGGCGTCGGCGGCTGCTTGCTGAGCCTGCGCCAGGGCTTGTTCGATTTGCTGCACTAAGTCTGTAGCCTGAGCTAGCAGTTGGTCAATTTGTTGTAGAGCGTCGTTGGCCTGGGCGGCACTGTGTTGAGCCTCCAGTTCGTGCTGACCAGCGATTGAGGCATGCTGTGCGGCTTCCTGCTCATGCTGGCCGGCAGCCGTGGCGTGCGTCTGCGCTTCCTGCTCGTGCTGACCGGCAGCCTGGGCCTGTGTCTGAGCCTCCTGCTCGTGCTGGCCGGCAGCGGTGGCGTGTGTCTGCGCTTCCTGCTCGTGCTGACCGGCAGCCTGGGCGTGTGTCTGAGCCTCCTGCTCGTGCTGGCCGGCAGCGGTGGCGTGTGTCTGCGCTTCCTGCTCATGCTGACCGGCAGCCTGGGCGTGTGTCTGCGCTTCCTGCTCATGCTGGCCGGCACTCTGAGCATGTTGAGCTGCTTCTTGATCATGCTGCGCAGCATCCGCAGCTGATTCTGCAGCGCTCTTACCTTGAAAACCTGGTCCGCTCACATGTCCCTCCGGAGACCTATCACTTAGGTCGGTCATATTCTTCTGGTACCTACCGATGGCACTGTCGATGTTGTTGAGTATCATCTCTCGATCGGGGGACTTAGGTGGTCCTGCCTCAAGCTGCGTCAGCCCCTGCCCGATCTCATTAACTGCCTTCGCCCCACTGGCGGCCGCGGCAATAGCTCTCTCACCCGTGAGCTGGGCCACTGCTTTGATTCCTGATAAGATACCGTCATTAATCTTGTCAGGATCTGCCATTCCTCGACCGGCCGCAATGGTATTGGATATCGCACCAATAGCGTTGCCCAAGGCCGGTTCATCAATCTGAACGCCGCCTCCAATCGCACCGATCGCGTGCTGCACTTGTTCAACCACCGGCGCCTGGGCGATTTCAGCTCCAAGTAATCGCGCTCCCTCTTTTGCCATCGTGTGTTGCGCCGGCAGTGCAGGATCGATAAGAAATGATCCACTCCAGATTCCGTCATCCAATCCATCAAGGATCTGTCCCACGGACGAACCATAGTGAGCAATGCGCGCGTCCGAAAGAGCCTCCGCATCACTTGAAATGATGCTCTGCCTGAGCGCAGTAAGCTCCTGTATCCTTTTTTGGAAGAATTCGATCATCGACTGCGGATCACGAGGGACGTTAGGGTTCTCTGTCGTTTACTACCTCTCAAACGCAAGGGCCGTTTGGAACCCACCGAGAACATGTGTCAATTCCTCCCTTGTGGTGTGTGTTCAATTACCAATGTGAGCGAGTATCTTTCAGTCCTCTTGTAGATATCTGTACCGTAAAACGGCCGAATCTGGGGATTTCCAGGTATACGCCCCACAATTCGATATGCGCCCTCCGCTAAACTGATCGACTTGCTCAGTCCCGCTGGGATAAGTGCGGACGAGCTAGTCGGCCCCGTGAAGTCCATTTCGAGAAGCTGTCCGGTCTGGTTGGTAACAGTAATGGTTCCTGCTCCTTGTCCTCCAAGGCCCACGGATTTTCGTTCGGCCTCCGGTAAGGCCGAATATCCGGTAGGTGTATTTTGCGCCGATGCATTTCCCGAGTGATGGGCAGCATCGTCGATTGCCGTCGAAGCCTGACGAAGGAATTCAGGAGGCCAGATCGGAGACAGCCGAGCACTCATCTTAGCGACGTGATCACGAAAGACAGGATCCTCTGGTGATAGATTTGATGTTCGGATCATTTGCGATAGCCTGCTTATATAGGTTTGTGGCCTCTGAACGATTATTCTGCTGTTGCGAAATTAGGCCGGTGTTATAGAGCGCGGTTGCATCTTTAGGCCCAAGCTTTAACGCCGTCTGAAAACTCGCGAGCGCCTCCTGCGTTTTTCCCTTCGCTAACTGTACGACGCCATTGATTACCAGTGCGATCTCAACACCTTGGTTGATCAACTTCTGAAGCTGTCGTTCCGCAGTCTGATAATCCCCGTGTCTAACTGCAGCTGCGGCTCGAAGGAGGCGGGCTGCATCTAAGTCAGGCTTGAGATTGATGGCATTGTCGGCATAGCGAATGGAATCCGCTATCTTGCCCTCTTTAAGTAAGCCCCGCGCTAAGTTGTAATTAATCGTTGGATCATTCGGATCGTTGTTCAGGGCTTGCTTCAGGAGTTCATTTCCGGCGCTCAGCTGCCGATGCTTCCATAGGCTACGCCCAGGTCATTCAGAATTCTCGGGTCTTTTGGGTGCAGCATTCTTGCGCGCTCAAGCTTCACTAACAGATCTGCTCGCGCTTGGCGTACTCCGCCATTTTCGAACGTGCCTCCCTCTTGGAATAATATTGCCTCAGGTACCTTGACAATTGGACCGGAGGGCTGGAGAGTAACGATTCTTGGACTCTCGATCAATTTGAACGTGAGAATACCCAGCCCTGTGGCAACGAGTATGGTGAGTCCACCTAACAATGCCACAACTACTGTGCTCCGACGTCGCTTTGACTTTTCTTGAATCTGCGGCTGAATTCCAATCACCGTGAACTGCGCTTCAGTTCTAGTAGGTGAAGGCAGGTCGTCTTTCGGGTCGCGCGTAGAGCCCAATGCAAGGCATTCAGTCGCCGCTGCTAAATTCGTCAGTTCGTCGCTAAATTTCGCTTTCAACTCGGGCGTGGGTGCATTCTTCAAACGCGAAGTCAACTCTGAGTACCGTTCGGCATAAGTAGATTGGATTAAGTTTCGATCGGCATCAGCCGAAAGTCCGAGCACAGCAAGAGCTTGTTCTTTGTTCATCGTGCTTGAGGGAGGCAAATCAATCTGATGTCCTTCCATCAGGTCGGCAGGCGGGTCGACGCGTGATACGCCTTCCTCCACAGAAGATAAACTTTCGATCATCCTCAACTCGTTTACTGCAGCGCGAGTTTTGGAGATCAACGGGAACGTGAGTGCGATGGCAATAAGCCAGGGAATCACGCCCAAGACAGGCACACAGGACGCTACGAACAATATGCAAAACGTCAAATAGATTCCCTGGGAAAGGGGATTCGCCCGGATTGCATGTCTTTGAACATACCGGTTATACTCCGTCGGAAAACCGGAGACTGCACGAAAGAGCCAGTAGATGTTGAATAGTGGCACGAACAGAAGGCCAGTAGCTTTTAATGGCGAATATCTAGTCTCCCCGTCTTGAATTGCAGCCCATCCCGTATAGAGAAGTATTAGCAGAACGAGGAAAGCATCAAAAAGGAAAATGGACGCATCCCTGCCCAATTCAAATCCGGATTGCAACCTGGTAACATACAGTTTCCTTGAGAATTTCACAAAAATCAGTGATCCCGTACCCAAGAGTGCAGTCCATAACGCCATGTAGGCACTAGAAACGCTGAGACGTCGATCAGTGAATTTCGTCCGGAGCACGATGACGCCAGAGCAGATCAGTAACACTATGCCAGGAACTCCGATTCCAAAGCTCAGGACCCAGTAGGATCCCACCAGGCTTTCAATCCCTGTGTTCCACCAAAGAGGAAGGAGTCTGCCGGGAGCTATTAACAAACCGCAAGCAACACCATAGGCAAACCACGTCTCTTGACTCTGCATTGCCGCGACACTAACTATGCCGCTAAAAAGCATTGCCGTGAGTAAGCAGCTGAGTAATTCTGCGAGGCTCCATTGTGCCGGGTGCCGAGCCAATATTGGAAGAGCAGAGAGGGCGGCGATAAGCGCCACTGCGATTCTGCCTCCTATCCGGCCACGTAACCC
>Ga0206934_1257_pt1 | contig 12748 bp, 10 predicted proteins | sample Alteio_BWOrgHeat_16_FD_152932 | JGI IMG/M metagenome (GOLD analysis project Ga0206934, IMG submission 152932) | Enriched cells from forest soil in Barre Woods Harvard Forest LTER site, Petersham, Massachusetts, United States -... | ecosystem: Environmental > Terrestrial > Soil > Temperate forest >...
CAAAACGTTGTATCGACTCAACAAATTCTTCAGTCTTATTATTCAGGTCGCGGTAGAAGCCCATGCGCAACAACTCTGTCAGTTGGGCAATACCGGCTGCCATGGCCACCGGGTTGCCCGAAAGCGTGCCGGCCTGGTAAACCGCCCCATCGGGCGATATGCTGCCCATTATCTCGGCCGAGGCCCCATAACATCCCACCGGCAAACCACCGCCAATGATCTTGCCATAAGTAATAATATCCGGTTGAATACCGTAATGCCCGGCAGCACCTTCAAAACCAATGCGGAAACCGGAGATCACCTCATCAAAAATAAGCAGGGCGCCGTTTTGGGTGCAAATATCGCGGAGGAATTGCAGGTACTCCTTAGTTTGCAACAGCAGGCCGTTATTGGCAGGTATCGGCTCGATGATCACCGCGGCGACCTGGTCCTTAAACTCTTCGAATGCCTTTTGAAGTGCTTCTTTATCATCCAGGCCAACAACAATAGTCTCGGCAGCAAATGATTTAGGAACACCCGCCGATGAGGTCTCGCCAAAAGTGACCAGGCCAGAGCCCGCTTTTACCAACAGCGAATCCGAGTGACCGTGATAACAGCCCTCAAACTTTAAAATCTTGTCGCGTTTAGTGTAGCCGCGCGCCAGACGAATAGCCGACATGACGGCTTCGGTACCCGAGCTTACAAAACGCAGTTTTTTGATGAATTTGTTATTCTTTAACAGCAGCTCAGCCAGTTCATTCTCCAAAGCGGTTGGTGCACCGAACGACATGCCGTTTTGCATCACTTCAACAACCTTTTCGCGAACTTTTGCGTGATTATGGCCTAAAATCAGCGGCCCCCATGAGCAGCAGAAATCGATAAATTCATTCCCATCCGCATCCCATATATGGCTGCCATCACCTTTGGCAATAAACAGCGGCGTGCCATAAACAGATTTGAATGCCCGCACGGGTGAATTAACCCCGCCCGGAAAATATGTTTTCGATTTCTCGTACAACTCCGCCGACTTCTCCCTGCTGATATCAGGTTTACCCGTGTTATTCACCGGCTCATCGCCCTCACCCGAAAACATCTTTTTGAATGAATCTAACATTTAAAAATTCTAATTTCTAAATCCTAAATTCTAATTTCTAAATCATTGGGATTTAGTGTTTAGAATTTAGAGCTTAGGATTTATATCCAATTATTTTCCAGCACTTCCTTCGCATGATACGTCAATATCGCTGTTGCACCCGCCCTGCGGATGCTGGTAAGCACCTCGGTTACGGCGCGTTGCTCGTTTAGCCAGCCTTTTTGTATGGCCGCTTTTACCATGGCATATTCGCCGCTCACGTTGTAAGCTGCTATCGGAAGTTCGGTATTATCTTTTAATAATTTGATCACATCCAGGTAGGCCAAAGCGGGCTTCACCATCAGGAAATCGGCCCCTTCGGCTTCATCCAGGTCGGCCTCAATTAAGGCTTCGCGCTGGTTGGCCGGGTTCATCTGGTACGATTTTTTGTCACCGAATTTCGGCGCCGAATTCAGCGCATCACGAAACGGCCCATAAAACGCGCTGGCATATTTGGCCGTGTACGACATGATGGACACATTGGCAAACCCATTATCATCCAGCACATTACGAATATAACCTACCCGCCCGTCCATCATATCCGATGGTGCAATGATATCAGCGCCCGCCTGCGCATGCGCCAAAGCCATTTTACCCAACACATCCAGCGTCTCATCATTCAATATCTCGCCGTTTTCAACGATGCCGTCGTGCCCGTCGCTGCTGTAGGGGTCCATTGCCACATCGGTGATTACGCAAGCCTCCGGGAAATTCTTCTTTACTTCGGCTATGGCTCTCAGGTATAAACCCCCCTCGCGGTAACTTTCTGTCGCAAATTTATCTTTAATCGATTCCTCGATATTGGGGAACAGGTCGAATGCTTTAAGGCCCAATTTGAGACAGCTTTCAATCTCACGAAGCAGGTTATCAACTGAATGCCGGTAAATACCCGGCATAGACGACACCTCGCTCTTCTGGTTGTTTCCGTCGATAATAAATAGGGGGAAAATAAGATTGGCGGCGTTCACGTGCGTTTCCTGCACCATCTGCCTGATCACTTCGCTCTTGCGGTTTCTTCTTGGTCTTTGAAGCATTTCTTTAGTCGATAGACGATGGTCAATAGTCAATGGCGCTCACAAATTCTATGGTCTATCGACCATGGACTATGGACTTCTTTTTTTAAGGATTGACAAAATTAGAGAAACGCAGAGAATAACCTAATTTAAAGCTGTTTTATGGCGTACAAATGATGTTTTTGTTTAGTCGATGGACCATGGTCCATAGTCAATAGGTACAATGAGCACAATATTAACCATAGTCTATGGACCATCGACCATGGACTACAACGAGCATCCAAATACCGCCTCGGCCAGGCCCACCTCATCCGGAGCGGATGGAAGGATATATTGTGTACCCATTTCGCCCAGTTTATTGCCGGTTGATTTGCCGATGGCAATCACTTTTTGCCATGGATCGAGCAGGTTATCGGCGAAATAAGCCTCTACGTTAGATGGGCTGGTGAATACCAAAACATCAGCGCCGCTGGCTTCTATATTTTCATCGAGCACGGTTTCGTAAACCGGGAGATCTACGATCTTTGTATCGGCCGACAACCCCTTCTGTATACTTTTTAATGATTCCTCGGCGCCCGGGAATACGACTTTCGTTCCATTGGCGAGCTTGGCAAATTCGACGGCTACATCGGCAGTATCGATGCCTTCACCTGTAAAGCTGGTAAAGTAGCCTTTGAGGCGGAGCATCTCCTCAGAGCCTGCACCCACCACGCCGAATTTGACATCTTTGGGCAGTTGCGGATTCAACTGGAAGAAGTATTCAACGGCATTCTTGCTGCTGAAAAATAACCAGTCGGCATCCTGGAATATATGCTGCGATAGTTTGGTGATTACCGGAACCGTGCGTATCAGCGACCGCGCATCAATACGGATATTATGTTTTTGAAGCGCCCTGCGGAAATAGCTCTGCTCGGAAAGCTCACGCGAAATGAACACGCTTTGCGGTAATTTACGTTTGCTGTCAAACAGCGCTACAACTTTTTCTGCAAGACCATCGGCGGTTGGCGATTGTATAAAAGCCCTGTCAGGAAAATCGTCGCCCTTGTCGGCTTTCGAGGTAAATACCTGGAAGACACCATCATCTCTCCTGCAATAGCAACCCAGCGGCAAATGACAACCGCCACCAAAAAGCTTGAGCACCGTGCGTTCAACGCTTAATTCCTCGGCCACATCCGGATGGTTCAGCTTTTGAAGCGTATCAAATAGTTCGCTGTCGCTTCCGCGTATCTGTATCGCCAGCACACCCTGTGCGGGCGCAGGCACCAGCTCGGCAGGTGTCAGTACCTCTACGTGAAATTCATCCAGGTTTATTTTAAGCCGGCTTATGCCCGCTTTAGCCACCATAATGGCATCATATTTCTCATCGTGCAATTTGCCGATGCGGGTCGGCACGTTGCCGCGCAGGTCCTTAATATCCAAATCGGGCCGGTAAGCCAGCAATTGTGCCTTACGACGATTGGACGACGTACCCACCCGGGCGCCGTATTTCAGTGACATTTTTTGACGAACGTCCACGCAATCCTTCAATATCAGCAGCAACTCTGATGGGTCCTCGCGCTCAGAAACTGCTGCAATGATCAGTCCCGGCGGGTTTTCTGTCGGCAGATCCTTATGCGAATGAACGGCGATATCAATGGTATTTGCCAGCAGCTCTTCTTCCAGCTCCTTCGTAAAAAAGCCTTTCCCCTCCAGCTTGTCGAAGCTCAGGTTCAGGATGCGGTCGCCTTGTGTTTTGATGATCTTAAGCTCAGCCGCAACACCGATCTCGGCAAGGCTATACCTCACAAAATTTGCCTGCCAAAGCGCCAGGTCGCTGCCACGGGTACCTATGATAAGTGTTCTGTTCAAGAGGGTTGTTTTGCTGATGCAAATTTAGCTTTTTGCGGGGATGATTTCAGAAATACTTATCAATCCTGACACCATAAGTGAAAATAAGATTGGAGCTTTCCGTCCGCCGCTGCTCGTTATAAACCAGCGAAGAGGTAAGCTCGAGCCATTTGTTGAGCTTGAACGACAAATTGGTTGTGGAGCGAATGATGTAATCGGACCCTACGCTGAAGGAGTTTTGCAGAAAATCGGCGCCGTCTATCACCAGCAGGTTTTTGATCTCGAAACGGAACGCCAGCCGGAATGAATTGCGCACTGTGTTGTACGACAGATGCGCACTGTCGGGCAAAATAAGATCGCTGTGATCAAAAACCGGTCCGTCGCTAAAGCTAAGCTTTGCGTGATCGCTGTCGAATACGCCAAAGGCCGCACCAGCACCGGCCAAAAACTGGTTGTTCACTTTTAACGAATAGCTGGTATTATAATTCGCCAGGCCCCAGTAGTAAAAATGCGGCCGGTTTTTGTGCCTGTGCTTACCGAGGTCGAATTGCAGAACGGAAGAATAATCGTTATTGGTTTGCGTGTGATGGTCGGTTCCATAGACCCAATTGTTATCAAATGTGAGCGACGAGGTACTGTCGTGCTCCATCACCAGTTTGAGGTCGTTATTAAACAGATAGGTAATGTCATTCGCCGATTTGTTGATGGAGCCTGCCCCCATAAAACTGACCTGGTAGGTTGAGTCGGGACGTATAGCTGAGTTCTTTGCGGCCAGCGTATCCTTCAGCATCGCAGGCTTTTTGTCCTGCGCATAAGCCATCTCCGAAAGATAAAATAAAACGATGAGCAGTATCCAGTGCCGCATCCGCGAATTTATAAATTTCGCTTATTCCTGTAAAAGTAAATTGCTTTTGGCTTTGGACCTTTCGCTTTTAGCTTACGAATTGATGAGTATCTCTTTAGCCATCACCATCGGCACGCTGATGTACTTCTTTTCCATGTAGGCTATTACCTTCTCGAGTGTTTCGCGCGATTCCTTATCCATGTTTTGTACCTCATCAGCAAATATCGAATTCAATGCCGTATGGCGGATTTCCTTGATGCGCTCGGGCACTTCGCGCATAGCTACTTCGATTCGGCGCTGTTTCAGCAGGGGCGTAAACTCTTCAATATTTTGATTGATAATCTTTTCGGCATGCACCAGCTCCAGGTGCCGATCGGCCATGTTCTTTTTAGCCACCTCGTCCAGCGACTGCACCTCGATAAAATTAACCGGGTGTTGCTTCAGTACTTCGGGAGCAGTATCGTTTGGTACCGCCAGGTCAACGATGGTTTTCTTTTCGGTTTCACCGTTCAACAGGCCCTCGTAAAGCTCATTGGTAATGATCGGCTCGGTGCACGAGGTACAGGTAATGATCACATCGAAGCCCTTTTTGTAATTTTTGAGTTCGCTTAGCTCGTAAGCTTCCCCGCCCAGGTCCTCTGCCAACTCCTGTGCTTTGGAGAGTGTACGATTGAATACTGCGAAGTTGGAAAATTTATGTTTTTGGAGGTATTTGGAGATGTTCCGGTTGGTTTCGCCTGCGCCGATGATGAGGACGCGGGCATTGGAGCATTGTTTAAGGTCTTTCAGTTTTCGATAGGCCAGGGAGACGACGGAGATAGGGCTTTTGGCAATGTTGGTGTGGGTGTACACCTCTTTGGCGGTTTTGACCACGGTGTTCATCACCATTCGCAGGTAGTCGCCTGTTAACCCGGCCTGCTTACATTGTTCGTAGGCCTTTCGCATCTGGGTTAGTATCTCTTTTTCGCCTACTACCATACTCTCCATCGAGCACGAAGTGCGCAGCAGGTGGTTCATGGCCTCGTTATCCTCGTAGAAATTTGCTCCGCCCAAAAACGTATCCAGGTGAGCAGGACAAAGCCCGATCTCGAGCGCGTTGATGAATTTTTCGGCAAATGCCTTGTCGACAGGGCTAGCCGTGGCCATCACAAATTCGACGCGGTTGCAGGTGGCCAGGTAGAAAATCTCGGGGATGTCAAACAGTATTTTAACCTTTTGAAGCCGGTCAGCAAGGTTATCGTTACAGATCACCAGCTTGCCCAATTCTTTCAACTCGATCTGCTTATGCGTAAAAGCGATAATCTTTAAATGCTTCAATTGTGTTTAAATTTTCGACCAACAAAAGTAAGCGGAATACCCATCCGTTTATGTCAGAACTTTGTCAAACACGGTAATTTAGAAGGTTTCTAAATTAAATGTCGCAACAACGTTCATTTGATGTTATAATAGTATACGTTAATATTTTACCGTCGGATGTACGTTATCGAAATAAACTGTGACCTGGGTTACTATTTTACGTTCTGTCAACTAATCCGCCGCAAATAAAAACTCGGGGCGGCATTTTTGCAAACTAAATCGGCTTTTATAACGTAATTCATCAGTACGCCAAAGCTTTATTGTCGGCGCCCACATCGTCGGGATGACAAGCAACCGGCTCAAGGTACTTAATTAAAAACAGTTTGCATATTATAAAAAAGATCAGCCTTGTTATACTTGTCATCTTTTACCTGGCAGCCGGCATCAATCATTTTCGGTCGCCTGGTGGCTACATAGCTATTATCCCGCACTACCTGCCATCGCCCCGGATGCTAAATACACTCGCGGGGTGTTTTGAGATCCTGTTTGCCACCTTGCTTATCTTCAACCAAACCCGGCGACTGGCGGCCTGGGGAATCATCCTGATGCTGCTGGCCTTCCTGCCGGTACACATTTCGATGGTAACAGAAGCACCGCTCAAAGTTGGCACGCTCATCGTCTCCCCGTTACTGGCCTGGGTTCGATTAGTATTGCTTCAGCCATTGCTTATATTATGGGCATGGTGGTATACAAAAAACAAAGGGTACCAATAAAAACACGGTGTTTTCCGACAAACTATATAACAATACCTGCTGTACAGGAGTTATTACAACTATTATTACGATACTTGAAGATGGACTTAGACGGCGCCCATAAAAAGGGCAGCAAATTTCTTAACCCTATCCGTACTGATGAGGCTGGCTTTGATAAAATGATCCCTATCCTAAGGGAATATATCAACAATAAGGCCGAAACCGTTCCCGTAAAGCCTCTTGGGCCATTCCATACCGATGCTTCGATTTATAAAAAATTTCCGGCAAGCGGATTGAGAATTACCTGGATCGGGCATTCGAGCCTGCTGATCGAGATAGACGGGCGCACTATACTCACCGACCCTGTTTGGGGGCATCGCGCTTCGTTTTTGTCTTTTATGGGGCCCAAACGTTTTTTTGATCCGCCACTAACGCTCGATCAGTTGCCAAAGCTGGATGCCGTTTTGATCTCGCACGATCACTATGATCACCTCGATAAACCTACCATTAAACATTTTGCCGGTAGTAAGATCCCTTTCTTTTGTTCGCTTGGCGTTAGCCAATATCTCGAAAAATGGGGCATCGACGGCAATTATATCACCGAGCTGGACTGGGGAGACAGCGCTATGATAGCGCAGGATATTGTGCTGACTTCGCTGCCTTCAAGGCATTTTTCGGGCAGAGGCATTATCAATCGTAATGAAACGCTTTGGGCATCGTTTGTCATTAAGGGGCCGAAGCACAACATCTACTTTGGGGCGGATTCTGGCTGGTGGCCGGGATTCAAGGACATAGGCGATATGTTCGGCCCGTTCGACCTCACTATGCTCGAAATTGGTGCCTACGGCAAATACTGGCCCGACATCCACATGGGCCCCGATCATGCCGCCAACGCCCACCTGGCTTTGAAAGGCAAACTGATGATGCCCATCCACTGGGGCACATTTAACCTGTCGACACATGCGTGGTTTGAACCGATTGAACGGTTGCAGCAATACGCCAAAGAGAGAAACATCGATCTCTTTGTTCCCGAACCGGGAAAGCCCACGGAGGTGACCGGGCCGTTGAACTCGGCGTGGTGGGTTTCTTTTAAGTCCTGAGTCCCGAGTCGAAAGCCTTAAGTCTGACTTGAGACTCAGAACTTTCGACTTAAGACTGGAAAAAACTACCTTTATAAAATGGGAATCATCGTCATCTCGGCATACAAGCCAAAGGAAGGTAAGCTTGATGCTTTAAAAACACTGATGCGCACGCATTTACCGCGTTTACAAAAAGAATGCTTGGTTACCGATCGCGAATCGATCATGATGGAGGCAGCCGACGGCACCATCGTGGAGGTGTTTGAATGGGTCTCGGAAGAAGCCATCCACAATGCCCATCACAACCCCGAAGTGCTGAAAATGTGGGGCGAATATGGCGAGGTGTGTGATTATGTACCGATCGGTACAGTACCGGAAGCTGCGCAAATGTTCTCGTCGTTTAAACCATTTGCTTAATGGAGCCTCAAATTAATGCTATAACTATATGTGCGAAGGATGTTCAGTCGCTTAAGCGATTTTACAGCCAGATACTGGAATGGCGCATACTGGCGCAAAGTGATCAGGTCATTATGTTCAGGCTGAATAATACGGTGTTAACCGTTTGCGCTATCGAGATTTTTGAAGAATACTCGGGCATGCAACCGGTAAATTCGACTGAAAAACCATTTTATCTAACCGTCAATCTCGATTCGCCAAAACGGGTCGACCAAACGCTGCAAAAGCTGGCCGCGCTTAGCGTCGATATCATCCGGATGCCAAAAAAAGCCTTTTGGGGTGGGTATAGCGGTTTCTTTGCAGATCCGGAAGGAAACAGGTGGGAGGTTTGCTATAACCCGGTGCCGAATACGATAATTTAAGTATTAAAGTACTGAATGTAATTGCAAGTCCGCTAATGATGTACTCCGTTAGACAAATGATTGAAAGTAGTCCAGCACTAATCTCGACTACACATGTTTATACTGATAATTTCGCTCTTACAATTGGAGGCGTTTTAAATATTTATTATGACCTAACCAATGATGATTGTGATCTGATAGTGGGAGCCAAAAGATTTAATCAAATTCAATTTTCGGGAAGCGAACTGAATGAGAAAACTCTGAAACTTATCAACGATGAGCTTTTGTCTTCCAGGGAAAACGTTTGCTTGAGCATCACATTAAACGGAGAAGGAGTCTTTGAAAACCTTGACTTTCTATCGAAACTTTCAAACTTAAAAAATCTTACAGTAGACGTAGTCAAAACGGATGAGGTTGAAAAAATAAACAAGTATTTGAATCTGAACGCTTTATCTATTGGCACACAAAAAGTTTCATTGAAGCCAATTATTCAACAGGCGGCCTTAAAAAGTCTATTTGTTTTTGGCCAGCCCAAAGATTTGGAAATAGTTGGACAAATGCATTGGCTGGAAAAGCTAACTTTTTCAATGCAGACTTTAAAGAGTCTCGATTTTTTAAGTCCATTAAGGAATCTAAAGGAATTAAATTTCAAATTTGGCGGGACAAGGAATTTAACCAACTTACCGAATATTGGAAAAATAGAAAAGTTATCATTTATGTGGGTGCGACAACTTATGATCGAGGACCTTCTACCTATTAACGAAATGAAGTATTTGAAAGAGCTATCCTTTGACACTCAACCACATTTGACAGATTTAGATTGGTTAAAAGATAAAAGCATCAAAACTGAAATAATAAACTGCAAAAACTTTAAGCAATAAACGCCAATTTGAACTTAGGACAAAACCAAAATAAAAAATGAGTTTTTACAAAACTCAGGCCGGTTCTATCCAATTCCCGTCCTCGCGGATAATGCCGATCAACTCATCCAGGGCATTGGCCGAAGTAACGTTTTTCTTCACCGCCTCTTTGCCCCGGTAAAGCGTTACCTTATCCGTCCCCGAGCCTACATAGCCATAATCAGCATCCGCCATTTCACCCGGACCATTGACGATGCAACCCATGATAGCGATCTTCAACCCTTTTAAATGACTGGTATGACTGCGTATCATTTGCGTGGTAACCATCAGGTCGAACAAAGTACGCCCGCAACTTGGGCACGAGATATATTCCGTTTTTGATATGCGCGAACGCGTAGCCTGCAAAATACCGAACGCGGTAGAAGTAATTGCCTTAGTTTCGATGCCTGGCGCATCTACCCATATGCCGTCGCCGAAACCATCTATTAAAAGTGACCCAAGGTCAGTCGCTGAATACAGTTGCAATTGGGTTGTACGTTCTACGTTGGACGTTATACGTGAATCATCCTCAGATATCTGACTTCCGACTTCAGACTTCAGATCGTAGCTTCTTTTAATAATGACCGGCACGTCCGACCCTAACTCTTCCATCTTGAAGAAGAAACTACGCTGGTCGGCCATGCCATGCAGTTCGTCCGTTTCGAGCACGAATATCAGACTTTTGTCCATCGGTATCATGCCGAACTCATCAGATTCAACATCCAATGATTTAAGCCGTACCAGGTTCAAAGCTGAGGTTCTGTCTTCAGCTGAAATATATTCCTGCAAAGTAAATAGCGGGTGGCAATTAGTTTTATCGGCCAGCTTTTGCCAGGTGATATAATCATAAAGCTGCTTCAAGTTACCGGGAAAAGTGAAAGACGGCAGTTGATCAGCCAAATACACAAAATCAACCGACTGCTCGCCCATCGAATATTTATCCAGCAAAGGCGAATAGAGATACCCGGCATCATTCAGCACGGCCGCATCTTTCAGATTGGCATGCGACAAATCAACCACGATCCTCGGCACCATATGCCCGCCTATGAAGGCGTTTGCTTCGTAGGTTTCGCGTTTTTTGTACTCGTACGGGTTATGTCTTACGTTGGACGTTATATGTTCTACGTCAATTGAGTCTTGGTTCTTGGCTGTTGATTCTTGACTCCTGCGGGTATAGCGCTCAACCAACGCAATAGCCACTGGTGCTTCGGCTTCAGGTTCTTCGGTCAGGGATACGCGGACTGTGTCGCCAAGGCCATCTTCCAGCAAGGCTCCTATCCCCACTGCCGATTTGATGCGGCCGTCTTCGCCGTCGCCGGCTTCGGTCACGCCGAGATGCAGCGGGTAGTTCATACCTTCGGAAACCATCGTCTCCACCAGTAAACGATAAGCCTGCACCATCACCTGCGGGTTGCTCGATTTCATCGAGATCACCAGCTCATAATAGTTCAGCATCTCGCAAATACGCATAAACTCCATAGCCGATTCCACCATACCCTGCGGCGTATCGCCGTAGCGGCTCATGATACGGTCACTCAATGACCCGTGGTTGGTGCCGATACGCATGGCCGTACCATACTCCTTACACACTTTAACCAGCGGCGAGAATTTTTGGTAGATACGCTCCAACTCCGCCTGGTATTCGGCATCGGTATAGTCTATCTGGTCGAATTTCTTTTTATCAGCGTAATTGCCGGGGTTAACGCGCACTTTTTCAACAATACGTGCAGCAACTTCGGCAGCGTTCGGCGTAAAGTGGATATCGGCCACCAAAGGTGTGGTATAACCACGACTGCGCAATTGCTTCTTGATTTCGGCCAGGTTCTGCGCCTCTTTGATGCTGGGCGCGGTAATGCGTACATACTCGCATCCGGCTTTGATCATGCGGGTCGACTGCTCCACTGTACCGGTAGTATCCATCGTATCGGTAGTCGTCATGCTCTGTATGCGAATGGGGTTGCTGCCGCCCATAGGCACATCGCCAATGTGTACCTCGCGGGTCACAAAACGCGAATATTCGGTAAGGGAATTGCAATAACGGCCGGGTAGCAATTTAATGGCATTAGCATCCATAGAAGAGATTTTTTGATTGCTGCAAAATTACGAAAGATGTTGAATGGAATTGTTAAATTTCTATGTCCAACAATCGGGAACCGTGCACGACCCTAAGAACGTTGATCGTGGAATTATCGGTAAGTTGATAAATGATGCGGTATTTATTAACTAATAATTCCCTGATATAGTCTTTCTTAATTTCCGGAACTATCTTACCTGACTTTGGATAGGAATATAGTTAATCTATCCTGTCGAAAATCCTATTGATAAATTGCCTTGCGATTAGTGGTGAATCTTGAGATACATAGTTTTCAAGGTCTTTTAAATCTGAATAAGCCGATTCGGTTATGACAATAATTATTTGCTCCACTTGTCGGCAAATTTTTGTTTTACCTCTTTATAGTCAAGCACTTTGCCATCTTCTGCCTCTTTCAAACCCTTTTCAACCTTCTCAATAAACAAAAGTTTTTCGATCAGCTTTTCGGCATCAAACTCGTCTTCGAACGAGTCGAGCGTCTCAATAACCGTATTCTTTTTCATTTGTAATGCTAATATACGGAAAATTGTATTTAACGACTGCAAATCGACTCTATTCGGTATATTAGTCACATCATGCCCCAACCACTTCGCTTCAACTACAGCTTAAATTTCGCCCTGCTTGGCATTCTTATGCCGCTGGCTTTTATGGCCATCACTTACAGGAACCTGACACTTTCGTTCCAATATCACCTTATACCCGGCATGCTTATCATTATTACCTGCGACCTGATATTTGCATCTTACCTGGTGTATATCGTAATCACACGGCTCATTCCAGCCCTTCAAAACAAAGTCGCGCTAGAGTTAAACGATCAGGGAATCAATGATTATATCCGCAACATTGTGATCGAATGGAGTTTTGTTAACGGCCTGGCCCACGAGATCGGCCGCAATTCGTCAAAGATCATCGTCAAGCTAAAGGAAGAAACGGAATACGGCACCGAAGTAGTAATCCGCCTGCGCTGGGTTAAGGGTAAGGACCGCAAGATATTTGATGAGGCCAATGATTATTTTAAACAAAGGAAGAAGCGGCGCT
>Ga0206934_1258_pt1 | contig 12676 bp, 9 predicted proteins | sample Alteio_BWOrgHeat_16_FD_152932 | JGI IMG/M metagenome (GOLD analysis project Ga0206934, IMG submission 152932) | Enriched cells from forest soil in Barre Woods Harvard Forest LTER site, Petersham, Massachusetts, United States -... | ecosystem: Environmental > Terrestrial > Soil > Temperate forest > O...
TTTTTTCCAGAACGATGATCGGACGCAAAGGTCGGAAAGGTTAAATGCAATCCCAACAGAAAAAAGGCACATAAATCTTTAGTCAATGTAGTTAGTTTAAGCACCATGTGCTCAAAATCCATATTCCAATTAAGCACCTTACGTATATCAGTTTCCTCGTCTAGCTGCAAATTGGTAGAATAATCCTGATCTGCCCTGAACATAAGCTCTACAATGACAAGACCATAAGCAAGGCGAAGGTTGCCACGTTGAAAAATGTGTTCGAATTCGGGCAGCAGTTCAATCTCGCCTTTTGCAATGGTGTCAGCCTCTTTCATATTAGAAAGTGGAGCATTGGTAAAAGGATATATTTTTATCTTGATCTGATCTATATGATCAATAAAATCCTGATCTACCTTATATTCGACATCAAACTTGATCTTACGACTAACGTATTCCGATCTTGAAAAAAAGATTTTACAATATGAGGTTATGTCAAACTCATGATATTTTTCATGGCTGCGAATAGATGTCGGTAAAAACCATTTGAAACTATGTGTAGACTCACTCATTTATTGTCAAAAAGGCCCGCAAAATGAGACTTTTTGTGCATTGGAAGAATTTCCAGTTCAGGATAGATGATTTGGTCTGTACCTGCCGCAAATAGCTGAATGATATACTTGGCCAATGTCCCGTATAAAATATTGCTGATGTTTTTTTGTTTGTCTTGCTCTTTAGCACTGAGTAAGCGAAGTTCCTCCAAAGGTAAATCCCTCATGTGTATCATTTTCTTCTCTACATTATTGAGGGATAATATTTCATTGATATTTGTCATACTCAAATATTCCACCCGGCTGCCATTCTCGTCTGAACCTCGTAAGAAGCGAAGAAAACACTCAGTCTCGTCTGTATCAATGTAAATTTGTATAGGGCATTTAAGACTCGCTAAATATTGACCTAATAATGTGATGTTGATCTGCATAAACTTTTATTGTGATAATTATTAAGTAAATATAAATAATTAAGCGGGTTCAATTATCAGTATGATTTCGTCTCGAATCAGGAAGATATCCGGGGTTCCAGTAAAAGATTTTGTGGTCTGCAAAAAATGAAATTGGATGTTGAGAAGACATTTTCAAGTTTTTATCTGGGGATAAAATTAGTTCCGTCATTTTCGACTCAACTAAATTCCAAACTTTGTCTTTCAAGGGTTTTATTTTCTCGGGCACCTTGCCAATGAAATCACAATAAAAATTCGCTACAGTATCGAAACCGTTAGCCTGCATCACTTGGGAAAAGACAAATGCAAATTCTACCGTCTTAGTCTGATGCGTCAAAATATGAGTGATCATTGATCGGAACAGCTCATCAGGCAAACTGAACATACCAGTGTTTAATAAAATAACGCCGGCAGACTCAACATGATTAGTTTCCTTATAACTTTTAATTTGATTAGAAGCTTTTTTTACCTGGTTTTGGATCGTATTTCGAATTTGTGCATGATATTTAAGGGTTAATTCTCCAAGATCAGTTTTAGGATCAAGATTGACGGTATGCATCTCCAAATCACCAAAAATCTTTGCAATAGTTTTTCGTCTTTCATTATCAAAAAGACTTTCTTCTTGAATATCCTTTAATTCCATCACTATACCATCTAAAAAGAAATCTGGTGTTTTAACATCGATCTCCGGTACCTTTTTTCCTCCCATATCTGAAATAAGATTTTCAAAGTCACTTTCATTAAATCGAGGCGCATTAAAAAAGTCCCTCTTATCCTGGAGTGGATCAACAAAGCAGATAAATGAACAACCTGTTTCTTTCGCGATATTGTAAGAATCCAACAGGTGGTCGTGAGTTTCAGCGCAGAAATCTTCCGTGATATGCTGAACATCAAGTTCCGAGCATATTGGATACTCAAATTCTACTGACCGATCATAGCAATATGCTGTGGTACATAATTGCTCTTGCACTAATAAGAAGCACTTTGCGTATTGGTTGCGTTCAATGTTATAGCCTTCAAATATTACACTAAAGATCTTCATCTTAAACTATTGTAAATCTTACTTAAATTGGTTGTAAAATGCCAGGATTTTAGCTCTATCCAACCAATCAATGATTATTCTGTTACAAAACGTCTGAGTCCTTTTTCAAAAATATCCCCTAACTTTATTGAGCTACTATCTGGAAGTCCAATTTTTTCTAAAATTAGGTGCGCGATTAAAACCGACATGGACTTTTCATTAAGTTGAATGTTAAAAGAATTGCCATTTCTAAATTCAGGCATCTCAATTTCATTCTTCGGGATTATTGGAATATTGAACAACTTTATTTTTTCCAAATAATTTTCATTATCGAAAAAAACAAATTTACGCCAGGTATTGGTTACTCTGGCTCGCATCCCAATGTCTGCGCTCATTTCGAAATTATTGTCTTGCAGAACAGCTTTATACTTTTCTAAAAGAATAGTGATAACCATAATCAGATCAAAGCCATCAATAAATTCAACATGTGACGCAAAATCGGTTAATTTTCTTCGTGTAACAGTATTAGGTTCAATGTGTCGTAAATGCGGAAACGGTGAAAATTCTTCTACAGTTTCGAACGGGGTGTACTTATCAAGTAAGTAATTGGCTATTTGCGAATCCTGGTAGTGTTCTGGGATATTATTAGTTTGAAATGAGTTCACTGCGAATGTAAATTTCAAATTACCGTTAAAGAATAATTCGGCAGTTGTACCCTTATAAATTAGGTTACTATCATTTAAGGCCCGAATAATGAGTGAATGTCCGGTATTATAAATACTGTTGAATAACAGGCTCATCGGCACCATCTTTTCTGTAGTCGAGAATTGAAAATCAACACTTTGATAAAATCTCGTAGCTACATCCTTAAAAAATTGGGATTCATGAAATTTTTTTAACCGGAAGCTGTTGAACGGTTTCGGAAAAAGATACAGTTCCAAAAATGATTGATTAGATTCGGTTTGTCCCCTGGTTTGTCCGAGATCAAATTGACTGAAGTTTTCGATGGAATTGATGTAGTCCTTAGCCCTTTCGTTCAACTTTTCAATAACGTAACGATCTTTTATAGGCTTACTTTCATTATTCTCTCTTTGATAAATTACACCCTGGCTTGTGATATAAGGCGGCAGTGGGCTTTCTTCGACCAGTATTACAAAAATTATAGAACCACTCGCTAGAGAAACTTCCTTGAAATGATAAATAGGCTTCGGACTAATATTAGAAGCTATGATTTGGGATAAAGTATCCTGAAAATTCCTATGTGTACTGGTGTCTATGCCAGAAAGTTGTGTTGGAAAATTATCTGCACAATCAATGCCCCAGAAAATCCATCCTCCCTTTGTATTTGCAAATGAAGATATGGATTTAGCAATTTTAACTCTATCAAATTCATTTTTTTCGCCAGGCACCCTGCTTTTATACTCAATGTACCAGCCTTCAGCAATCTTATTTTCAATCAATTTTTCCAGATCAGATTCAGTTAAAGCATCCAAGTCTTTTTCAAAAGGGGTGTAATTCGTTTTAGGCATTGCTCATAATTATGGTAATGCAAATTTACCTATATAATTAGGTAAAGAACGATTAGAAAAGAAAACAGAATTATCGTACAAGTGCGCAAATACACTGCGCACACTCTCTCTTATTTTGACCTAGCCTTTGTTAATTCATGGGTAAATAACGAATTAGCTTAACTTAGTAATATTATTTCTATGAGCCGGACACTTGCACAACTTAAAAAAGACAAATACGAAAACCTAACTGAAGAAGAAATTAGCAGCTTTAAGGAGGTCTGGTCAATTTTACACAATGCTGTAAATAATACTTGGCCGAATCAATATAAGGAAGCATTTGATAATTTTCTCAAGCACTTCGGCTGGCATATTAGGCTTGATATGTCGACTGATGATCTGATACCTTTTATTAAAAAAGGCAGTAACGCTGTGGACGATTTTTTTATAAAACAATTGCGACATGACCGTTCTGCGATAAGGAGACAGGCATGTGAAAAATTCCCTCACCGCAAGGAAATGATTAATAGTGCATTCAATGCTCACAGTAAAAGAAATTATTTACAGGCTGTACCTTTATTTTTAATGCTATCAGAGGGAATTTTTCGTGAAATTTCTGGTCTGGATTTATTCTCCAAAAATTCAAAAAAAACCGTATTCATTAAAAGCTTAAAGGTTGACAAAAAGGTAACTCTTCTGATATCACATATCATTGAAGCTGTGACCAATGGTGATATCATAGGACTAAGATTTGATAACGATGAATATTTAAAATATCCAAATGTGTTGAGTAGAAATAAGATTTTGCATGGAGCCGACTACACTTATGGTAACGCGACAAATGCATACAAAGCGTTGTCACAATTTGAATTTGTTATTGAAAGCATTTATATCGCGTTGAATGATGGTAACATTTAGAGCACGGAATCAATGAGCGATCTTAATTATCATGGCAATTGGTTCATCGCAGGGGGTAAGCAATATCCCGGAACACTTGAAATAAATAAAGACACAGGAAAAATTGTGTTAGAAATTTATAGCGGGGAAACTATCGAAGGTTTCAAAAATAGCATAACCAACAATCCTGCTTACTATAACCACGATTTCATTTTTGGCGAGGGATTTGGCGGTCCGTTTACATTGCACAACTGTCAATTAAATGGTGTCAGCCTTATCGGCAATGACTTTTATAAGTGCAAATACTTAATTGAGTATGTGATTTATGGAGTTATTGCAGAGCACTCAAAGGAACTTTTGATCGAAAGTGGTAGATTTCTATTTCCTGGGCTTGCAGATTGGTATGACGGTTGGAAACATACAGAGGTGCTAAATAATCTTCAAGGCAAACTGACTGATTTACATTTAGAAAAGTCCGAAAGCTTACGGATCAATGATGAATTGGAACTTGTTTTTAACGACCACGTTGATTCCCGAATAGAAGAAATCAATTTTAGCTATCTTATAACTTATAATAAATCCCTTAATTTAAATTATCGTAATCCTGTAACGTTTAAGCGTTTGCTTAATGATGCTGTCACTTTCTTGAAACTACTGGAATTTTCAAAAAGTAAGCCACTGAACTGCCTTTTATTAGGACTAAAACTACCGATTGTTGTCAAACCGGGTGAGTCAAATTACTATCGCGTTAGCAGCTTCGCACTTTCTAAAAACAAAAAAGTAGATCGGCACAGTTCTGTAAGTGTCCATATGATATTTAATCATGATAAATTAGGTAATAAGGATACACTCAACTCATTGATAATAAAATGGTACGGACACAATGATTTCAGTAATATCATTGGTTACTATTTAGACTCAAACAACTGGTTTCAAGATATTGACGGCGCGGTGCTTAGTAATGTAATGTTCAATAACCGTTTTCTAAATCTTATTCAAGGTTTAGAAGATTATTACCGTGAACAACATTATAATGAAAATAATGAAGTGGAATTTAATGCCAATAAGTCTGCTGTTTTGAAAAGAATAACCGATGATCCGTCGCTAAAACAGTGGCTTAACAATACCTTTAAATACACCAGCTATTTAAGCCTGGCAGAAAAATTAAAAATTATTGTGGCAGACTGTATGCCTGATTTGATTTCCCTGTACAGCCCTATATCATTCGATACATTCCCAAAGGCCGCCGCAGATTTCAGAAATACACTTTCCCATGGAAAAAACAAGTCGATAAACTTAGGTGAAAAATTTCACCTTCATTACCAGATTGCGCGGTTACTATTACTGATTTGCATTTTAAAAAGTCTGGACATAAAGGACATCAAAAGGTTATTACATCGTCATTTCAGACTTGACCGAAACATGCAAGAAATTATCCGATTACAAAAAATCTACGTTGATTAGTACTGAGAAACGATTATTGAAGTATCTTTATTAAAGTTATAAGATACTTTTTAATAATATGAATCAACCGGATTTTGAAGCTCTTCAATTAAAATATTGGGACTGTATTAACTTCTTTTTACCCTGAGGCAAAATGTGTGTCGGCAACTATGCCGATGAATATGATAATAGCAACGGTACTTTTAAATTCTCTAACCACTCCAACGGAAAGACTGAAACCATTAAAGTTGCCGAAATCGAGAATTTACAAAAGTAGGTTTTGCTATCTTAACTGGTTAGGAAGAGCATCTTAAGGCTAATAGGGCAATAATTTAGGATTTTCATAACTTAGCGACCATCATAAGTATTATGGACCCTAAACTGAAAACCTATTTTACCGAAAAACTGATAAGTGCCATCGGCTCACTGTCCTCTCAACAATTCCCTTTCGTTGCAAAGATCGTACTTGAGCATAAGTATTCTATTCAATTAGAACTTCGCGGACAAACAGTTTCCGGAGAGCCTGTCGGCCATACACTTGACGCAAACACCGCGGGCTATTTCGATGTTGCGGAATTTGGAAAAGGCGCAGATTATTTTCAAAAACCGTTCAAGAAAGTTACTGGGGATTATAAACATTGTCTTGATGTTGCCCCGCAATGTAAACGCATGTTCCTGATGTCATCTCGGCTATGCGGTCCTAAAAACTATAAACGGCTGAATGCAGCAGCTGCTTGGATTGGTGCGAAGCTTAACAAAGACATCTATGTTTTTGACGCAAGATGGATGGCGACTTATATTATTGATGCAATACTCGAACCACAAGATATAGCAACGTTGGAGCTACTGGAACCCCATCTGGTTTTTTTTGAGCAAATACGTATTGAATTTGGCTATAGCCATGATCTGCCAACGCTACCTAAAGACAATTGGGCACGCCCGAAACCGGTTGTAGATGTATTGACCTTATTAGATAAGCATCAATATGTGCAAATTCATGGAATGAGTGGCATGGGCAAAACATACCTTGCAGTTCAAGTATTCAACGAGCTGAAGAAAGCAGATACTGAACGGATGGTGATATGGATTCCCGGTAATACGATCGCAAATGCGGAAAGTCTCAGCTACTTAAAGATTGAACGATATGCAGTTCCACAAAATATTTTGGGCATGATTAAACGCTTTAATTGCGTGGTGATTATAGATAGTTTGGAAAGCAATGTCGAGGATGTTATTAAACGTATTGAGCAAGTCGGGGCAACCAACTATCGGCTAATTGTTACCTCGCAGACCGAAGCAGAGTTGATTTCTGTTTATGATATTCCACCATCGGATGATGACTTAAGCAGTAAAATATTAAACGCCGGGCTGCAAAAATCATGTCCGCCACACGTTTATCAGCAAATCATTGCTTCAATTGGTGGACACCCTTTTCTGCTGGATCAGATCAATATACTTGTCAAAAAAGAGCAGGTCAGCTGGTCAAAAGTTCTGCGAGAAACAGATACTTTGACTGCCAGCACATTTGATAACCAGACCTTTTATGATCGGCTATTCGTTCATCATCTGAAAACCGCATCCCAGGAACTGGGAATTCTCAAATGGATTGATGATAAAGAAATTGATGAATCTCTGCTAATGGCATTGATCGGTAAAGTTGGTATTAAAAAGCTACGGGCAAGGAACTTCTTCAATGCCTACCGCAATGGCGCTTTTGTTTTACACGATATTGTACTGAATAGTCTGCGAGCAACTACCATACAATTTGATGAAAATATAATCGAAAGAAAACTTGCCGATAGGCTTAAAAACCTATATCATGATTTTGATCCTGCATACTATCGAATAATACACGGGCATAAAGCACTTATATTTAGGTTACTGGAGAAGCTAAAAAAACATGACATTTATAAATATTCCTATCTGATCTCTGTCCCGCTGGCCGATTATGATGAAAGGATCGTACCAGCTACGTCTGAGGAAGAACTTAGCATGGCTTTTCGCAATTTCAGGGATGATGATTACTTTTTGATCATGTCATGGATCGAGCAAACAGAAAAAGAATTCCGGATTATCAAAGCCCGGGACAGAGATGCAACGGAACCTTTTTTGACGCCACGTATTAAAATTATAGAAGACTTACTTACTGCTACAAACCGGTTAACAGCAGAAGTACATCGTGATATACGAAATCATTTAGGGAAATTTTTAAGAGACATTGACGACCGGGCAAGAGCGATTCAAGTATTCGAAAGTATTATTGCTGAAAAATCAGACTTTTGGGCGGCAAAGTTTCATTTGGCAAAATTATACCGGAAAGATAATCAAGATTTAGCGCGTCAGTATTTGTCTGAAATAGTGCACGCATATACCGCCGAAAGTCAGATATCTCCGACAATTGTTCTGGCATCATTTAAGGAATTTCGATCACATAACGAATTGGATCAGCTATTACCCAAATTTATAGATTCCTTCGAGCAATTACTTGAGCAAACTATGGTAAGCCGGTTTGATCAGCCCTACGAAGTTCTGGGAGCACTTGCGTCACGCATACAATTCAAAATGCCGGAAAAAATGATTGCATTGGCCGCAATGCTTCCCATACCTGCTGAAGATGCTATCGAAAATTACACGCTTTTTGATGTAGGCATGATCTATCTTAACACAGGAAAAGCTCATCAGCAACTTGGTTTCCCTGATAAGGCAGAAGAATTTTATCGCCAAGCCACTGCTTATTATGCAAAGCTAACAGGTGCCAATGCTTTTCAATTGCGTGCAATTGCAGAAGCGTATTTATTATTGAAAGATCCTAATACAGCATTGACAAATTTAAATGCGATTCCTGAAAGAAATCAAGATGAGTGGTATCATTTTACATTGGCTAAAACCCTTAAAATGTTGCAACGTTATCAAGAAGCTAAAGCAGCTATCGAGGTAACGGTCAGCAGAAACAAACAGGATAAACATATTTCTACGTTTCACCGTGAACGAGGCTCTATCCGCTACCACTTAAACGATCCAGATTATCGCCAAGACTACGATCATGCGATTGCACACTGCGATGATCAACAATTCATTGACATCATGACAGATGAATTGAAATTGTACAGCTACTAACTATTGCCCTTAAATTATTTTACTTAAAAGTATACAAAGGATAACTGAAAATTATCCGTAATTTAAATCTCTGTTACAGTAAATGATCGTGTCGCATTCCATAGATCGTAGCGAGGAATATTCAATATAGTCGTGTTGATTTCCGTTTGAAAAAAGATGTCCGTTTTATTTTCCTAACAATGGTGACCATACAGGCCGAGCTGCTTCAACAAAATGAAAAACTACTGGCTGGCATACGAGTGACCCTAAGGGTAAAGAATAGGTCTTACGCCGCATCAAAGCCAATACTTGATCAGCTACGGTTCGGATAGGGGCTCCAGTCCTTGAAAAAACTCCCTGGAATATAATACCAGCCAAGAGGTTCGCACATCGGGGTATAGTTTGGAGACACGTACTTCTTTTTTCAAATGGGATTCTTGCGCAGCCTTAAAATAGTGTTCCTTGACCCGATCGAAGAAAATCTCATAAAGGGTGTAGATCGTTAACGAATCATGAAAAAGGTCTACCCATTCGTCGAATCCGAAACCGTGGACATGGTCGGAATTATTCTTGTTGCGATTGTTTAAGGTAATGTTCCGGCCCAATAGGGCGTATTGGGAATGGGCGATAGCGTTGCGCAATTGCGACCTATGTACGCGGTTCACGACTTCGTATAAGGCAGGCAAACCTTCTTGAAGATTTTCTTTGAGTATCGTTAAAAGTTCATGACGTTCCATCGCACCTGGTTTTTTCTTTTTGCCGAAGATCAGCTTCAAATGCCAGTCATAATCCTGTCCGGTGATGAGCCGACTCAGTTGATACATCTTTTTTAAGAACGCTTCACCCTCCCAGATCTTTAAATAGATCAGCATTTCGACCTGAATCGTATTGGACTCTTCAAAAAGAAGTTCGTCGATCTCCCGGGAACGTTGTGGCGAATAAATATGTAACGCTTTATAGTCATCATAGGGAATACCGAATGTGCTCCGGATATATTGCTTGATGAAGTCATGGCTGGCCGTTTCACAATGGTGATCCATGCCCGGCCCGATATTGTAAAACACCTTCATTTTTCCACAATCGTCGTGGTCCGGCTCCTCTGTGAGATGCGCGTTTTCCATCACCAGCAATAAGTCGCCGGAATGGGTTTGATGTTTGATCGCCAGTTCGAATAACTCACTGAAAACCGGTTTCAGCGTGTCGTATTTGTCTTTTAGTATCTCGTTAAACAGCATGATGTCACAAAATTAATAGCCTGCGCGCAGCCTATTTGCGCAGTCGAAAATAAAAATAGATAAAGGTCGATCTTATCGGGATATATAATAACTGTTTATTTTTTCGAAGTATTTGTTTTTCAGCGATATACATTTATATTAGCACACCCGAAACCTCCAGCATGGATAGGATAACCTTAGCACCCGGTGAAAAAGACGAGTTGATAAAAGCGCTCCTCGCCAATACGATTAGGCCCGACCAATTAGACCAGCTCCGTCAGGCGGTGGACGAGCACGATCTTTCGAAAATCATCCAGCGTATTTATGATCTGAATCACCAACAGGTGGCCAGGATCGCCGCCCTCGATAACATCTTAGGAAAGATCGACGCGGTCAAAAACTCCCGCCGCAACACTTATTTCACTGATCAGATCAAAAAAGGCTTCCGCGGCAAACCCGGCAATATCGTCGTATTGGCTGAAGGGGATTCCTGGTTCAATTACCCGGTCCTCCTGAGTGACGTGCTCGATTGGGTCAGCATGGAACCGGATATAATCGTCTACAGTCTGGCCGAAGGCGGAGATTGGTTACTCAATATGTTGAGCGCCCGTAAATACGTCGAGCAATTATCAGTCATCCAACCCGATGTCTTTCTGATCAGCGCGGGCGGGAACGACCTGGTCGGCCGCAACCGACTGGCGGCCATGGTCAGCACGGATGATGCTACTGCCGAATACGAAGCCAACGACTGGGCCAAGGGCCTAATCGAAAAAGCAAAAAAGCGCGTAAAGCCGATAGCGATATACGAAAAAGACCGGTTCGAGAACGGTATCAAATACATCGCCAAAGACTTTTATGCTTTGTTGATGTTCTTCCATTTACAGTATTATTTCATGATCAGCGGCATATTGCTGGGTGGCAAATTCCCGGATATCCGGATCATGACCCAAGGGTATGATTATGCGATCCCCAACCGGGACAAGAAGTTTGGGTTAAATCCCCTACGCTGGTACCGTCCATTTGTCCGGATGTTCCTCGGCCACGGCGGCTGGCTGAAGACCCCGTTACAGCTAAGAGGCATTCAAAACGAAAAGAACCAAGCCGACATCGTCTATGCGATGATCTACCTTTTTAACGAGATGATGATCTTTACCGGAGACCTCTTCTGTCAAATGCCGGATATGGGTGAGCGTGTCTTCCATATCGATTCCCGCGGCTCAATAGGCGCAGATGGCTGGAGCGATGAACTGCATCCCTTACCGAAACATTTTAAAAACACCGGCCGTACTTTCGTCGATTGCATCCGCAAGCGCCCCTCGGATCACGCTCAGGTATACGTTGTCAAAGACTTAAACCCCTAACGCTATGAAAATATTATTGTGGTTGATCCTGATCGTTCTCGTAGTTATACTGGGTTTCGAAAGCCGGTCCCTGGAAAAAGGGACAACCCAACATTATTCCATCATGCAGCTGGAATTCGCCGATGCCGCGCAAGGGAAAACCATGCTCAAAACCTGGAAGCAAACGCCCTACGCCGGGAAAACACTGCTCGATCTGGTCAAAAGCAATACGCACACCGACTTCTTCTTTTTGATCGTCTACACGATCCTGCTAATCATCCATTCCAACGGAGAAATGCAACAGGAACGTAACCTTGCCCTGAATACCTTACTACGCCTCAATCTTTTCCTTGCCGTTATCGCCGGACTTTCCGATGTCGCAGAAAATTTCATCCTGCTGTACGACATCCACCATACTACCGATACGATTACCTACCTATCCAGTTATTGGGTCACTACCCTTAAATGGGCATTGATCGCCTGGATACTATTGGTTTGGTTGGTTTCGGTCATTCATACGGCTATCATCGCTCAACAAAAACATGGTTACCCATGCTAAAAAAAATCCTCGTCAGCTTTGCTATGGGCACGGCGCTATTTTTAGTTTGCTTACAGCTCGCCAATAGTTATTTTACCGTAGAGGCCGAGGAAGGTTTATATAAAAAAGTCAGCTGGTTACGGGCTAATGTGTTCGGCGGTCAGGTGAACAAGACCCCGATCCTGATGATCAATACGGGAACGGATGTTCAAGAGTTCAAACATCCACCGAGATCAGCGGTCGTCGCTGACCGGTCAGACCTGATCAAGCTTTTCCAGTTCATCATCCAGTCTGGCGATACAAGCACATCGGTCATGCTCAACTTAGATATGACCGATGACCGTAATTTTTTGCCGCGCGTCAAGGATTCGCTACAAACGCTCATCAGCCAATTGCCATTTGTCTGCATGCCGGAAATAAAAAAGGGTGAGGAAATAAAGACGCCGCCATTCTCAAAAGTTTTTTATGGTTGGGCCGACTACGAAACGTTCGGCTCGCATTTCGACAAGATGAAATTAGTTGCTCCGGATGGGGTACGCCTTAGCCTACCGATGCTTTTGTACCGACATGAGCAGCCTGCCAATGATAAGGTTATCGCTGGTTGGTTATTCGAAAATGGATGCACATGTTTTAATTATAT
>Ga0206934_1259_pt1 | contig 12674 bp, 7 predicted proteins | sample Alteio_BWOrgHeat_16_FD_152932 | JGI IMG/M metagenome (GOLD analysis project Ga0206934, IMG submission 152932) | Enriched cells from forest soil in Barre Woods Harvard Forest LTER site, Petersham, Massachusetts, United States -... | ecosystem: Environmental > Terrestrial > Soil > Temperate forest > O...
CAATTCTTTTTCGTGCTCGGCGAAATTTTGCCAACAATAGCGATCCTTTTAAAAAGCTCGATCAGTTAGGTTTAAAACCTGCCGAACTGGTAGAATCATTTGGCCGTGCCAACATACCAGGACAACCTGTATTTTATTGCTCCAACAACGAAGAAACGGTGGTTAAAGAGGTAATGCAATGGTATATCAATGACAATGGGCGTGCACAAGATTTATTTACGAAGCGTGTTTTGGATGTACTTCAGTCACTTTTGATCTAAAATTTATAAGTAAAGTTACCTAAAATTTCGTCGTGTTTTTAAGTGTTGAAAGGTACTGAATGAATTAACTCGCCGGAGTTACCGGCGAGTAATGACTTTCCCGCTCTACCAATTGAGTCGTACTGTCCATGTGTAATAATGCTTTGAGGACTAGACAGGATTCGAACCTGTAACCGGAAAATTAATCTTAGACAAAGCAAAATTAGTAAAGAACTTTTAGCTTCGGGTTAATGGATACTTCTTTTTTTAAGACTAAGGGTTATGCCCGCTATCAGGCGTCACACGAGTCGCTCAACAGATATGTTAGATTTGCCGTTATCGCGGTAGACAATCTTCGCAACGAAAGCGACATAGAAAGCGATTTAACCGATAAAATGGCAAAACTAATGTTGTCTGCCGGAGAGAAGTGGCCTGCTACTTCTTACCCTCAACCATTCGAAGAATTAAAGAAGACAAGACTGAAAATTACGCAATCTGGGATTATGTGGGTGTATTCTGCATTTGATGTCTTTCTGAACCATATCGAGGGGCTGTGTGCAAATAACCAGGAGCCGGATGAATCTGTTAATACAGCGGAAACGACAGATTCAGTTAAGATTTTCGATCTATACAAAAAATACGACTGGAACAGAAAAGAGTTAGACTATCTGTTGCCGCTTTTTAGCTTTTACACGCTTGCCAGACATTGTATTGTGCATAACATGGGTAAGGCAACAAAATATCCTTAATTCCGAAGACTTTATAAAAGCGATTGCAACCTGGCCGACTGTGTTACCCAAAAGAAAGCTATCCGCTCCACCGCAGGTTGATGCAGATGGCACCATTCTATTAAACCCTCATCACGCTATCACCTATTCAGACATCTGTTTTAGGATTGCTATGTTGACGAATGCAAATATTATAGATACGGTTGGACTCGGCCCATTTTTGATTCCAATTGCTAAAAAATGCTTATTGGAGCTATCGGCACCGGAAGGGCCTTTGACGGCAGATATGTACAATTATCTAAAATTATACCTTTTAAAAGAGTATTTTATTAAAAAGCCGGCTAATGACGAGATACGTGAAGTTTTAGAAAAGGCGGAGTTACTGGAGAATTGTAAGAATAAGTACAGGACGTTTAAAGAAGCGGTAGATTTGGTTAAAAAGGCTGCCAAACGAAAAACAAAAAAATAGTTCTAGTTGGGCTCGAACAAGGGGCGCGATTTAAACAAAGCCATTTCCTCGCACGAGAAGCAGCTTTTCATCCATAATCAACAATTTAACATAGTTATAACGCATCACCGGCTTTTCGCGCGGGCGATATGATCCACAGTCATTTTTTCAAATTTAATTCACAGTTGTCACCAAGTTTAAAGCTCGATTGTCGAGCATTTATACACCGAAACAAATATTTCGTTTTTAATAACAGATAACTATTTATTATCAACAATTGCCTGATCAAGAACATCATCTGATTATTTGATATTATGTTAAGTAAAATTATTTTCGCCAAAGCTTGCGTCATGCAATTATATCATTGTTAATTAGGTATTTAGCTTCTATTAACAGGAGGCTAATAATCGTAAATCTGCTAAAAAGGGGTTCGAAAAGCTTCCCCTAGGGCTAAAAGCCGCTTTACTTTTGTAAAGCGTTTCTTTCGGTAGTCGGAGACTATAGGCATTTTTGCCCGAAGTTTGTAAACGTCGGATAGAGCGGGGTACCATTAAATTTAAATATTTGACATCTGTCCCACAGGCTTCGCGATCCTTTTAGATTTACCGAACATTTCCAGCTTTTTCAGCTCCACCCCAAACTCCGCCTTCATCACTTTGTAATCCGAAATATCTAGACCAAGAAATTTATGACTTCAAATAAATCGCCCTAATTCGTTAAATGCTTTCTTAAAAACATCTCGTCGGCGCACAAAGTCATAAGGTATAAATCGTTGGCCTTCTAAATAATATTCTAGCACTTCATCTAATAAATGATTGGAGTCAATGGCCCAGCTAGCAGTTTGATAACCGCTTGCATGGCAAAACTCTATTTTACTTTCGAAGAGAAATCTGAGCCGTTTGGTAATTGACATGAGTTCAATAATAGAAAAATCACTGGCTAAATCTCCATTGGCAATGACCACTAGGTCGGTACCTTTTACCTTGCCAATACCATTCTCGCCAGCCCAGCGTTCACGAGCTTCGGCAAATGCGTTAGTTAACCGGGAATACTGTAACGATGATTTTGAACTGCCAAACCTGGCTAATTGTGATTCCGGGACTATCAATCTATATGATTCGGTCTCAATCCAATTAGAATAATCACTATCAGTAACTTCAAAAAATGCTCCTTTGGGACTAAAACCATTTCGCACATCGACAAAATCTTTGACTGTTGAAATGATCAGATAAGGCTTTTCTTTATTCCTTGATAAAAAATAGTTTTCTGGAATTATAAAACCCTCTTCTCCGTAGATAATCCTTATGGGCCCCTTTAAATGATGATTGATATGTTCATTATGAAATGCCGATCCTCCTTTAGAGTCGTATGGGTTTCTTACATTTGCGATTAATAACCTGGACAGAAATTCTTCTTGTATATCTCTGATGACTTCTTTGGTAAATGGCATAAACTCATTTAGCCCGTTGCGGTTCAAATTCATTGGGAATCTACCATCGTAATCATCGATGGTCATACAAAAAGACCTGGTATTTAAGAACCGCGGAACGCCAGTTAAAAGGATGCCATTGATAGCTATAAATAAATTCTCTTCACGTGTATAAACTGGATCCACATGATCGTAATGGTTGGGTCCGTCAAAGCTCCAAAGTATACGATTGTAATGAGTTTGAGGTAATTGGTACCACCCTCGCGGTAATGTCTCACCAATGCTGGGTGCTTTTTTCCTATACCCTAATTCGCCAAAGACACCCAGATGATCTTCAAAAATGATCTCGGGTATCGTTTGAACAAACCATTTATCAAAACGGAAAGCGCTATCCACTAAATTTTCGAGAACATAGTCAGTTATTGGGATGACAATAGTAGTTCCCGTTGCTATGGACTCAATTTTAGTTATCTCTATTTGTTCATCGGTCAGACCTGCTTCAAATCGGTAACCAACTTCGTTATCCATTGCCTTTGTTTGTAAACTGATAGTCTCTCCCAAGAGAAAAGCGGCCAGAACGCCAATACCAAATCTACCTGTTCGCTGAATAGCAATCTTTAAGTTATTGTCCACGAATTGATGACGAAAAATAGCACTGTCCCGAAATGATGCACCAACGTTCAGGTAATAGTTTCTTATCGTGTCAAGTTGCATACCTATTCCATTATCTTCTATCTTGAAATAAGATTGCTGCTCTTTTTTATAAAACGATATTTTTATCTTTCCTTCATAGACCTTCTTTTCCAGATGCGCACGTTGCCGGCAAGCGTCAACTGCATTTTGCAGCAATTCCCTTATTCCAAAAGTCGGATCCCTTCCATAAAGTGGCCGGATAAGCAGTTTTGAAAGATCATCCGATATTGTGAATTTTACTCGTTCAGGTATATAGCGTAATCCTTTTGAAAACTTCTCAATGTCATCGATATTAGATTTTACCCGGCGGAAACATATCGCAGGCTGATCAACCCGTTTCTCTTTACCGTAAATTTCACCAAGGATGGCCCATGAGCGATCAAGTTCGTTTTGTAAGGTTGACAATAGTGACTTAAGCTTCAAATAAATGGTGCTATTACGTGGCGTGCACTGAAAAACTAAAGTCTCAGGGTCCTTCATTGATGTTTGCATATATGGCAGGTCATCATGTTTCAGATGCTCTGTTAATGAAACTGGTGAATAAAAAGAGCGCGTTTGGTAAATCTTACTATTTATCCTGGCACTGTCAATCTGGCAATAATCTGATACACGCAACAAGATCATTAAATAAACTAACTCGGTGTTGTAGGGTCTAGCCCAAGTTTGCGAAAACTTGTCTTCAAGGTATTGAAAAGTATCGCGGACTTCCATACCATGGCTTCGGGCAATTATTCCGGACAAATCCATGAAAACATTAGGTATTTTCTCTAGTACAGTTATTACACCATCTTTGACTGGAAATCCATTTAGGGCAATCTCGTGCGCGATCCTAGGATGATAAAGACGAATAAATTCACCTATAAGCTTTTTATCCTGACCATCTAATTTATCACGGTTTTGTATATTTGGTATTTTAAACTCCCAATTTACGTCTCCGAAAATATTAATTTTTTCTTTGTCATTGTACCGGTAAGATTTATCAAGAAAATCCTCCCATAGTTGCTTCCAGGTTTTGTTGTCTAATTCGGGGACATTTACGGACGTTCTATTAGTAATGAGGAAAAAAAGACCTTCTACCGAAATTTGCATCCCAAGATCATGCAATAAAACAGCGAAAATGTATAGTGCAACAGATTTTGGGGAACGCTCTAAAATGTGAAAAGATTCTTCGGTAATAAGATCAGCACTGAATTCAAGTATTGCATTCAGATGCACAATGCTATGATCAGTGTATTCTTCAAAAAAAAACAGTTGATGCTGGAAAAATATATCTTTAACAGTATTGGAAGCGTGTAGAACTGCTGCGTTCAGATCAGCATCATATTCAAGTATTTTTTTAAAGCGATAAGGAATAATTATTGAGACCATATTATCCAAATATACAAATGATTATCATTGCTGATATCTCATGGCGACAAAGGATATAACCTCTATAGTATTTCAATTTTAAATATGCATTAAGCTTGCTTTTCCTAGCAATGTATTGCCATTTTTAATTATCTACAAAATCCTTATTCAGAAAGTGCGATTCTTTACTGAGGATTGGAGGTTTTATTCGAAATCAGTTTCCAAGTATGCTCGAAGATCGACAACTCGCTTAATATTGACAATGCAAATTGAATTACCAAAACGAGATAATTTCAGGCTTTATGGCTGCCTAACTTGAATTTTTATCGCTCAACATGTTGTCTAGCCCCGAGGGGAATCGAACCCCATAATTAGGCTGCGTTCAAACTACTTAATAACTTCAATTGCTCCAAGATTTGGTTCGAATTCCGTCCAGTCTGGGGAGCAGAAAGGGCAAGCACAATTTTTTGTTGCTTGCCCTTCTTTTTTTCCTCCGTAATTCGGTGTTAATCAAGTAATTAGAAAGATACAAATCATTTACTTGAGCAGTTCTACAGTGGTAGCTCCTTCGCTGTAAGCAATTTGCAGCCTTGTTAGACTGGTTATTGCTATTACAAGTAACTACAAAGTTATCAGCAATACATTTTAAAAACCAGGTGGACGGTGACCCACTATCATTCGCTTCGGAGGGATTTTACTGGATTAGCGAGGGCCGCACGGATGGTCTGAATACTGACCGTCAAGAGGGCAATAACAAATGCGACAGCGCCTGCCAGGAGGAAGATCCACCAACTGATTTCCGTACGATAGGCAAACGTATCCAGCCAGTTGTACATGGCCCACCATGCGACCGGGAAGGCAACGAGCGCAGCGATCCCGACAAGCATGGTGAAGTCCTTGCTGATGAGACCTACAATACTACTGACGGAGGCGCCGAGTACTTTGCGGACCCCGATCTCCTTGATGCGCTGTTCTACTGCATAGGTAACAAGGCCGAACAGACCCAGGCAGGCAATAAAGATGGCGAACATGGCGAACGTGATGAATATCTGGCCGGTCCGCTGCTCGGTGCGATACAATTTATCAAAGTCGTTATCCATGAAGGTATAGTTAAAGGGCAATCCTTGTTTGGCAGCATGGAACTTACGCTCCACCTGCCGGACGAGGCTAGAGACATCATGCGTATGGAAACGGACAGCCATACTGCTCCAGTTAAACGTGTTGGTCAGCATGACCAGGGGGTGGATCTTGTCATGCATGGAGTTATAGTTAAAATCCTTTACGACGCCGATAACATGAAAGGTGAGCAGCTTGAAGTGATCATCATGATTGTATAGGACCAGGTTGGCCGGCTCTTTCACGCCGAGCATCGCTACGGCGGCTTCGTTGAGGATGATGCCAGTCGAGTCGGTAGGGAATTTAGCGAGGTCGAAGTTGCGGCCTTTGACGATCTGCATACCGAGGGTGGGAACATAATGGTCGTCAACCCTGAGCGTGGTCATCATGGCCGCCTTCTTGGCGTCGAGTGAGGCATCGGGGAACCAGCCTTCCTGCCAGTACTGGCCATCGACGGTGGGGATGTCGGGGGTGATAGTTGCGTCGGTGACTGCGGCGAGGCTGAGCAAGTCCTTGCGAAGATGGGCTGTGCCATTCCGGCCGAGCATCCAAGTATCATGAATGACGAGTACCTCGTCTCGATTGAAGCCAGCATCCTTATTTTGAATATAATGCAGCTGGCGATAGATAACGAGGGTGCTTACGATGAGGCCAATAGAAATAAAAAATTGAAATACCACCAGACCGTTACGCAGCCAGCTGCTTTTAAACCCTGCAGCTACCTTTCCTTTCAATACATGAATCGGTTGAAAAGAAGAAAGGTAGAAGGCGGGGTAGCTGCCTGCGAGACAGCCCACCAGTAGCGCCAGGCACATGAGGATGAGCAGGAACCGGCCGCTAAAAAGCACCTCGGAGTGGAGCGATTTGCCGGCGAGCTGATTGAACATCGGCAGCAGCAGGACAGCGATGCCAAGGGCAAGGACGAGAGAGAAAAGGCTTAGCAGGATGGACTCGGTAAGGAACTGGATAATGAGGTGTCCTTTTGTGGCGCCGATTACCTTGCGGATGCCCACTTCCCTGGCGCGGTTGGCAGAGCGGGCGGTGCTGAGATTCATGAAATTGACGCAGGCGACCAGGAGGATGAGCACGGCAATGACGGAGAAGATGTAAACTATCTGGATATTGCTGTTGGCTTCGAGTTCACCTGACTTACTGGAATGCAGGTGTACGTCGGTAAGGGGGAAGATGTGGCACCGGAAATGACTACCCGCTTTCTCGAGTGCGGCCCCTGAAGATCGGAACATTCCCTGGAGGGCCGGGCTGATATAGCGGCTGACGATTTCGTCTACATCTTTCTGGACCTCGGCCCGCGTGGTACCGGGTTGGGCAAGGATATAGGTATAATAGGGATTACTTATCCAGTTGTTGTCGCCGAGGTCATTAAAGTTATAGGCTTCGCGGATGGGGCGAATGAAGCTGAAATGGAACTGGGACTGTTCGGGCATATCCCGGATAACCCCGGTGATCTTGACGGGTGTATTGTCATTATCTACCTCCAGCGTGCGGCCGACGACGTCGGTCGTGTTGAAATAGCGGCGGGCAGCGCTTTCATCGATCACAATGGAATGTGGGCTGTTGAGCGCGGTGTTGGGGTCGCCGGCGATCATGGGTAATGTGAAGACTTTGAAGATCGTCGAGTCGGCGAAGGTTAAGTGATTGTCGATGACGTGGTTGTTGCCCTTCCTCACCAGCAGGGCACCCGGGTTGCGGAACCTGACCATCTGCTTGATGTTCGGATAGGAAGCGACGAGCGTAGGGCCGAAGTATTTGGAGGTGGTGGCAGCATTGTACTGGGTGTTATTGAAGAAGAGATCCTCATCGATCCGATAGATGGAGTCGGCGTTGACGTTGTAGCGGTCGTAACTGATCTCATCGGTAACGTACAGGACGATGAGCAGACATACACCGAGGCCGGCAGCGAGGCTGACGATGTTGAGGGCGGTAAAGCTCTTGCTTTTCCTGAGGTTGCGGAAGGCGATCTTGAGATAATTTCTAAACATGAAACTGCGGTTTAATTTTTCAGCAGACCACTTCGGTGTGGTTTGATGAACCGAAAGTACCGCAGTCGGTTGTACACCAGCTCCTAACTTATAAGTTAGGAGCTCTTTTTTATATTCGGCGGGAGTTTTACCCGTTAATTCCTTGAATATGCGATGGAAGGCGCTTTGGGAATTGAAGCCCGAGTCGTAGGCCATGCCGAGCAGGGTGATGTTGGCATAAGCCGGATCCTGCATTTTTCGGATCACATCCATAACACGGTATTCATTAATGAAGTCGTTAAAGCTTTTTTTTAGGACGGTATTAAGCATCCGCGACAACTCATGGGTATGCAGACCCAGTTTTTCGCCTAACGAACTTAGGGTTAATTCCGGGTCCTCATAATACCGGTTTTGATGAACGGCCTTTTTCAGCCAGGTTCCTTTTTGCTTCAGTCCGACGGGGGGCAACGGCTTTAAAAACGTTTTGGCAAAGCTAAGCTCGCCACTATCAGGCCTTGAATGAGCTGCGGCCCCTATCCAGATCAGCATTCCACCCACACTAAGATAAAAAAGGTAATAAGTCTGCGCGCCTAAATGATAAAAATAAACTGCAGCGGCAAGCGGTACCCAAAGCAGCCACAATAGTCCGAAACCAGCCAGCAGATGATGCAGCCACCTGAACTCAAACCGGTAACGGTCGCCGCCGGTAAATTTTTGGCGATGATAAAAACGTTCGATGAGTTGGTACGAGAAATACAGGTAGGCAATAACCGAAATAAAAGTAAGGAACGGTAATACAGGGTTTGGTAATATGAACGGCTCCAATAATACTGGGACGAAATGCAGCAAGTCTTTCCGGCTGAACTTGTATTCCGGCCGGGTTAATTTCAGTACATAAAAATATATAAGAGGGCCAAGCGCCAATGAAAACTGCAGCGGCAACCGTGTATTGATGCCTGAGATACGGATCATCCACAAAACCATCACCACAAGAGCCAAGGCAAGAAACCTGTTTGCCGGGCGGTTTATCTTTTTGGTGGATCCTAACAACAAAGCAAAATTCAGCCCGGTAAACAAGATTCCCAGGACGGCCACGTCGTAAAAGTTAATATGGGGTGTATAGAGATTCACGCAGATCAAATATCGGGAACATTTTAAGATAATCGTTTTTGTCCGTCCGATTTTTGTGGGTCGCCCCGGCTGTTCGAAGTTTACGAACTTCGTTATGCTCACAATCTCCGTCTACAGCAAAAACAATTAAGCTGCGTTCAAACTGCTTAATAACTTCAATTGCTCCAAGATTTGGTTCGAATTCCGTCCAGCCTCAGGAGCAAGCCCCGCGTATCCGTCGGGCTTTTTGATTTTATGGAACTTTATATACACGTACTTTGAACCCTTTCAGCAGTAAGGGTATAAAAACAGTAAAGCCCCTGATGGGCAGGGGCCTTTACTAACCAATTATAAACCTAAATTATGAGAAGACTTGCTTAAAAAATTATGGTGTAAAGGTAACACTATATTTGGAAATGTAGAATCTACATTTGTAATTTATTTGTCACCATTTCACTGAACTATTGTTAACGTTGCGTTTACATTAAGGAAACAATCAAATTCTTAACATTGTCTCAAATTTCCCTTGCTCCGGCATTAATTGCTAACGTTTACGATCCAAAGATATGAAAAAAATCTAAAAAGCAATATTTTTTTCATAAAATTTCTACAAAAGCATAAAAATTCTTCAAATAATTCTAAGAAACGACCAATTATTTGCTATTTGTTATTTTATAAGAATAAAAAACTCGATTTAACTAACATTAATATTAAAAAACTGATCAATAGTCGGTCGTGGAATGAATTTATAAAGACAATTCTTGTTAAATAGTGACATTTTTTGGTAATGTGTAACAAAATTGAGACGAATTGTGTAATTATTTAATGTGTTTTGCCTTAAAAGTGATTTTTGCAACAAATCGGGGCTACTTTTTAAAGTAAACGGCGAAAAATATTACTTAACACCAACATCACTCTTAGGCTGCTTTCGCATTTTTGCTGCGAAACTTTTGAATATTCATGTCGTCAGCCACAAAACCAATTCATCCCGAATTAACCAGGTCACTTTTATGGGTAATGGCGATTGCCACGGGGCTTATTGTTGCCAACCTCTACTATAATCAGCCTTTATTAGTACTGATGGCTACGAAATTTAAGGTAAGCAGCGGGAAAATAACCCTGGTTTCTACATTTACGCAAATGGGTTATGCGAGCGGCATGCTGCTGATAGCGCCGCTGGCGGATATGAAAAGGCGAAAGCGCCTTATTTTGGTATGCCTGGCTTTGGCTATCATAGCCCTGGTTGGCGCGGCCCTGGCGCCTAACGCCAATATATTGATCCTGGCCAGCTACCTTATAGGTGTATTTTCGCTGATCCCGCAACTGCTGGTACCGATGGCTGCCCACCTGGCAAAACCTGAGGAACGCGGAAGAAAGATCGGTTTTGTGATGAGCGGCTTGCTGATAGGCATATTGCTTTCGAGAACCATCAGTGGAGAAGTAGGCAGATATATGGGGTGGGAAGCGATGTTTTATATCGCGGCAGGGTTGATGGTGGTCATCTGGCTGATGTTATTTTTTATGCTGCCCGAGGTTGAGCCTGAGTATAAAGGCACCTATGGGTCGTTGATGCAGTCGATGATAACCCTAATCAGGAAGGAGCCTGTGCTGCGGATAGCGGCGTTCAGGGGCGCCATGTGTTTTGCCTGTTTTATGGCTTTCTGGAGCACACTCACCGTATTGCTTCATGAAAATTTTAATAAAGGCAGCGATGTGGCGGGGATGTTTGGTATTATCGGCGCTGTGGGTGCAATTGCCGCGGGGGTAATGGGCCGGCTTAGCGATAAAGGAAATGCCTATAAATTGTCGGCCTTTACACTTGGACTCGTTATTATCTCATTCATTATCTTTTATTTTTCGGCTTATAGTTTGATCGGATTGATCATCGGGGTCGTCGTTTTAGACGCCGGGGTGCAGGCAACACATATTTCCAACCAATCGCTCATTTTTGCCTTAAAGCCCGAGGCGCGTAACCGCATCAACACCATTTACATGGTTACTTACTTTATCGGCGGCAGTTTGGGCACGTATTTGACCAGCCTGGCCTGGAGCCATTATCAATGGACCGGCGTGTGTGTGGTTGGCTTTGCCCTGTCGTCAATCGCGCTGGTATTTCATTTCGCCAACTATAAGACTATACAGAAGACAAGACAGGGTGTATAGTTAACAGGTTAATTGAGCCCGGCTTATTCTGCATCCTAATATTTTATACTGATCCCGAAAACGGTATAAAACTTACCTAAAATTTTTCTTTCTCAGCACTTTACGAAGCATCGGTGGGGCAGTCTATCAATTTGGAAGGACGCGATGATCTTTTGGCACCGAATTGGGAGTATGGTTGCCAGGTTTATTACTATGGCAGTTGCAAAAAAGAAAAATAACCCGCTCAACGAGCAAGAGTGGGAGGACCCGCAAAACCCGGAGGCGCCTTCAGATGCGCGCGACAAGGAGCAAATAGTGCGGCAATACGAGGAGGCAAAGCGCCGCAAAGATAATTTGACGGAAAAAGATCATATTGATAAACCTAAGGCTGATTAATTACGTATATAGTTAAAAACGCTAACAACCTTAAAACAATAACATTATGAAAGGCCATAAAAAAACTTCGACCACCAAATTGGTAGCCCGGTTTGATAATGAATTAAAGACGCTTTTGACGAGCGATTTGAATAATGTGAAGGGGCTAAAAAGCCAGGCCGGACATAACGGCGCACAAGCACGTACGCAAGTACGCTTGTCGATAGTTTAACAAAAACATAGCTACATCTGCCTATAAAATTCTTTTTGATATTTGAGATGTTGAGCCGTGCGGTTTACTGTGCGGCTTTTTTTTGCATCGTATAACTCACGATCAATTCGGCCGTGCGTGCTGACGCGCCGGGCTGCCCCATTTTCTGATGCAATTCGTCGTAGCCGTTGAGCATTTCTTTTCGGGCAAATGGAACACTTGTTATCAGTTCAAGCTCTTTTGATATCAAGTCGGGATTACAATTATCCTGGATCAGCTCTTTCACGATCATTTTATCCATGATTAAATTGACCAGCGAAATGAACTTCACTTTGATCACCATTCGTGCTATGGCGATACTAATTTTGCTGCTTTTATAAACCACCACTTGCGGTATGCTGAAAAGCGCCGTTTCGAGTGTTGCCGTGCCTGATGTTACAATGGCCGCGTACGCGTTGTTGAGCAGATCGTAGGTCGCATTGAAGACGATGCCTGTATCGGTGCCTTTTAGATATTCGTCATAATAGGACGGATCAAACGAAGGGGCGCCGGCCACAACGAACCGGTAATCGTTAAATTGTTTCGCTGCGGCAATCATATCGGGCAATATCCGGCTGATCTCCTGCCTGCGGCTGCCGGGCAGTAGTGCGATGATCTTTTTATCGCCCAACTCGTTTTTTTCAAGGAAGGCGGCGTCCGGTTTAAATTCGGCGATAGCATCCAGCAGGGGATTACCGACGTAATCAACAGCCATGCCCCAGGTCTTATAAAAATCGACCTCAAAAGGCAGGATGCAAAACAGGTAATCGACGATGCGTTTGATCTTCAATACCCGCTTCTGGTTCCAGGCCCAAACC
>Ga0206934_1262_pt1 | contig 12475 bp, 10 predicted proteins | sample Alteio_BWOrgHeat_16_FD_152932 | JGI IMG/M metagenome (GOLD analysis project Ga0206934, IMG submission 152932) | Enriched cells from forest soil in Barre Woods Harvard Forest LTER site, Petersham, Massachusetts, United States -... | ecosystem: Environmental > Terrestrial > Soil > Temperate forest >...
ATAGCACACGAGATACAAAACCCGTTGAATTTCGTGAATAATTTCTCGGAAGTGAGTGTTGAGTTGGTTGATGAAATGGATGAGGAGCTGGATCATGGCGATATTGCTGAAGCCAAAGTGATCGGTACCGACCTGAAACAAAATCTTGAGAAAATACAGCATCACGGCAAACGTGCTGATGCTATCGTAAAGGGTATGCTGCAGCATAGCCAGTCGGGCAGCGGTACAAAAGAGCCTATTGACATTAATGTGCTTGCTGATGAGTATCTGCGGCTTTCATATCATGGCTTACGGTCAAAGGATAAAGAGTTCAATTCGGAGCTCGTTACCCGCTTTGACGCTGATTTGCCGAAAGTGAATGTTATTCCGCAGGATATTGGCCGGGTGTTGCTCAACCTGTTCAACAATGCTTTTTATGCAGTGAATCAAAAAACAAAAACTGCGGGCGCCGGGTACAAGCCTGAGGTATCGGTGTCTACAACGGCAACCGACGGACAGTTCATTATCAAAGTAAAAGACAACGGCGTTGGCATCCCTGATACTAACAGAGAAAAAATCATGCAACCATTTTTTACGACTAAGCCAACCGGTGAAGGAACTGGCCTGGGATTAAGTTTAACTTATGATATGGTTGTAAAAGGGCATGGTGGAAGCATTGTTGTTGACACTAAAGAAGGCCAGTTTACTGAATTTACTATAACCTTACCCTTATAACCTAACCGAACCGAGAAGATTTCAGTAGTCGACGACGAAGTGGACCTACAACCTATGATTTTAAAGCGCTTCTGCAAGGAGATCGTGAATGGAGAACTGGAGTTTGAATTTGCCTTGTCAGGCATGCAGGCATTGAAATACCTAGAACACAATCACCGGGAAACACACCCCATTCTCTCTGACATAAATATGTCAGGAATGAGCGGTCTCGGACTAGTATTGCAGATCAGGCCTCTCAGATTCTGGCGAAATTGTAGGAGATATTAAGCTAATAGATGAAGGTAATGTCCGGTGGGCTTTTCCCCAAACTGGACAGAATTCGAACCACATGCTTGAGCAATTGAAGTTTTTGAGTAGTTTAAAGGTGGCTTGATTAGGGGTTCGATTCCCTTATGGGGAGACTTGGAGCCCGTATGGTAAGCTTTGCGAGGCCCTTACAGCTCCTGGTCACTTGATTAGCGCACGAGTTTTTCTTTAGTGATATCCCGAAAAGAAATTGCAAGACCGCATTTGACCGGATAAGCACTGGCTGAAACCCACATTCCGTTAAAGTTATTATACTCTTCGAAATGCACACTGACCTGTTCGCGCAGCGCATAGTCGTACTCTTTAAAATATCGAAGTTCCTTTCCGTAAGGGAATAGTTCCCAAACGTTTCTGCCCAAAAGTTGGGCACGGTCGCGGCTTTGCAGTTTTTCGTAGGCTTTGTTTACAAAAATAAAGTTCCAGTCTCGATCGACCAGGTAAACGGCATCGCTAAAACCCTCCAGGATATCTTCCAGCCCGGCTAAGCTTTCCGCCGTCGCCTCTTCATGATGCAATTCACAAGACATTCGTCCCGCCCTCCGCTTTTTTTGATTAACTGTTACCAGGAGACAATAATTAATATGCCCCAAAGTAAAAAGAAAAAGGTAAAAGGCAACATTTTGAAAAAAGGAACCAACACTCAGCGCAGACATCCAACTCACGACAATCAAATTAACTGCAAATATAAGGAAAATTAATTATTAGGAAAGATAAAACTAGGGCTTCTCACCCGGCGAATCCAGGTTGCCGGTCATCCTTGTAATCTCCCTGATCAGCTCGTCCAGCCGTTCGGCTTCTTTACAGAACAATGGGATGAGTTCCTCGTTCTCCGAACATCCCTGCCGGCAAAGCTCGGACAATCCCAATATATTAGCGACAGGCAGGCGTAACTTGTGAGATTGTATCCAGGCGATCTCCCGGAGCCTTTCGTTTTGTTTTTCGATCTGCTCTACGTGCTCCCGTTGGCTCGTGATATCTCTTAAAAAGCAGTTCACACCGGTCACTTGCTGCTGCTGGTCGAAGATGGGGTTAAAACTCAATTCTTCAAAGCGCTTTTTCCCGTCAAGCTCCCGCTCGCGGATCACCAGGAATGCCTCACCACGAAATGCACGTCGGTAACTATCCAGGATTGGCTGCATGATGTCCTGTTCAAAGTCCGCATTCCTGATGGTATCCGGTCGTTTCCCGGTAAGACGCTCGACGCGTTCCCAAAAAGCTTCATTACCCGTGATGATGTTAAAATCACGGTCCACTGACCAGATCAGGTCGCGGGTATTGTTAATGATCGCGCGCAGGTTTTGCTCGTCTGTGGCAATCTTTTCGCGCATTAATTTTTCGCCGGTAATGTCCCGGAAATAGATTGCCAAGCCGCTTTTGATCGGGTAGGCGCTGGCCGAAACCCACATCCCGTTAAACGTATTAAACTCCTCGAAATGCACACTGACCTGTTGGCGCATAGCCCGGTCATACTCATGGAAATAGCAGTGTTCCTTACCGTATGGGAAAAGCTCCCATACGTTCCTGCCTAAAAGCTCTGCGCGGTTCCGCCCCTGTATCCGTTCGTATTCCTTGTTGATATAGGTAAAGTTCCATTCCGGGTCGACCGTGTAAAATGCGTCAGTCATACTTTCCAGTACATTTTCCAGCTCAGCTGTTTTTTCGGCCAGCGCCTTTTCGGTTCGCACCTTCTGATCGATATCTACAATCAGGGTTTGCTTGGCCGGTACGCCTTCAAATACAGTGTGATGAGAGAAGACACGGACGTAAAAGGTGTTTCCATTTTTTTTACAGTGCAGCCAGCGTCCGGCATCCGCGTATTGGTTCGGGATCTGACCGACCGCCGCTAAAAAGGCCCTGACTTCTTCCTCCGGCCGGATATCGGTGACCTTCATTTCTAAAAATTCGGCTTGGGTATAACCGTACTGGATGGTGGCGGCAGTGTTCACCGCCAGGAAGCGGAAATTGCGGCTATCGAAAATAAACATCGGTACCGGTACCTCTTCGAACAGCCGGCGGTAGTCGTCCCGTGTCTTGCGGACTTCCCTGGCTTGACGGCTTATCCTGCTGTACAGGATGAAGCTGACCAGCAGGATGACCAGGAAATCGTTCAGGCTCCGGAACAGGTCGCGGTGTGTTGGCTCCAGTTGCTCAGCCATGCGGCTGATCAGGGGATCGGCGATGAATGCCCAGCCAAGCGCCGCAGCGATAATAATTAATGGTTTTTTAAGCGTTGAAAAACGGTTCATGCTCACTCTCCCTCCTACGTATATAACACCCCTAAGTTGTAAATTTAGACTTTTACGGGCGAAACTCATAATCATTTATGAGCAAATAACTATCACGGCGGGCATCAAAGAAATTGATTAAATAGTTATAATTTTATACTTATAGTTTTGATTAGATGGAATACACCGAATTAAGTCACCTGGAAGGCAAAGAGCCGGTCGTTTCCCAAATTTACGAACGGCTTATCTGTGAGCTGCAAAAGTTTGGACCTATTAAAATCGATCCTAAGAAAACCAGCATCCATTTAAGTAACCGGTTTGGTTTTGCCGGCGTATATACCAGAAGGGACTATATCAACTTAGAAGTGCATCTCAACTATAAGCTGACCGGTAACAGAATAGGTAAGGCCGAACAAGCCTCTGCAAACCGCTTTCACCATACCATTAAATTAATGAGCCCTGATGATATTGATGGCGACCTTTTGAGCTGGCTTAAACAGGCATATGACTTAAAAAAATAATCATATATCATTTAAAACAGTTCACTATAACTTTGCCCAAAGTCATATAAAGCCCGTTTTACGCGGGAATATTTGCGATCGGTGGGCGCAATGGCTGGTATTATGCGAACTGGCTGTGGGGTTTCCGGGGTTTCCTGGACCGTTTGTTTGGCGGGGTGGGTTTGAGGCGCGGGCGGAAGAATGCGTCGGAGGTGGCGCCGGGTGATGCTTTGGACTTTTGGCGGGTGATCTATGCCAGTAAGGAAGAGAAGCGTTTGTTGCTGTATGCGGAGATGAAATTGCCGGGTGAAGCGTGGCTGGAATTCCGGATCGATCAGAAGAATTGCGTCAAGCAAACCGCGACGTTCAGGCCACTTGGCTTAGCAGGCAGGCTGTACTGGCTCTCCATGCTGCCATTTCATCACTTTATATTCAAGGGAATGCTGAGTAAGATTGCGCTTGGCTCATAATTTATAATTGAGGACCAGTGCGATTCAAATCGAATGAAATGGATTTTTTGAATTTCGCGTAAATCTATTACTCATTTTTTGATCATGTTATTTTACATAAGTTATCCGACATAGCGTGATTATCGCTCCGAAAGTGTCAATTTAATTGCAAAGCAAAGGAGATGCCGGAGTACAATGAGTTTTGGTCTGTTTTCCCCCCATACTGACGGAATTCGAACCACTTTCTGCATGATTCGCAGTTCCTTGGTGGATTTAAAAGTAATTCAAAACTTGATTTTGAATATTTAAGGTTTTATGCTTCAGTTTGTTATTATAAAATAGTTCAGCAAAAGGCTAAGCAATCGATTGGATAGGTGACCTAGGTAAGGACCTAAATGATTATAATCTCCAATGCTCATTTTATTATGATACTCATAATTCAAAAGCCACTTGCGCATGGTAAACCCGGCGTTCGGCGAAGCGATCACAGAAGCATGACGCTTTAGCTTTCCCACTCTTTTAGGACGAATTGATCGATTTGAAGTATTTCACGCTCTTTACCAAACCTCCTGAAATATAATCCTACCAGCAGATCTTTAACAGCCAATACTTTCATCAAGGGCATATGAATAAAGAACATAGCCAGCGAGTCAAGGCTGCTTATCAACTCGTCCATGGCCGGTTTTTCTAACAAATAATTTGGTGTAAATGCGTCAATTGCCTTCGCACAGTAAATGGTATAGTGCTGCAATACTGCTTTGGATTTTTCATCCAGCAAACTCTTCTTCATCAGTTCGTTGGCGAGGAATATGTAATTTTTATAATTTACTTTCCGGAAGTCTTTTACCTCCTTTTGTAAATCGTCTAATTGTGCCGTGGCCTGCGTATGCAGTTCGTCCGCTAAATGATTAAACAACTTTCCCGGAACGTCCCAACTATTGGCGCCAATTTCTTTGATCTTGCGGATTATCCATTCCTCGTTTTCAACCTTCCCGTAAAGTACCTCGTGCTTATGCGGAAAATTATTTTTGATAAACGTTTCACGATTAATATTATTTAATGATTTGATGTCAACCAACTCAGAAAATAGCTCATAGTTGCTTTCACCTGTCAAAGCACTCACTTCAAGGTAGTAAAGCAAATGCTCGATTTGCGGTAAAAGATTTGATTCGAGATCTAATTCGATTTTGTCCGGATCTTTAAAATACTTAGCAATGGGATCCGCTGGCGATTCGTAAATTAATGCAGACGCAATTAGCGTTTCGAAGCCGGGCATTACATGAGCTGCTTTTTTAAATTGTTCGATAACGAGGCTCGGAAAGAAATTATTTTCGACAAGCTGTTGCTGAAGATTTTTTGCGCTTGCGGTATCGCCGGCCATTTCCAATAGCTCACTGATGTAATAATGATCCGCTATCAAGTTTTTGTTGCCCAGCATTTGTTTAACGGCGGGTATAGTTTCATGGATAAGGAATTCCTGGTGGGGTTCCAAAATTGCATCTGCCGCAAGCGCGAAGTAATAATGATCGATTGGTTTTTTGTTTGTAGGCGGATGCTGATCCCTGTAAATTCTAAAACATTCGATAGGATCGCCCAAATGATAACGCATTATTGCCATGTTACTAACCAGCTGGCGAGGCAGATCTTGTCCGTTCCACAAATAGAAAAGAATTCGAAATGGCTCCGTAAGTGAATTCAGGCGATCAAACTTAGACGGCAGGTGAATTCCTTCAAGGCCATGCGGCAAATCGTTGCGCAGCAATTGGTAAGGGGCAAGCGGCAGATCATACTGCGTTAAAAGTTCAAGAATTTCACGGGCAGATGCAAGTATTGCGGTAAAATTATACCGACTTCGTTCAGTTAAGAAAATACTCCTCAACAAATGGCCGACAGGGTTCCACGTGCCGTCAGCGAACATCTCCATTGGTAATTTCGCGATCTGGAGGTGGATCGGCGCAAATTCCTTATCAAGCGATAGTCCTTCGTCGAAGTATTGCTTTGCTTTCTGATAATTTCTCAGAGCGAGTAAATTAGTCACATCCTCGAAGCTGTCTCCCCGTGACTGGTAAAACTTCCCTATGCCGTAATAAGGCATGATCCAGCTACCAGCAAGTGCATGCGCTTTAATATAGTACTGTTCTGCCTTATCGATAACCTTAAGTTGAAAATAACAAGTCGCGACCCCCTCGAACCCGATGGCAGACTCCGGTGCGACATTAATAATTTGCTGATACAATTTAAGCGCTTGGTCGTATTGATCCAAATGCTGATGGTACATGGCCAAAACCCAAATAACATCCGGATGATTAGCGTTAACTTCCTGGGCGCGCTCAAAATATTGAATTGCTGTATCCCACTGACCTTCGTAGCGGTATAGTGTAGCTATTCCTAAATAATTGCGGACATTCCTCGGGTCCAGACCGATAGCCTGTTCATAAAATTCAATGGCGGAGGGAACATTTTGAACGGTATGATATAATATTTCAGCCAGCTTACGATAATAATGATCGGTCCCCGGCTCTGCGGAGATGGCCGCATGAAGTGTGCTAATGGCGGCGTCCGTTTGCTGCAAAGCCAATTGCAGATCACATTTGGTTATAAAAAGACGTGAATAATAGAAATTTTGTTTAGCTAATAAATTTTCCGCTTCGGCTATGATTGCCAAAGCATCCTGAAATTTACCATGCTCATGATAACAATCAACAAGTGTGATGTAAAACAGTCCAAGGGCATTTTCCAGGCCACCATCTTTTACCCAGCCAATAGATTCCCGGAGTGACTTTACAGCAGATTCTAAATCGCCTAATTTTGAAGCCGCATAGGCTTCTCCTGCCAAACCGTCTAACGCTATTGAAGATTCTTCCTGGCTGGCGACTACGTTATAATAGGCCGCCGCCTCCTCATACCTCTTAAGAACCATTAAGGTCATAGCAGCCGTGAGGTAGTCGTCATATTTCGCGGTCCCGTTGTCTATCTCTTTTTGGCTATGTAAAATCGCGTTGTGAAAAAGTTCTATGTCATAGTAGTAATCCGCCATGATCGCATTCATGCCCGGATAATGATCATCCACTGAAAGCACTTTGGAAGCATATTCCTGTGCGAGTGCATTATTGAATCCTTCGCTGTGATACAAAGCTAAAGCGGCAAGATTTTTCAGAGATCCCGGAGCCAATCGAACCCCTTTTTGATAGGCAGCGAGCGCGTTCTCCTCATCGCCCAGATTTTTGAAGCAATCTCCCAGCATTCGATCAACATCAGGATTTACCGGATCCAGGGACCGGGTGTAGGTCAGCCAGTTTTTAGCGTTTTCAAAATTACCCAGAGCAATCAGACAATGTGCTATATGAACGCACAGATCAACATTTTTAGGCTGCAATTGATGTGCCTTGTGAAAAACATCAAGAGCCTCTGAAAATCGCTTCCCCTCAAAAAGGGAACTGGCAGTTGCTATTAATTCGGAGTTATACATGACAAGGTAATTTTCTTTGAGTTTAGAACACGTGATCGCCTTATGCTGCCGCTATTAAAACGAACTTTACAGGCCACGGCGTTTCGCCTAAAACCATGATCTCATTGAAGTTGATTTCGTGGCATGATATTCGCTGTTATAATTGGGCTGAATATAATCTTAATTTTCGGAGAACATTGACCGTGATTTCGAATTTAACTATCGCCCCGGCGGCCCATCCGGGAAACCTATACCCGAAACAATTAAAATTTAGATGTCTGTATATTGGGGTGATCTAACCTGATGGCGGAGGAAGGATTTTTTATGAGCGTGGATATGCCGGATCCGGCGCCGGCGCCGGATCCGGGTAGGGGCTGGAATGGGTGATGATCGAGCGGCTGGTTTCAGAGGGCGGTGCGCACACGGCAGAAGAATATGTATTAATGACGGTGCGGCCGACGGGTGACCCAAGAAAGGCTGGTGAAGGGATCGCTCATTTTTATACCGATAAATCGACCAGTACTTTTATTGTCAGGCGGGATGGGCTTGTGGTAAGTGCGGGCGCACACGGCCGAAATGAATCTCCCAATAATGAAAATGTTGATCTGCATGACAAGATACGCAATACGGCGATCGCGCTGATGGCTCGGGTAGGCCTTTCCGGCGGGCAATGGCAAAAGCTGATCAATGGCCTGATCGATTTCCAGGAAGAGGAACAATAAACCTTTACCGGCGGAGTTTATCCTGGGCTTCGCTCAGTGCGATCTTGCGTCCATGGACTTCTTTATCGTGCAGCGCGGAGATGGCCGCCAATGCCTGGGCGTCATTGGGCATTTCGACAAAACCGAAACTTTTGCGTTTACCGATTTCTTTATCGGAGATCAGTTTAACGGAAGCAACCTGGCCGAAGTGGGTCAGCATGCTTTTAAGTTCGGGTTCTTCAAGTCTGTTGGGAAGGTTGGCGATAAATATTTTCATAAGCCAATTTTTCCGTCCTAAAGATGTAGATTTTTATTGGAATTTATGCTACACAGGAGCAGGACAACCGCGTCAGCGGGTTGTCCTGGCTCAAGGCAGCTATCTTTAATTCCTGACATCGCCCTTTACCTTTTTGGCGGTGCTTTTGCCAGGTAAATAGATCTGGAAGCCAAACGACAGGTTCAAACTGCTTTGGTAACCCTGGTCGCCAAAGCCGCCGAGCCCGTTATATTTTAACAACGCTTCCAGGCCGATACTTGGGGTGACGAAATAGGCAAAGCCCGGGCCGAAGCTGAAGTTCAGCCCATTGGTATTGCCGCCACCGTCACTGACGTTAACACCGCCCACACCAATGGTCGCCTCGCCAAAGAAGCGGCCGTGCCGAAGTACTTCTACATCCTGGCCAGTGTAATATCTGCCCAGGGCGCCGACGCCGTAGCTCGTGGTCGTACTTGACCCCTTCGCCGTAGCGATTCCTAAATTGATATACCCGCCTAAAGCAATATTATCTTTGATAAACCAGGCCGCCTTGGGTGTCAGATCAAGACTAAATACTTTTGGATCATTCAAGCCCAAATTCATATTGGCGAAATTTCCGCCTACCAGTACGTTACCTTGCTGTATTTGTGCCTGTACTTTTGTAGCCATTAGTCCGGCTGACACGATGATGATTAAGATGATTTTTTTCATGACGTATGTGTTAAAGTTTTACAATAAAGAGAATTCAACCCGGCGATTTTTTTGGCGACCGGCAGCAGTTTTGTTGGTTGCAATGGGCTGGGTAGAACCATAACCGGTCGCTTCTATCCGGGACGCATTGGCACCCTGGGCCACTAAATAAGCTTTGATCGCTTCAGCCCGGTCTTTAGATAACTTTAAGTTTGTTGTGGCTGATCCCGAGTTATCTGTATGACCCGCTAATTTTAAACTAAAGTTTTTCTGTACTAACAGTCCGGCGACGCGATTCAGAGTTTCGTAAGACTTTTCTTTGATCGTTGCTTTGCCCAGATCAAATTCCAGGTTCTTGATCGCATCGCCGACTACTTTTCTATCTTCTTCCGTAATGATCACTTTTTCAGTTACGACCGGGGCGGGTATTTTGAGCGGACAACCAGAACCATCCACTGGTGTATTTGCCGGTGTACCGGGACATTTGTCAAACTTGTTGGCTACGCCATCGCTGTCATCATCCGCCATGTCTTTGGCATATTGCGCATGGTCCGCCGCCCTGTTTTGTGCCGCTAAAGCTGTTTGCGCCGCCAATTGATTCTGCAATTGCGCAGTTTCGTAGGCGGTTTGTTCTCTCAGCTCAGCTAACGCGCTGTAATTCTGCAACTGTGGCGATTTCTTTTTGCCTAATGCAAATTCAAGACCGGCATGCGCATAGGAGAAACGGTCATTCAAGCCGCTGCGCACCCCATCAAAATTATTGGTCTTCATGAAATAGACGGTATAGCCCAAATCAATATTGACCACGTTTGACAAACCGATTTTGAAACCCGCGCCAACGGGCACGAACCAATGCTTTTCGTAATTGGTATTGGCGCCATCCGGCGTATTACGGACGTTCGCACTGGAAGACATATAACCTGCCCCGGCGGTTAAATAAGGCGCCAGGATGTTGCGTTTTTTGTTCAGGCTTAGATTGGCAACCGTGAAATTGCCGCTTAATGCTGCCGACCAGTCAATCCGTGATTCAAAACTGCTGCTTTCCTGTGCCTCACTGCCGGTGGCTAAACTGTTGGCCCGGAAACCGTTGACTTTCCCGGCGAGGAAATCGGCCTGTATGCTGAAGCCGGGCAGGATCTGTTCCTTGATATAACCGCCATAGCCCAGCTTTTCCTCCGGGGTGCGGAAGTCGCCGTTGGATGGGCCATTAAAAGGTGTGTAATGCGTTAACATGCCACCATTAATGCCAATGGAGAGCGTCCGGAAGCTTTTCTTTTGAAAACGCTGGGTGGTGTCAGAGCTCTTGCCCTGCGCGAAACTTGCGGTTGAAAGACCCATCAGGGATAGTGCAAGCACAGATTTAGTAAATGATGATTTCATAGTTGAAATGTTGATGATGATTAAATGGTTATAAATTTGAGCTAGAAGTTTTATGAAAAAGCTGGGTTATAAAGGCTTTGCTGGTATCGAAAGCCTTGTGGACCGAGGCTTCGTTAACGTAAGGTGAGGCTTTTTGAGAGACAAGCGTGACCAGCGTTTTGACTAGGACGCCGGAGCTGCTGAACAGGGTTTTATTCAGGGTCAGGGGGATCAGGAAGCGGGAAGCCAGGCTGAAAAGATCTGCGTGCCCGGCCAGGCTTTGGGCCGTGCTGAAGATCGCCAAGGGACTTTTGAAACGAGCGGCAACCGCCCGGCCCTGCTCGCCAGAGAGGATCCTCAGGCGAGCAACCTCCGCTTGCAGCTCGCCCAGGTTATTGATGGTCATCAGATTTGTCATGGCCTTCCAGCTTCACCAGTTTATTGTAAATGCCCAGAAGCAGGAATGGCGCGGCCCATTGACCCACGAATAACGCCGTGTGCTTGCTTTTCATGAATTTAAGCGCCAGGGAAACGCCCATTGATCCCAGCGCGGCCCAAAGAAAGATATCTGAAGGGAGTTTAGCGGTTTGTTCTTCTATAGCCTTGGCCAAAGGGCCTTCGCTATGCTTGTTGTTCTGTTCCATATGGATGATTTATAATACTTTTTGAATGAAAAGCCGGATGAATAAATTTTGCAGGCGGATGTTCAGCAGCCGCGCCGCGAGTACGAGTAAGACATAAAAGCCGGTAACGCAGGCGAAACCTTCCCAGCCGGAATGCAGCAACTCACCTGCTAAAAGGGCGAGGGTAATGCTGAGCAGGATGAAGGTTAGCAGGACCAGGACGACCGTGATCAGGCCGGTAAGTATACCGGCAATAATGGCACTTGCCTTTTCCACTCCCTCCAGCTTATAGAGCTTGAGTTTGGTCTCCAGGTACTGTAAAAGTTGATCGATGATCGGTTGTTGCGTAATCGTTTTTCCCATATCATATCTATTCAGGTCAAAGCCATTGGCCAAAACCAGGTTAAAAAAATGCTCTTAGCCCGTAGCAGGGATTGGCCCTTAATTGGGCCTATAGGAGGGATCGTAGTTGTTAGAGTAAGCGACGGATGGACTAATTGTTTTAATTAAAAAATATATCTGGTAATTAATAATATTTCTAATAAATAAAACAAAAATGAAATTATGCCTTTTGCCTGAGTTTCAGGCCGGTCACTAGACCGGCCAGGATGAATGCTGCGGACAGGTAGAAGGCGGCGGACAGCGAGATCAGGGTGGCCGCTCCTGCGAGAGCCGGGCCGATGGCTTGTCCTATTGAGGTATAAGATTGGTTGATCCCCATGATCTCTCCTTCTGCTGCGGCCTTGCTGTTGTCGGCAATGATGGCATTGAGCATGGGATTACGCAGGCCGTTGAAAATACCGTAAACGCCGATACCGGTAGCAAACGCGATGAATGCTTCTGTGAAGCCGATATAAGCCATGGCGGCGAGGCAGCATACGGTGGAAATGACCAGGATAAGCGGACGCGAGGAAATGAACTTGTTGATAAGCGGGATGCCCAGCTGCATCAGGATGCCGGTGATACCGAAGCCGCCATAAAAAATGCCGATCTGCGTTGGCGTTAACTTGAGCTGGTCGCTGCAAAAGGTTTGAAAACCTATGAGCATCATGAATTGTGCGGTGGTCAGCAAAAAACCGGTGAGCACCGCGGGGCCGACAATGGGCTGTTTAAATACGCCGATCAATGCCTGGTAGCTGAATTTCGGCTGTTTTTTCGTGGGTTTTTGATGAGTTTCGTTGAGGAAAACAAGGCTCAGTAAAGC
>Ga0206934_1250_pt2 | contig 12461 bp, 10 predicted proteins | sample Alteio_BWOrgHeat_16_FD_152932 | JGI IMG/M metagenome (GOLD analysis project Ga0206934, IMG submission 152932) | Enriched cells from forest soil in Barre Woods Harvard Forest LTER site, Petersham, Massachusetts, United States -... | ecosystem: Environmental > Terrestrial > Soil > Temperate forest >...
GAGTTGCTTCCACAGATAGAGAAGGAACTGGCGCCGTTCAACCCACGGCCGCATTGGGGCAAGGTATTTACGATGGCGCCAAAGTTATTGCAATCGCGGTATGAGAAACTGGATGAATTTAAAAAGCTTGCGGCTGAATTTGATCCGAATGGCAAATTCAGGAATGAATTTTTGGAACACAATCTTTACTCGTAAATCTATTTTGTCATTTTAACCGGCAGAATGTGACCATCTTTATCAAAAAACATCTCATCGATACAAACCACACGATGATTGGCACCCGTTTCGCCTAATGGCCTGCGGTGGTAAACTATGTAATATTTATCGTCGCTTACCGAGTGAATGACGGAGTGATGGCCCGCTCCGGTTGCGATGTTCGGGTCCTGCTGCAATACGGTTGCCAGGCGTTTAAATGGCCCAAGCGGCGATTTCGACATGGCGTAGGCGACTTTATAATCGGGTCCGCCCCAGCCACCTTCCGACCACATGAAATAATAGTAGCCGTTTCGATATAACATATAAGGACCTTCTACATAACCTTCGGGCGTGATGTCCTTGTAAAGTTGTCCGTCGGGAAACGGCATAATGCCCGAGAAATCGTCCTTTAATTTTACCACATTGCAATGCCCCCAGCCGCCGTAATACATATAATATGCTCCGTCTTTATCTTTAAAAACAAACTGATCGATCGGTTGCGCACCGTTCACAATTTCGTTGATCAGGGGTTTGCCGAGTAAGTCTTTATAAGGCCCTTCGGGTTTGTCGGCAACCGCTACGCCTATCCCTCCTACTTCGCCCTTGTGCACGTCGTTTGCTCCGAAAAAGAAATAATATTTTCCATCTTTGGTCAATACCGCCGGGGCCCACATAGCGCGTTTGGCCCATTTAACCGCCGCGGTGTCCAAAACATCATGGTGCGTTTCCCAATGCTTGAGGTCGGTAGACGAGAACGCATCAAAAAATACCTGCTTATTATACGCGTCCGAATAAGTCGGGAACACCCAATAGGTATTGCCGTATTTAGTGCCTTCGGGGTCGGCATACCAGCCCTTGATGATCGGGTTATTTTGTGCGAACGAAAGCGACGAAATTGTTACGCATGCAAATGATAAAAACAGGGATTTCATAGGTATATTAGATTGAACCTTTGGCTGCAAAGCTATTATAATTTACTTCGGGTCAGAGATTTTAGGAGTATAATTTTTTTAACTCCTAAGAAAACAACACCGCTCCTAATTGGTTATCAAAACATAACCCCAATACTAAAATAACTCAGGAGCTATGAAAAAACTACTTTTACTATCATTTGTAGCTATTTATTGTCTGTCATCCTGTAAAAAGGATAGTTCATCCAACAAAAATGTATCGATGAAGATGGACACATTACAGGGCGCCATTACCACCAGCATGACGCTGGATGCTTCAAAAAGCTACTTCCTCAAAGGGCAGGTATATGTAAAGAACAATGCCACGCTCACCATTCCGGCGGGTGTCACAGTTTATGCGCAGGTTAACAGCGACCGCGCAGCTAAGAGTGTGCTGGTGATCACCCGAGGCTCAAAACTGTACGTCAACGGTACCATCGATAAGCCGGTGGTATTTACCTCTGCGGCAACGACAAAAGCGCCCGGCGATTGGGGTGCCATCGTTATATTGGGTAACGCCCCTACCAATGCCGGTATCCTGAACGCTGCCGGGTTGCCCGTATCCAACGACACGCAATTTGGCGGCAGTATGGTGAATGAAAGCTCGGGCTCCATAACTTACCTCCGGCTTGAATATACTGGTGGCATTAACCCGCCCGCAGAGGACGAATGGGCCGTTGATAAAGTAAGCGGGCTGGTGTTTGAAGGCGTGGGCAACGGTACCAAAGTTGACAACGTGATGGTGAAATACTCCAACGACGATAGCTTCCAGTTTGTCGGCGGAACGGTAAATGTGAGTCACCTCATCAGCTATAATTGTGGCGATGATGACTTCGACTACGATATGGGCTACGAAGGTTATCAGCAGTTTTTGATTGGTTACCGTACACACGCATCGTCGCAGGCATTACGTGCCAATGGATTTGAAGCTTATAATGATTCGGTACCAACTACCAATACACCACTTACCAGGCCGGTGGTTTCCAACATGACTATTATAGGCCCGCAAGGTGTTGATGCTGCTCAAACCAACATAAACCAGGGCGTGTATATGCGCAAAGGCACCCGTTTGGCTATCCGAAACACACTGGTGGCCGAATACTCGAAAGGCGGCTTCATGGTTTGCCCAAGGACCCGGCCGGTTATACTGGCAGATAATGATGCCGAATTCAGGAGCAACCTGGTAAATACCGACACCGTGGCTCGTACATTTTGCTGGGACAAGGACACACAAGGCGTATTTGCCGACCCTGATCTGACCGTTTTCCTTACCAATACAGTAAATCAGGACTCGGTAATTGCACAATCAGGTGATATGAAACTTGCTGCAATGTATACAGCTTCAGGCACCGGAGCGCCTGATTTAACGCCGATGACGGGTTCGCCTGCCCTTCATGGCGTCGACTTTACCGGTGTCGATTTCTCGAATGCCTTCTTCTCGCAGGTAACTTACCGGGGAGCGATTGGCACAAGCAACTGGGCAGCGCAAAGCGCCTGGGCCGATTGGAAATAGAATTGTTTTGAATCAATTATATGGGGCAAAAGCTGATCACCTTCGGGTTTTCAGCTTTTGTGTTTTTTGGTTGTTTTTGATCCATTTGCTTATCTTTCCCAATTCATTCTCTCAAAATAATGTACGACATCTGCTGCATAGGTCATATTACGCTCGATAAGGTGGTGACCCCCAAATCCGAAAGGCACATGGCCGGAGGTACCGCGCTTTATTTTTCTTCGGCTTTGCAGCACATGGGTGTTAATTATTTGCTGGTTACCTCCATTGCCGAAAGCGAAATAGGATATGTAGACGCTTTACGCGAAAAAGGGATCGAAATATGGGCCTATCCAAGCAAACACACGGTTTATTTTGAAAACATCTACGGCGAGAACCAGGATAACCGCACCCAAAATGTGCTGCAGCAGGCAGATTCGTTCACTATTGCGCAATTGCAGGAAGTAGAATCACAAATATTTCACCTGGGGCCACTGCTGGCTAATGATATACCGACCGAACTGATAAAATATCTTAGCGAAAAGGGAAAGGTGTCTTTAGATGCGCAGGGCTATCTGCGAAAGGTAAAAAATCAGAAAGTTTCGCCGACCGACTGGCCCGACAAGCAAGTGGCGCTTCAATACGTACACGCCCTGAAAGCTGATGAGGCCGAAATGGCGGTGTTAACCGGTCACACGGATGTTGAAACCGGCGCCAGGATGCTGGCTGACTGGGGTGTCAAGGAAGTAGTTATCACCAACGGCAGCATGGGTTCGACGATATATTGTGATGGAGTCTTTTATGATATCGGGGCCTATCCGCCTGTTAATGCCGAAGATGCTACCGGTTGCGGCGATACCTATATGGCAGGATATCTTTACAGTAGGTCGAGGGGGTACGACATCCCGCGCTCAGGCAGGTTCGGTGCGGCAATAGCCAGCCTGAAAATGGAATCGCCGGGGCCCTTTACCGGTACTGAGCAGGAAATAATCAACCGTATGAGTAAAACCTAATCGCGGGCAAATCAGTAAAAGGAGACACGCGTTTTATCCAATAATTAATTACCTTTAAACCAAACGAACGCTCTTTCGATGAAAAAAATATTAACTATCGCCCTCGCCATTCTAAGTTGTCACGCATTTGCACAAAAGGATTCGCTCAAAACCTACAATTTGGCGCGGATAAATACCACGTCGCATGGCCTGGAAATATTGGGCGGATGGGGCCTGCTAAGCCTGGGTTCAGGGGCTATAATGAACTGGGGTACAGGAAGTAAGACCATAACAGTTACCGTTGACGGGAACCAGGTTCCTCAACGGATCAGTTCAATTAGCCCGGAATTAAAATATTTTGGCCAGATGAATACTGTATGGGGAAGCGTTGACTTTTTGACCGCGTTGCTGGGCTACAGCGGTACGCAGCGATTGAAAAATAAAAACCTGAGCGCTGCTGAGCTTTTAAAACAACAGGAAAGAATTGAAAAAATATTTAAGGTAAACATGTACCTGGATGTAGTATACCTGGGCGCGGGCGCTTACCTCAAATTGGCCGGCGATTCGCGCAATTCGCCTATGATGAAGGGCTATGGTGAGGCGATCCTGGTGCAGGGCGGTTTCCTGCTCGTCTTCGATGCCCTGATGTATAAGGCGGAAAAAGGCAATGGCACAAGGCTGAGGAATTTCCTCGAAAAGCACCCGATTAGTTTTGACGGCCGGCGCGTTGGCATTATCTTCAACATGTAAAACCGATGAACCCTAAAATCCTTCTCCGCATCGCCGCCACGCTTGTTATCCTTCATAGCGTAGGGCATACCTTCGGTTTTTTGACCTGGAAGGACCACGTGGATGCTACTTATGACGAAGTGGTAAAGCAAATGACTGCTTATAAATTTCCATTTATGGGAGCCACCCATAGCCTGGCCGAATTTTATACCGGAATCGGATTTTCGATAACGCTGAGCCTTTTGTTATGCGCCTGGTTTTTGCTGATGGCAGCAAACCTGTCCAATGACGATCATCGCAGCATAGCCACCCGAATGCTTTTACCGCTGGTGCTGTTTTTGGTTGGGCTGGGTATTTTTGAGATCATTTTTTTCTTCCCCCTGGCTTACGGATTAAGCCTGGCTGCAGCATTGCTGACCCTGATAGCAATGTTCCGGCTGATGAAAGCCGATTGAAATAAGGTATTAATATTCTTAGACGCCCGACGTTCAATCCCGCACTCGCCGCTTATTTATTTTTTAATCAAAACTTAATAAAACAGGTAGAACTTGTGGCTCAAACAAGCGTTAGCTTTGTATATAACCCAATTTATTAACCCAAAACTTAAAGCCATGAGTACCCAGGTAGAAACAATGAGCGTGCAGGAAGTTGCAGACAAATTAGTTGATCTTTGCCGTGAAGGCAAACACACCGATGCTATTAATGAATTGTACGACGACAACGCGGTGAACATAGAGCCGCAAGGTTCGCAGGCACAAACGATCGAAGGCAGGGAAGCTATTCTGAAAGCCACCGAACAATGGTTCAGCTCGGTTGAAGAGATGCACAGCGGCGAAGTTTCGGACCCGCTGGTTGCTGCTGACCACTTCGCCTGCAGGATGACCTATGATGTTACTTATAAAGAACATGGTCGTATGGTGATGGATGAAATAGCGGTATTTGGCGTTAAAGACGGGAAGATATCTTCCGCCCAATTTTTTTATAAGGTTGGTTGATATTCGCCAAACAAAGAAATTTTAACGGGCCTCGCCCCTTTTTTTGTGCAGGTAACAATACAGATACTTAAACTGTGCCTGTTCGCAATTTTATTACGATCATTTTATATTTGATCATGTATTCGCCAAACCAATTAAACCGGAAGCCCCTATTAGTTATTTTATTGATTGCTTTAATTATCGCCAAAGCCGGCGCCCAGGCCGGCAGCACCACCGTCGCCGAATGGCAATACAACATGAACGGGGCCGTGTCGCTAACCTACGACGACGCTTCGCGCCATCAGTTTACCCGTGCACTCCCGGTGATGGAACGTCTGAAATTACCGGCCACCTTCTTTGTGATCACCGGGCCCATCACGGGTTCAAAATACCAGGGCAAGTTTATTGGCAGGCCTGTGGCGGATATTATTAAAGAATCGGAAACCATACCAACTAACGACCAGAACTTTTTGGAACGATGCTCGGCTGCGGGATACCTGGGCTATAAAGGCACCATCTCTTACCATACCCGCGCGGGCGGCATGTATGATGGCAGCCGCAAGGAAAGGGCCTTTAAGCTCATGGATTCATTATATGCGAAAGTGCGCCACGGCGATTTCCCCCCGGGATATGAACCCTGCCCCGAATATACCCAGGCCATCGGCTCAAGCTGGGACGATTTCAGGAAAGACCAGGCCAAAGGCTATGAAATAGCAAGTCACTCCATCACCCACGCCACCATGCCGGGTATGGACGAAGCTAATATCAAATATGAGCTCGAGAAAAGCAAGGAAGAAATACACGACCAGATGGGTGAAAGAGCCACATTTTCGGCCGAGGTGCCTTATGGTTATGAGAACGAACGCGTGATGCAGATAGCCTATAAAATATATCCGGCGCTGCGCAACCGCATGCCCGAACCCTGGCTCAAAGAAATCGATCGCGCGAGCCGCCAAACGCCGGGCGCCACCAATAAAGACTACGTACAATGGCAGCGCGGAGCCACCACAAAAACACCGATGCCGTTAATGAAGTCGTGGGTAGATACGGCTTACGGTCGCAAGGACACGTGGCTGGTGTTAGTATTTCACGGCATAGATAGCCTTGGCTATGAGGCGCTTAACAGCAGTATGCTCGACGAATACTTTCAATACATCAAAGGCAAACAGGATAAGCTTTGGGTAGCCACCTTTGGTGATGTAGCGCGATACATGCGCGAACGCGAATCAGCTAAGGTCACTTCCGAAGTGAAGAATGGTAAGGTGATCGTCACCCTAACCCAAACACTTGATAAATCGATGTATGATGTTCCGCTGACGCTAAAAACCTACGTTCCAAGCCCGTGGAAAAAGGTCAAAGTACAGCAGGGAAAACAGTCGCACAACTTTGATATTGAAAAGGACGACAAGGGCAATTATATAATCTATCAGGCCCAACCCAACGGGGAGCACATCGATTTAACATCAAACTAATTTATTCGCTAAACAAAAAGACTTCCGAAGTTTTAAAAACTTCGGAAGTCTTTGTTTTTGACAGATTGAGCTCAGTCAACTATCACTTAAAAGTATCGTCTGACAAATTGCCATTTGCCATGGCGTCGCTAACCTTGTAAGTTATCGGCAAGCCTACAATAGCCGTCTGTTCTGTAAACGGTATTTTAACGCCGCCGTTTACGTCGCGGTAATCGCTATAGCTGATGTGCGTTGCGTTCGGTACGTCCGCGTATTGCTGAACCTTGAGCCCGGTTTTCTGATCGTAAAAATACTTTACAGTAATACCGTCAGGGGTGCTAACCGTTACCATATAGGCTAGCCCACCATCAACGACATGATATTGATCATCAAGTTTCGCCGAGTAGCCCTGCTTGTTGAAATCAAGTTCAGGGAACAGCTTGTAACGGGCTTTAACAGCCGCATGTTCTTGCGCAGCCGTTATCTTTTGCTCCCTGCCCTGCTGCACAAATTTGATGCTGTCGCCATTGATGGCAATATGCAGGAATTTGGCATTGTTAAACTGCGGGATAATGATCTCCTGTAAAAATTTATCCGGCATTTTATATTTGTTCACCCGGTTCAGACCGATGCCCTGTACGGTACCTGTCGAATTGATGGTCAGATCTTTAACATCCTTTACACGCTGCTCGCCTCCAATAGCATCAAAATACGATTTAATTACCGTAGCAGCGCTAACGCTCTTATCCATGGCAATACCGCTCAAGGCGTTGTTTTCAGGATTTACGTCCGGCAGCACATGATCAGGGTCGAGCAAGGCGTACACGATCTTTGAAGTAGATTTATATTGAAAGGTCCACTCCCCGCCGCGCTGCCATATTTCGGCAGGCAAATTCACGCGCGCAACTTTACCGTTTTCTTCCTTCACTTCAACCGTAACCGGCAAAGCCATTTCTTCTTTATTCTCGATAGTGATCAGTGAGCCTTTTGAAGGGTCCTTATCAATATAATCGATCGATTTAACAGCCTGGTCGTCTTTGAATGTGGTGGTAAACCATTCGTTCCAGAACCAGCTAAGATCCTCGCCCGCCGCGTTATCCATCGAGTGGAAGAAATCCCATGGCGTAGGGTGCTTAAAGGCCCAGCGCTTGATGTAAGTGCGGAAAGCATAATCGAAACGCTCTTCGCCCAATATTTGCTCACGCAATATGTTCAGGCCCATGGCGGGCTTTTCATAGGCTGCAACGCCCAGGTTGTTCTGCTGGATCACATCCGGAACATTCATGATGGCATCCATGCCTTCGCCAAAAGCACCCGGAGCCTGTTTTTCAACATCCGTAGGCTGGTAGTATTCGCCATTGTTAAACACCTTGGTGTCCACGCCATTGATAAAGGTATTGAAGCCTTCATCCATCCAGGCATATTTGCGTTCATTAGAACCAACGATCATCGGGAACCAGTTGTGCCCGAACTCGTGGTTAGTTACTTCCCACAAACCGCCGCCTTTGCTTTGACGACTGCAGAATACGATACCCGGGTACTCCATCCCGCCCACATCGCCGGCTACGTTGGTTGCAACGGGGTAAGTATATTCAAACCATTCTTTTGAATAAAGCTCAATACAATTCTTCACATATTCAGTACTGCGGCTCCAGGCTCCCTGCCCTTTGCTTTCGATAGGGTAAACTGATTGTGCCAGCGCTTTTTTGCCGCTCGGCAGATTGATCCTTGCCGCATCCCAGATAAATGCTTTTGAGGCTGCCCAAGAGACGTCGCGCGCGTTCTTACAGAAGAAATGCCAGGTTAAGCTTGGCTTGTTAGGATGCATCGATGCGTCTTTTAAATCGGCAGAGTCTTTGAGCATCACTGTTTTATCACTTGCTCTTGCAGACGCAATGCGGCCTAATACTTTTGGCGTTAATACCTCAGCTGAATTTAATAAATCGCCCGAGCCAACCACTACCATGTCTGAAGGAGCAGTAACGGTATAGTCAAAATCGCCATACTCAAGGTAAAACTCTGATCCGCCCAAATAAGGGATCACGTTCCAGCCGGTAACATCATCATATACCTCCATGCGCGGGTACCATTGCGCAATTTCGTATATCCAGCCGTTTTTGGTTTTGGTGCGGCCCATACGGTCAATACCATATACCGGCACATCAAATGCGTATTCTATCTTCACCTGCAGTTTGTTACCGCCACCTTTTAGTGTATCCCGCAGTTTAATCTGCATGCGGGTGTCGGTAACCAGGAAGTCTACCTTCTCGGCCTTGCCGTTTTTGATGATATAAACACTTTTGATCTCATCGCCCTGGGTTGCGTCCTTGCTGCTAAAGCGATCGCTTTCAACCGGGGCGGTTGCTTTGCTGCGCGAACCTTCTTTAAACATATTCTGATCGACCTGCAGCCACAGGAAGCCTAATCCATCGGGACTGTTATTGGTGTAGGTGATCAGCGTGGTGCCGCTTACACGGTGTTTGGCGGTATCGATCGAGACGTTGAGCTTATAATCGGCACGATTTTGCCAGTACTTAATGCCGGGCGCGCCGCCGCCGGTGCGGTATTCGTTGCCCTGCTGTCCTTTGTAAAACAGGGGATTGAATACTTTGTGCTGATCATATTTATCAGCGGGTTTGTCTGCATTCTGAGCGTTAGCCGCCAAAACAGATGCACACAAAAAAAGGGATAAAGTTATCCGGTTCAGTTTCATAATTGAGATTTTTTTAAAGGAGCAAGATAGGAATTTGGATGAATAAGTTAAGCAGGTTAGATTGGGTTGGATTAAGTTGCTTGAGTTAATTGGTTTTTGCGTCTATAGACAACATCAGGATTTATAATGTTACATAGTTTCATAACAATAAGTATACTTCCAGCCTAACTGAATCGACCCAATCCAACTTGTCAACTCAATCAACTAAATTTTCTACTTTTGCAGTTGATTTGGAAAAACTCCTTATCGCTTTCAATGGATATATCAGTAGTAGTTCCTCTTTATAACGAAGTAGAATCATTGCCCGAGCTCACTTCGTGGATTAGCCGTGTAATGCAGGAAAATGGTTTTAGTTATGAGATCATCCTGGTGGATGACGGCAGTAACGACGGTTCTTGGGACATGATCCGCAGGCTGCAAAACAACAATTCGCTGATAAGGGGAATCAAATTCAGGCGGAACTATGGTAAATCGGCCGCGCTGAATGTTGGTTTTGAAGCCACTAAAGGCAAAGTAGTGATCACGATGGACGCTGATCTGCAGGATAGCCCCGACGAAATACCTGAGTTATACCGCCGCATTACCGAAGATAAATACGACCTGGTATCGGGCTGGAAAGCCAAACGGCACGATCCAATCACAAAAACCGTCCCTACCAAATTATATAACGCGGCCACCCGGCGGATGTCGGGCATTAAAAACCTGCACGACTTTAATTGCGGACTAAAAGCATACCGCAACACGGTTGTAAAAAACATCGAGGTATATGGCGAAATGCATCGTTATATCCCGGTTATTGCCAAATGGGCAGGGTTCACGAAGATCGGCGAACAGATTGTGGAGCATCGCCCGCGCAAATACGGCAAAACCAAATTCGGCATGAGCCGTTTTATCAACGGACTGCTCGATCTACTCTCTATATTTTTTGTGGGCAGATTTGGCAAACGGCCCATGCACTTTTTTGGTACGATGGGCGTTTTGAGCTTTTTAACGGGTTTGATCATTGCCATCTGGATGCTGGCGGATAAGCTTTACTCACTGTCGCATCATATTAAAATAACGCGCGATGTTACGGCCCAGCCGCTGTTCTATATCGCTATCGTGGCGATCATTATAGGCTCCCAGCTATTCCTGACGGGCTTTGTAGCCGAACTGGTATCACGCAGTTCGCACGACAGGAATAATTACCAGGTGGAAGAAACTATTTAATGCGTGAATGTGCAAATGTGCAAATGATTTTTAATGTGCGAATGATAGAAAGTATCGATTTACAGCAACTGGTCAAGCTCTCGGGCTTAGATATGATTTGCACATCTGCACATCTGCACATTTGCACATCCCCGCATCAGCACATCTGCACATCAAAAAATCTGCACATCTAAAGCATGCTCTTCTCCGTTATCATCCCATTATATAACCGCCCGCAAGAGATCAAAGAGCTGCTCGAAACTTTGACGGTGCAAACCTACAAGCAATTTGAAGTGCTGGTGATTGAGGATGGTTCTAAGGATGACGCGGAGGAAATAGTCAAAAACTTCGCCGGTAAACTGGAGGTAAAGTATTTCAAAAAGGCTAATGAGGGGCAGGGCTTTACCCGCAATTTTGGATTTGAGCGCGCCAAAGGCGACTATTTTGTGATATTCGATTCGGATTGTCTTATCCCCGAAGACTATTTTGAGATCGTAAACAACTATCTCAAAACCAATTGGCTCGATGCTTACGGCGGGCCCGATGCATCACATCCATCCTTCAGCCCGGTTCAAAAGGCCATCGGCTACAGCATGACCTCGCCTTTTACTACCGGCGGTATTCGCGGCAATAAAAAAGGAATGGGACAGTTTCATCCCCGCAGTTTCAATATGGGGGTATCGCGCAAGGTTTGGGAAACCGTTGGCGGCTTTATCATTACGCGTTCGGCCGAGGACCTGGAATATAGTATCCGGATCCACACCGCAGGCTTTAAGATCGGCCTGATACCCGACGCCAAAGTATACCATAAACGACGCACCAACTTCAAACAGTTTTTTAAGCAGATACACTTCTTCGGCAGGGCAAGGATCAATTTATATAAGTTTTTCCCGAACGAGCTAAAGTGGTTTCACTTCTTCCCTGCTGTATTTACACTGGGACTGCTTTTCACGCTGATAGCTAATATCTTTTGGGGATGGGTTGCCGAAGTATGCGATATAGGATTAGCGATCCTGATTTTGTTGATATTTTTTCATGCCTGGTTGAAAAACAAATCGTTAAAAGTTGCATTTTTGAGCGTTATAGCTGCCTTTACACAACTGATCGCCTACGGGTTAGGATTTATGCAGGATTTTTGGAAGCGCGTTGTATTAAAAAGATCATAAGCCGGGTATGTATCATCCTTTTTCGGTCGCCGACACATTAAAAACTGCCTGGTATCTTCTGCGAAAAAACTTTGCTGTTATTGCTATCTACTCTTTGCTTAGCGGCTTATTCGTTATTGTGATGGCCGTGCTTTTTATTTTCGTGTTAACCGGCAGTCTTGCCGAATCGATAGGTGTTGTGGTAATGCTTGTTTCTATCAGCTTTATTTTCCTTGGGTTTATCAAGCTTATTTTCCAGCTGATCGATCGCGAATATTATGATTTTGAATTTGGCGACATCATCCCCAAAGTAAAAATGCTGTTCAGTTACCTTTTACTGCTCATCATTGTAAGTACCATGTCGGTAATCCTGACACGTGCCATTGATCAGCTTGATAAAGGTTTGGCACAAAATATCCTGGGCATAGTCATTGGGGCATTCTTCCAATTCTTTTTCCTGTTTTACTTCCCTGTTTGCGCTTGCTTCATCGTTGATGATGCTTCCGGTCCGTTCGAATCAGTGGTACAAAGTTTTCTCCTGATCCGCGGTAATTTTCTGAAGTACCTGGTATTGTTTTTCCTTATTGAAGGAATGGTTTTCGTAGGTTCCCTTCCTTTTGGGCTTGGGATGATCG
>Ga0206934_1264_pt1 | contig 12367 bp, 11 predicted proteins | sample Alteio_BWOrgHeat_16_FD_152932 | JGI IMG/M metagenome (GOLD analysis project Ga0206934, IMG submission 152932) | Enriched cells from forest soil in Barre Woods Harvard Forest LTER site, Petersham, Massachusetts, United States -... | ecosystem: Environmental > Terrestrial > Soil > Temperate forest >...
CACTGAACATACGCATGGTTTAACCGATGCCGACTATAATGCATTATTCACCACCAACAAACCGGTAGTGTTTGCCTTTCATGGTTATCCGTGGTTGCTACACCGCCTAACTTATAACCGGGCGAATAACGTCAATATGCATGTGCGAGGCTATAAGGAAGAAGGAACGATTACGACCTCCTTTGATATGACCGTTCTGAATGAGATGGACAGGTTCCACCTGGTCATGGATGTGATCGACCGCCTGCCGCAAACGGGAACGAAAGGCGTTTATCTGAAGCAATTGTTGCAGGATAAACTGATCGAGCATAAATATTATATCAGTGTTCATGGTAAGGATATGCCTGAAATACTCGACTGGAAGTGGGTCAATTGATCCCGACAATTAAAATCAAAAAACAATGAAAACAATTGCCGTACTAACCGATTTTTCGGAACGGGCAGAAAATGCAGCTAATTACGCTTATCGTATTGCCCAATCGTTAAGAACAAATATTATATTATATGACTCTTTTTTAGTGCCCTCAGCCAGCCCTTTAGCTGCCCAGATTGCCTGGCCGCTGGAAGATTATGATCGGTCATATAAAGGCAGTGAAAATGAACTGGAAATTTTTGCAGGCAAATTAAGGAGGGAATTTAGCAAAGATGAACAAGCCGAATTCAAACCTATTATTACTTGTGAATGTCATGAGGGCGATCTTTCACCTGATCTGGGAGAACTCTTAGCCAACAAGGACCTTGTTTTGCTGGTCATGGCTAATCATGATAAGAGTATTGCTTCGCTGTTGTTAAGTGATCATGTACGGGAATTGCTGGACAGGACACCGCTACCCTTGCTCATCGTTCGTGACCTGCACCACTTCAAAAAAATTAAGCATATTGCCTTCGCAACAGATCTTTGTATAACAGACATTGACATCCTGCAATCCCTGGCAAGCTTTGCAAAATTTACGGACGCGCAAATCACCTTAGTTCATATTGGCCCTCAAAACTCTGATGACGCTGATGTCGAAAATTTCATGACTTCGGTTTCCGGTAATATTGATTACCCATATATCTATTACCGAAAGATGGTGAGTACCCATATCATGGAAGAAATTACCGGGCTGGATGAAAATAATACCTATGACCTGTTGGTGATGGTACACAGGCACAAGGGCTTTTGGGAAGAGCTTTTTAACCAAAGTGACACGCAGAAAATGGCCACACAAATAAGCTTGCCCTTATTAGTTTACCCTTTTCCAACGCAATCACTTCCTGTTTTTTAATTGCATTTATTTAAAATCAACGATAGCTGATACGCAAGCGATTAGAACCCTGCTAAAAAACACTATTCTACCGAATTATCAAAAGGTGCATTGGAATTATTAGATGCGATCGATAAAATACTGATCTGACACGGTTAAGTATGCAGTCCCTCCTGAATGTAATATTGTTATGAAAAACACAACAGATCAACCTGATTTCTGGCACTTAAGCAAAGAAGAAGCATTAGCACAATTGTCCACAAGTCAGGGTGGTCTGGGTGAGCAGGAAGCTGTCAAAAGAAAGCAAGAATATGGCGCAAATACCATAAAGGGCGGTTCTCAGTCTTCAGCTATTCTTTTATTCCTTTCTCAATTTAAAAGCCCCGTTACCATACTGCTGATCATAGCGGCCCTGTTATCAGCTGGACTGGGTGATGTGGCAGATACGGTCATTATTTTAACCATTGTGCTTATCAGTAGCTTCCTGGGTTTCTGGCAGGAAAAGGGAGCGGCCAACGCCGTAAGTGAACTGTTAAAAATGGTACAGTTGCAATGTGCCGTTTTAAGGGACGGGCAACGAAAGGAAATCCCCGTAGAAGAGGTTGTACCGGGAGATGTGATTGTTCTTTCTGCCGGTGATATTATTCCCGGCGATAGCCTGATCATGGAATCCCAGGAGTTGTTTGTAGATGAAGCAGCCTTTACAGGTGAAACTTACCCGGTGGAAAAGAATCCAGGTGTATTAGCTGCTGCTACGCCCTTGGCGAAAAGAACGAATGCGATCTTTATGGGCAGCCATGTGATCAGCGGAAAGGCTACGGTATTGGTGATGAAAACGGGCCTGCAAACAGAGTTTGGTAAAATATCAGAAGGATTGAAGACCAAAGCGCCGGAAACGGATTTTGAAAAGGGCATCCGTAAGTTCGGTTATATGCTGATGGAGATTACCCTGCTGCTGGTGATCATCATTTTTGCCATCAATGTGTTTTTGCACAAACCAGTACTGGATTCTTTCTTGTTTTCCCTGGCACTGGCTGTAGGGCTGACCCCGCAACTGCTCCCTGCCATAATTAGTGTCAACCTGGCAACAGGCGCCAGGCGTATGGCTAAGCAAAAAGTGATAGTGAAACGGTTATCTTCTATAGAAAACTTTGGCAGCATGAATATTCTTTGTTCTGACAAAACCGGCACCATCACCGAAGGCAAAGTCAATTTAAAAGAAACCCTGGATAGCAGCGGCCAGCATAGCGATAAGGTATTACAATATGCCTGGCTAAATGCCTCGTTTCAACAAGGTTTCCATAATCCGATTGACGCAGCGATCTGTTCAGGATATAAAGGGCCCAAGCAGACCTATAGCGTGCAGACCGAAATTCCTTATGATTTTATTCGCAAAAGATTAACGGTACAAGTAAAGAATGAAAAAGAAAATTTTGCCGTCACCAAGGGCGCTCTAACAATTATCCTTGATATTTGCAGTAAGGTAGAATCAGGCGATGGAAAGGTTACAAAGATGGCAGAGAGTAAGGCCGCTATCTTAAAACAATATGAACAATTAAGCGAGGCAGGATACCGAACACTAGGAGTAGCCTACAAACCCGCAGATGATACCCGCGATTTTACGAAGGCTGATGAAAAGGAAATGACTTTTCTGGGTTTTATTACCTTATTTGATCCGCCCAAAGCAAACGTGGCTGCCATCTTAGAAAACCTGGATAAGCTGGGCGTAAAGCTGAAAATCATTACCGGGGATAATGCCCTTGTGGCCAAGAGCCTGGCCCTCCAGATAGGAGTCAAAGTGCCGCAAATATTAACCGGAGAAGAATTACAAAAGATGAGCAATACTGCGCTGATGCACCGGGCACCGTTAACTGATATTTTCGCAGAAGTAGAACCCAACCAAAAGGAAAGGATCATCGCCATATTGAAAAAGGCGGGCCATGTGGTGGGTTTTATGGGCGATGGCATCAATGATGCGCCCGCTTTGCATATAGCAGATGTCGGGATTTCAGTGAATACAGCCGTTGCTGTGGCCAAAGAAGCGGCGGATATCGTGTTGTTAAGCAGCGGCCTGGATGTGCTAACACAGGGTATCATTGAAGGGCGTAAAACATTTGCCAATACCATGAAATATATTTTTATGGCAACCAGCGCCAATTTTGGCAATATGTTTAGTATGGCAGGCGCCTCTCTATTTTTAAAGTTTCTGCCCTTGTTGCCTAAGCAGATACTTTTGACCAATCTGATGACCGACTTTCCGGAAATGAGCATTTCAACAGACCGGGTTGACCAAATCAACATACAATCTCCGCAACGCTGGGACCTGAATTTTATCAAGCGCTTTATGATTATCTTCGGCCTGTTAAGCTCTGTATTTGATTACCTGACCTTTGGTGTATTGTTATATATTTTTCATGCCAATGAGCGGGTTTTTCAAACCGGCTGGTTTGTCGAATCGGTCATCTCTGCTACCCTGATCGTACTGGTTGTACGTACCCGGCTACCATTCTTTAAAAGCTTACCAGGGAAATATCTGGCGATTGCTACCGTGATGGTTTTGCTCCTCGTACTAATATTACCGCTGACACCCTTAGCAGTGCGTTTTGGATTCACCAGATTGCCCTTAGCTTATTATGGCTGGATGCTGCTGATCATTATACTTTACCTGGGAAGTGCCGAACTGGCTAAACGGTGGTTTTACAGAAAAATGAACAAGGCCATGAAGCTTATCTAGTAAAGTCAAAGGCGTTAAGCGCATAAACTAAAAATCGTAAAAAACACGTTGGCTGATTTTTTTTTAAAATTATTCATCCATTTATGCGGCCAACTGCTTTTTAATCCTGCCGAGCAAATCGTCTAAATCAAACGGTTTTGCCACAAAATCATTTGGTGCGCCAGGCAAATGCAATGATTCGGCTAGGTCATGTGTCCCGGGAATCAGGATAACGGGCACAAAATAGGTCAAATGGTTTTCTTTTATTTGTTTGCAAATCGAGCGGCCGTCTAAACCAGCAAGCATTATATCCATTAACATCAGGTCCGGACGGAAGCGTTTTATATCCTCAAATACTGTATTTCCGCATGATAGGGCACAAACTTCATATCCTCCCTCGACTAATACTAAAGTAAGTATTTCTAAATATCAGGATCATCATCAAGAACAAGTATTTTTTTGGCCATAAAGTGGAGGCACGGCTAATAATGTATCATACCTATGTATAATATTGTGCCATAATATTAAGAGCGACTGATTCAATTAAAATAGGGGTAAACTAAAGTAAAATGTTGACCCTTTACCTGGTTCACTCTCCACCCAAACTTTGCCATTGTGCCGTTGGACGATCTCCGCAGAAAGATAGAGTCCAAGGCCAAAACCGGAAATGGTTTGGGTAAGCGCACTTTCTATCCGGAAGTAACGATCAAATAGTTTCCCTTGATCTTCCGGCTTAACGCCCATGCCATCGTCCTTTACGCTTACCTGCACACTGCCATCTGATTCTTTGCAAGCAATTTCCACATGTCCCCCTTTTGGAGAATATTTTATAGCGTTACTTAGAAAATTATTGATCACTTGCCCGATCTTATCCCGGTCGGCTTTAACAGAGATCAATGGGCAAGGTAGTACCACAATATTGTGGCCTGGGGTTATCAGCGTAACTTCTTCTGCTACTTCATTAAGCAAAGCGTTCATCTCGAATGTATGCTCATTCAGGTAAATCTTTCCGGCTTCAAAGCTAGACGCATTTAAAAAACCGTTGATCAGTGCCATCATTTTTTTGACCTGAATCTGGGCCTTATCCAATTTGACAACGCTGAAAGTATCTTCTGTATTCTTTGCCCTCGAAGCCAATAATTGCACATATCCTTGTAGCGAGGTAAGCGGTGTTCTGAGCTCATGGCTGACCATTGCGATAAAGTCGTTTTTCCGTATTTCATCTTGCTTGTGCGGAGTAATATCATGAACAACCCCAGTAAAATAAGTCGGCTTATCTTCCTGATCGTAGGAAAGATCGCCACTTGCTCGTACCCAACGCAGTTTTCCGTCATGAAATCCACGAAGGGGGTATTCCACCTCACATTTTATGTTCTGTTTTATATTGGCTTCAACGGCATCGGTCACTAAGGTTTGATATTTACTATCAATTTGGGTAATCGCCGCTTCATAAGTCATTTGCTCATCCCGGTGAAAACCAAATAATTCCTTAAGCCTTGGCGATGGAACGAATTCGCGGGTTTCGATGTCTATCGACCACATACCCATTGCCGCCGAATCGATAGCCATACCCAGCATCTTATTACTGAAATTTAGTTCCTGCTGTATTTTTTTTAATTCAGTAATGTCGTTGAAGGTAATAATAGCGCCGCTGTTTTTATGATCGGCCTGCTGTATGTAGGGCATTGTCATAACCTGGTACCATTTACCATTATTGGTTTCAACTTCTTTGGTGATCACGCAACCGTCGGCGAGCACCTTTTTTACATCTTCAATAATCGTCTCGAATTTGATATTGGTAGAAATGTTACTAAGCGGCCTGCCAATATCTGTTTCTAAAAGGTTGATTTGCTTTACCGTTCCCGGTGAAAATTTCATTAAACGCAAGTCGTTATCAATAAACAACTGCCCGTTTATATTGCTCCTGAAATAATTATTCAGGTCATCATTAATTTCCAGCAGTTCTTTGTTTTTTAACTGGTAGTCTGAATTGATCGTATACAATTCCTCGTTTACGGATTGCATTTCTTCATTCGTGCTTTGCATTTCTTCATTGGCGGAAATCAACTCCTCGTTAAATGATTGCAGGTTTTCATTTGAGGCGTCCAGCTTTTCATTTGAGGAATGTAGTTTTTCTTTTAACTCTTTCAACTCCGCTTCGAGGTTGACAACGTATTGATCAAGGTATATTTTTTCATCATACGTCAATTCTTTTTGTGGTGTTACAGTTGATTTGTCTGGGCTGAACGTCACCCACAACATTTTTTCGTTCCCTTTTAGCATCAAAGGGCTGACCGACAAAGCGACCGAAACAATATGCTGACCCTGTTTAATTTTTATCCCATTAAGCACAACACTACCTTTTGTTTCCAAAACTTCCTTGCGCAATTTATTAAAAGCTACAGCGAGCGGTTTGGGTAAAAGCTCTGAAAGGTCCGAGCTGAAATGTTTGTGCAGTAAATACTTTGTCGTATCGCCGTAAGATCTGACAACCTGGTTATTTTCATCAACGCAAACAGCAAGGTAGTCAAGCTTATTTGCCAGGCTTTCATATATCTCTTCTGACAAAGTGTTATTTGTAGTTTTAGCTACATCAGGCGAATATCGTGAAGCGTTGTGTTTGGGATCCGGCAGATCCGGCATCGAGAATGCATCAAAACTTATAGCCCGTTTGGTTTCCAGGTTCTTGTAAATCTTCCATTTTTTATGGACCACTTCGAGGTTCTTGATTATAGGCATCGGGCTTTCGCTAGAGCCTAAGAACAAATAGCCTTCCTTTTTAAGTCCGAAAAGCATCATGGTAAATATTTTCTTTTGCAATACCGGGGCCATGTAGATCAAAAGGTTGCGGCAACTAATCAGGTGCATATTGCAATAAGGCGGATTTTTCACCAGGTCATGTTGTGCAAAGATCACCATCTTGCGTATGAATGGTTTCACTCGGTAATTCTCACCTTCTCTCAAAAAATATTTCTCGAGTCGTTCGGCAGATACATTTTTGGAGATACTTTTATTATAAATCCCCTTTCCCTGCATGAAGCAAAGCTGCGCTATCAATATCGGTAGCAAACAGCTTTACTACAACATCTGCCAGTTTACCTGTTAATTGTTCAGCAATCAATATGGCTATGGAGTAAACTTCTTCACCTGTGGCGCAACCGGCGACCCACATTTTTAATTCTTCATCCGGAGCGAGCTTTGCCAGAATATCAGGCAATACCTTTTTTTGTATAAAATCGAAAGCTTCCTGATCCCTGAAAAATGAGGTAACACTGATCAGGAACTCCTTGGCCAAAGCATCTACTTCCGCAGGGGTTACTTTCAAAAAACTAAGGTATTTTCCGAGGGTGCCGAAATTACCCATCGAAGCTCTTCTTTTTGTCCTTCTTAATATTGTTGGCTGTTTATAATCTGAGAAATCAAGCGGGGATTTTTCCTTGATCAGGTCAATAATTGCCGCAATATCTTTTTCATCATTCTTATGATCCGCAATTACTTCCCCTTCTTGTTTTATATAGTCTTCTATTACAGCCGGCATGAAAGCTGGTTCCAAAACGAAATCAACTACACCAGTGGCAATGGCATGGGAAGGCATGCTGCTAAACTCCGATGTTTCCGGATCGCGGGCCATCACCATTCCACCAGCCTTTTTAATCGCCTTGATGCCTTCGGTTCCATCTGAGCCTAAGCCAGAAAGAATAATCCCTATGGCTCGTTTGCCGTAATAAGATGCAAGGGAATCAAAAAACGTATTAATGGTTAAATGAGGGCCATGAATTTCTCCCTTTTCGGTTAAGTAGAGCTTTCCGTCACGAATCGTCATGTATTTGTTACTGGGAATCAGATACACCTGGTTGCATTGGACAGTCATCCCATTTTCCGCCTGTTCGACCACAAGCTTGCTATGTTTGGCCAATAATTCAACCATTCTGCTTTTGAAGTCAGAGGACAAGTGCTGGACGATCACATAAGAAACTCCGTCCAAGGGTGTATGATCAAAAAAAGAATTGATCTCTTCCATACCACCTGCAGAGGCGCCAATAGCAATTATATGGTGAGGATCGGCTTTCAGCATGCAGTAATTTAAAGAGCGGTATCAGAATTAAAAAATTCTAAGAGAAGTAATTCAAATATACAATAAATTTTTGAAAATCAGCAATTTAAATGATGTACATTATAAGAAAGGCTCTGACTCAGAATGTTATCTTACGAATGAATAAAGTGCAAGATGTATAATTGTTCCGTTTTCTGATAAAAAGCTATCGCCCGCGGCCTTTATGCCGTTGGCGTTTTTTACCGTATACCGCTTCGTCGTCAACATCATCCATTATGTTAGGATAAATGAGCTGAGACTTTTCGTAGGATTGAACCACAATTCCTTTTTGATCGACTGCTTCCCATTCTTTATTCAGAGCAACAATTTCGGCTGTTTCCAATTCCAGCGATTTCATTTTAAATCTGTTTTCCAGGTTACCGTTCTTCTGCGAGTTGGCATAAGCCATCGTCTCCTTAAGCTTCCGATCAAATTCAAATAACCGGTCAAATAAGCTTTCCCCGCATTGCTTAAAAGCTACCCGGTCAAACTGTCCCATCTTTTTTGAGTGTTCCTGATTCTTACCGCGTGAAGTATTCATCGGGCTGAGTTTAATCGTATTGGTCGCATCTTTCCTGGACACAATTACCTGTATATGTAATTGCTCCCCATCCTTCCGGTCGCCTCGTTTTTTTAACCCTTTCTTGACCTCGGGATCGTTATATCTGTAATAGCGATAGTTTTCCAGCTTGGCAAACCAAGTCAGGTCCCCATGGCTATTGATGCCCTCCCTTTTAAAGTTTTGCGCATAAGCATCCATCACCCGAACCGCGAATCCTTTTAGTTGATCTTTTACTCCATCATCCCCGTATTGTTCTCTTAGAAAAGCAATCTCTTTTTGACTAGGGCTGATATTGACCAGGAAGAATTTAGCATCAGCCTTACCCAATTTAGCAATATTATTATCTATGGTTCGCATGACCTGATAAGGGTCAACGTTTACCTGCCTTCCATTAAACCAATACTCCGGTTCGCTTTTCTTATCGAATCTATTTTCTTTTTCGAGATAGTGTACCAGGCCGCCGCTGCTACCTTTGTTGGCTGCCTCCTTGCTGTCGCTAATATTGATAAACATTACCTAACCTCCAGATTATAAAAGCCGCACTTGTTCTTTGGTGATTGCGATCAACTCTTCCTTTTCCCGGCCAGATGTCATCATCGTAAACGCTTCCCTCGATTTTATGTACACCTCCAGTATAGAGATAAACTGCGCCTTGAGTATTTCCTTGTTTTTCTGACTTTGTAGTATCGCCTCCATTAATCGGCCAATCTCCCCAAACATGGACGCAAGTGCATGTTGGTTATTCAATACGTCAACATTATGAGTTAAGACTTCAGTGTTAAAGCGCTCGATTATTTGCCGCTGCGATTCACCTATTTTGTCCATTAATGTTTTCATGGGAACCAGCAGCATATTTTCCTGTGTTTTGATAAAGCCGACATATTGTTGATGGTTTTTCATTAGGGTATTTTTCAGTAACTCATCATTCAGGTCCATCGGGTCTTTTTTGCTTTTATAGAAATAGTCGATCATCTGAATAAAGACCTGTCGCTTCGTCCTGCCCAGTTTAAGTGCGATTTTTTCAAACTTCTGGTCAGTCACTTCGGGATATCTTACTGATTTGACATTAATATCTTCCATTCATTTTTCTTTATATTATCATTATCCCGATATATAGGATACTGCCAAGTATACTTTTTCCTTTAATCATTTGTTAAAAATGGCTATGAGTATCCCCGGAGGATACGCAAAACCCCCACAGCGTAGCGTAGGGCAAGCAAAGCAGGGCTCCGCCCAGCTTCCGCTTGCTCCAAACGAATTCTCGTTTGGACGTTGAATAGCCTCAGATAAAGTACCCCGAGACAAAGTGTTTTGTACCGCGATGCATTGTTTCGCAGAAGAACCGTTCTCCCTAAAAAAAATCAGGGAGAGCAAATTCACTGTGAACCCGCTGTCGGTGAAATAATTCACATCGAAAAAATTGCAAGCGAATGCATAAACTGCTAAACCTTGATGGCCGACGTTGGTTGTCTTATAAACGTTCATGCGCAATCCTCGATTCCTGCCGTCCAATAAACCTGGCTGCCTTTTTTTGGTCTGAAGCTTGGCTGATAGCGGATATAACCAAAGTCGTTCAGTTCTTTGATGCACTTGTGGTAGGTTGCCACCGAGGCAATTCTTGAACAGGCCATCAGGCCTGCCCTGGTTACCGGAAATGGACTTACAAAACCATTCCGCTGGAAATGGACAAACAAAGCCGTGAATAAACTCATGTGTGTCGCCATCAGGCGTTCATCCTTACCCATTCGTTTGATCCAATTGCTATAGTCGGTGATTTCATTGGTGACGTTCTATCGCATTAGCGTGAGTTCCCTTCCAATATCCTGGTAATGTCTTCCAGCTTGTAATACATCATCCCGCCAATTTTGGTATATCGCAGTGTTCCGTTGATGCGCAGGTTCTGCAGCGTACCGGGGGAGATGCTGAGCATCTTACGTACCTCGTCGCTTTTGAGCCATTGCTTAGACTGGCCAGCGCCGGGTTTGATCATTTCCCTGATGTCATTAAGTAATTCGGTTTTGAAGTTTTTTAAATCTTCTTTGGTCAATAATTCCACATTCATAAAATAATATTTAGCACAGTAATAATTTTGATATTCGTCCATGCCCGGAATGGCATGGCTAAGCTCCCGGCAAGGGATTATAGAAGACCAGCTGGTTTTACACCAAAGCAAATGTAAATACTTGTTTTGATAAATTAAAATATATCAAAACTTATGATATATTTGTAAATTGATCACACTCATTAGATTCGATGCTTTTTGAATTGATTTGCGATAGAGCGCAATCATTTAAATACATATAGCTATTCAAATTCGGCTAAAACACGCTGAGATTATTTTTTGAAAAAATTTAAAATAACTTGAAGGTCTCTTACAAAACGTATTTTAATGATCGGTTAAAGCAAGTCAGCTTTCACGGGATAACTACCTATCCATTATATGTTCAGGTAACCTTCGCCCGGAAGACACACTTTTTTAAAAGCTATTATTTCGAGCTGTTTGCTAAAGAGCGGTATTTCCTTAAAATCCCGGGGACCAGTATCGCAGAGGGCCCAGGCATTTTGGAGGTGATTAGTCTGGAAACTGAGGTTATTAAATTCATCATGGAAAAACATCCGGACGATTTCTCGCTCGAACTATTTAAAAAAGAATATGACTATTATCGTAAAGATCTTTGTGACGAACTGGAAAGCGGGTTTATAGATTACCTGTACACCTTCTTTTATGACGAAGGGATGCCATCGCTGGCGGAAACAATAAAGGCTGGCAGTAAATCCACAATCGCCTACGATTTAGTGAGAGATTTGAAAAACGCCCTCCATAAAACCATTTATGATAAGCTTATAGCAAACTCATTTTACTACGCGCCACCTTATCTGCCTGTTTACGATTTTATGAAAGAAGTCAAAAAATGGCCGATGCTATGTCTAACCAGGAGGGAGTGGGAACTAGCTGAAACAAAAAAAGCTTTTAAGTCATACGTCAAAAGTCATTATCCGGAGGTGGATGCAGATAAAGTTATTGAACAAATTGATCGTTATCGGTCGTAACAGGCTAATAGCCCTCGATAAAACCGGTAAGATAAGCTAATGAACAGAATAGGCCTTATTCAACGGTTAAGCAACTAAAGTGTTAAACCGGGCAAAGCATCAAGGCCGGGCCACAGCTGAAAAACAAACAAAAATGGCCCGCTTGTATAGCCTTGATGCTTTGTCCCGGTTTGGCCTATCTTCGCGGTGCTGGTGAATAAGGGATGAATATTTTAAAATACACGGCAAAGAAAGGTTGTTGCTCGACTACTCGCAACAACCTTTCGTGGATAAGGAAAAGCGTTTTTTACAATGCAGCATCGCGGAATGTAAAAATGGCTTTCCCTTATGGGGATGTTTATCGTCCGCGTCTATAATCCCAGCCTTGTTCTTCATCATTGTCTTTGTCCCTGGAATTATTCCTATAGCGGTTAGCGATGTTGATAACAATCTGTGCCAAGCCACTCGGCAGGTCGACTTTTAGGTAAACAAGCTGGTGTCGCTTTATCTTTAATAAGGAATTTAATTCTCCGGGGCCTTTTGAAACGTCAACAATCTCAAGATTGTCAAACCTACCAGAAAAGTACTCCAGGTTCTTTAATCCTTCCTCATAGTTATACCGAATGCTGGCCTCGTCAACAAAATGGCCGCCTGTGCTTACGCGTAGTTTTACACGGTCAATTGAAAGTTCGACATCATTAAGCGTCATATAGATCATACTG
>Ga0206934_1266_pt1 | contig 12290 bp, 12 predicted proteins | sample Alteio_BWOrgHeat_16_FD_152932 | JGI IMG/M metagenome (GOLD analysis project Ga0206934, IMG submission 152932) | Enriched cells from forest soil in Barre Woods Harvard Forest LTER site, Petersham, Massachusetts, United States -... | ecosystem: Environmental > Terrestrial > Soil > Temperate forest >...
TCTTTTTCTCGTCATTAAATTGAGCTACTAAGGATCTTTCAATGCTAGCCGCGTCAGATGAAGTCCAGTTTGCAAAAGGGAGCTCAGTAAACGGCTTTAGAGAATCCACACTTGGCCATTTATATAAATTTGGGTGTATTTTTCTTATTGTACAGCCATGTTGCAAGTGGAGTAGAATGCTTTTTTCTTCCAAGATTGAGACCTCATAACCCAAGTTGGTTAAACCAAGAGCGGCAGTCACACCAGAAATGCCGCCACCGATTATGACTATTTTACGCGGCGTGGATTGAAGATTCCCTGCTTTTTTAAGTTGATACAGTAAATTAAGGGTTCTAACCTGTTGATTGTAAATTGTAATCCCAGAGTAAAAAAGTCCAGTAACATAGACTCCATTATAAAGTTTGTGAGCTCCTATAAAATCTTCTTTGGTCTTTTTTTTCACAGTTTAAACCGTTACCACCTCCGGATAAGGCGTAAAATAATTGGAATCTTAAGTCCTCCTTGAACTTGTTAGTTGGGCCATAGCATTGCACAAATAAATCTAATTTAAATAAATCCAGGTTATCTGACAATTGACTCAACCAATATTGGCTCGGTTGTATCTCTTTAATGGCCTAGCGGCTGACCTAGGTGAGTTGAATAAGACCCCGTTTGGAAAGTTATGATCTCTCCTGATTTTCGGTAATTTTTAACGACTTTGACGCACTACTTAACAACTATCGCGCATTACTTAAAGACTTTAACTACATTTCACAGATGAATGTGAAATAGCACTAAAGTTGAATAGCGATTTTTGCATAAATGTCACAAAGCAATACGGTTCATTTCTCGCCGATTTTGGAAAGAAGTCGTAAAATGAAACTTAGCTAAATTTCTTAGTAACTAAATGCTAGTTCTAGAGGACTGCTTCACAGCGTCCATTAAACACTAATTATTCGGAGCACCATCGTTTATCCAACATGTTATCAAATTGATCTGGTCTTGGGTCAGGCTTTTTCCTGGTGGCATGTTGCTGGAAATAGCACCCACAATAGCTCCACCATTGCTGCTGATCTCAGAGTAAGACGAAAGGTTGGGATTACGGCCTCCATTATGACAGCCATTAATGCTGCAATTGGTGGATATGATTGTGCTTATCACCGTTGAGAAACTCGGTCCATTGCGTATGACAGTAACGGTCGCCAACGCCTGGCAATTGGTAGAGTCAATTACTGCAATGGAATAACTTCCTGCTTTGAGATTGGTAAATGAATTTGACGATTGATAAAGACCCGAATTCAGTTTATACTGAATGGGATTCTTAGCTCCCGTCACGGAAATTGTAATCGCCCCGTTTGGCGTGGGGCAGCCTGTGTCGCTTGTGGTGGATACAGAAATTTTGATATTGGTCTGATTATTATTTACTGCTGTTAATTGCGTTGCCTTGCAACCAAGACTGTCCTTAACTTCGACTGAATAACTTCCACTCGGAAGATTAGCGAAAACATTATTTTGCTGAAATGCAGCACCATCAACACTGTAGATATACGGTTGGGTTCCTCCAGTGGCCGAAGCAGTTATGCTCCCGTCGGCAGCAGTGCACGTGCTAGCATTTTTTGCAATCAAAGCAATTGAAAGCGTCGAGCCTGTACATTTATCGACTGCCAATTTTTCGAAGTGTTCGTATGTACACGAGTCTACCCAAACAAGTACCAACACAATTACTACTCCCCTCATTCAGAGCTATAATATTTTGTATATACAATTGACCTTTACATCGGCGGTAGGCGAAATTTTACCTTTAACAGCACCTGGAATTTTTATGCCATAGTCTTCCAACAAAACTTTAAAAGTAGCAGTAGATGAAATTATTCCTTTCTCAACAGTAATAGTCCCTGAAACTTTCACCTCTTTCTTCACATTATGGATTTCCAGTATTCCCGTTACCGTGGTTGGGTACGAGCCATCTTTTTGGAAATTGATTTTAGATACATCGTCAAACTTTCCTTTGAATATCGATTTTGGAAATTTTTCACTCTCCATATAGTTCTCGTTGAAATGCTCCTGCATCAACCCACGCTTAAACTCGAAACCTTTGATCAACACGGCAAATTCGACCTGTCCGGTAGAGAGATCGAAAATACTGGTAACTGATTTATTTACAGCGTCAATATCTTCCAATGCTGTGCCGGCGGTAAACGAAATGGTTCCGGTCTTTGTGTAATACTTGCTCTGGGCGAACCCACTGAATTGCATGCCTATGGCAAGAAGGAAAAGTAAAATTATTCGAGCCATTGTTATTGGGTGTTAGTTATACTACAATTGTTTATCACCACGTCAATTAGCTTTCCTGTGCACTTTCCTTTGACATGGATGACATCGCCTAGTTTAAGTTTTTTAAACACGTTGACTTCGTTCGCATAAAAACTGCAGGTGATTGATGAGATCGGATCAGAGGCATCCAAAAAAAGCGTTGATGAACCTGCGTTGATTTCTTTAATTGGCCCTGTCACGATTAAAATCTTATCACTGTATTTCTTAGTGGCCAACTCTTCGTTTTGAGAAAATTCATTGATGAGATCGGAAGCGTCGATCTCAAAATCCGCCGAGTAGTCACGGGTATCAACCGGCTCCTTATTAAACAAGTAAATTCCATAGCCCCCCGCAATAATCGCCACCAGAATCACAACCATCACTATCCTTTTCCCTTTCATTTTGTCAATTAAAAATCCCTACTGTCCTTAGTTTTCGCATCGACTTTACAATAAAGGATTTCATAGTTTCGTTCGTTGATTCGAGCTGATTGATGTTACTAGGATCATATCAGTGTTGAATTCATTTCTTAGCCTAACTATTTGCAGACCTTTTGCTTACTTAACGGTATCTTGTCATTGTTTATTTGAAGATACATGAATATCCGCGTGGGGAAAAGAACAATTTTTTTGCCTTTTGTTTTGATCTTGCTAAGTTGTCGGCACGATCCAGAGATTCCTATCTCGCCCGTATTCACATTTGACAAGGATGTCAGCGCCATTACATTGAATAATTGTGCTACAATTGGGTGCCATGATGGCACCAGCAAAAGGCGCCCGCTGATCACATATGCCGATGTGATGCACTACGTTTCCGCAGGGAAGCCCTATGACAGCAAATTGTTCACTGAAATTATCAAGCTTTCCGGAAGCAAAATGCCTCCAGCCGGTCCCCTTTCCGACCCTCAGATCAAGACTATTTATGTTTGGATTTTACAAGGCTCAAAAGAAAATTGAATGAGAAGAAAACTCGGGTTCGTTTTGATCGCCGTTGTTGCAATCTTCAGCAGCTGCTACTACGATTCATTTGAGGCCCTTCATCCCCTCGATGGTTATGTAAATCCGTGTGACACTTCACTTCAAACAACGTACTCATCGGCCATAAAAGTTATCATTACTTACAATTGTCTCTCGTGCCATAATTCGTCCTACGCCGGTGGCAACGTAACGCTGGACACTTACGACCAGGTGAAACTTTATGCAAGCAATGGAAAATTGATGAATTCCATTTTAAGGAATTCAGGCTACAACCCCATGCCGCCTACTCAAGCCCTGGCAACATGCCAAACACAACGAGTTCAAGAATGGATTACCAGCAATTACCCGCAATGAAACAAAAATTATTCTCACTTGTTTTCCTGCTTGCCACATCAAAAATAGTAGCTCAGGATTTGCTTGCAGAAGTCGACAAATTATCCATACCTAAGAAAGATTACACAATAGCAACATTTAAAGGAACACGTGTCGTAAATTTTCAGACTATTGAAACGCTTTCCAAAGGAACTTTGGAAGTGCGCATCGCCCATCGATTTGGAAGCTTTTCGACCGGGTCAACAAATTTTTGGGGATTGGATGGTCCGGCAACTATTCAATTGAGGATAGATTACGCGATAACCGATCGGCTGATGGTTGGTGTTGGCCGTGCTTCTGACCACAAGATGGTGGATAGTTTTATCAAGTATAGAATATTAAGACAAACCACCGATGGGTCAATGCCCATTTCGATTACTGGTTTAGCTAGCGTCAATATTGATTCAGAACCAAATAGTTTGTTAGGCGTTGACTATTACCAGTATTTTAATAGCCGTCTGGCTTACATGGGAACAGCAATGGTTGCACGAAAATTTAATTCAAAATTCAGCCTTCAGATAAGTCCAGTATTTATTCATTATAACTTCGTGCAAAACCTTACCGACAGAAACGACATGTTTAGTGTAGTAGGCTCGGCCCGATACAAGTTCACAAAGCGCACGGCCTTAACTATGGAGTACATGCAACGTGTCACACCTTATTCGGTGAACATGTCACAATATCATAATGTTTTGAGTATTGGGTTTGATATTGAAACCGGAGGACACGTCTTTCAGGTTTTTGTTACCAATGGATATTCCATAAATGAGGTTCGGACAATCCCCTACACTACCTCAAATTTTTCTAATGGCATGATGCTAGGGTTTAATCTTTCAAGAGTATTCTCAACCCGGTCAAAGTGAAGTTCCAATTCATAAGTCTCAGGTTGATTGAAAAAATGAATGATTGGAATAAAACCCAATTTTGATTTGTCTAATTTTTAGTTTTGATTTATCAATCATTTTAATTCGAATTAATGAACAGCGCGACCAATACTACCTCAGGCACTTTTTCCGCCTTTAACGAAAACCATTCACTGACCCTGCGTATCTGGCATTGGACTACTTTTTTGGTTATTTGTTCTACAATCGGCCTCGTGATTCTGGGGACATTCATGTTCAAGACTAGGGAAAATATAGGAATGGTTCAGGAACAACTGGAAAGGAAAGGGGCTACTGTAACCAAAGATCAGGCTAGGTCCGTTGCTCACGAGTACAGTGATAAAATATGGATGACTCATAAATATGTTGGTTACGGGCTGTGCTTTTTACTATTGTGTCGCGTTATACTTGAAACTGCGCAACCTAATGAAGAAAGGTTTAAGACGAAGATAAAACGCGCCTTGCGCTTTCAAGCTAACACTATTCCGGAGAAAGGGCAGCGTAAGCTTTATTTGCTTGTCAGAAGAGGGTACCTTCTATTCTATTTATTATTCTTTATTATGGCACTCACTGGCTTGGGACTCGCTTATGAGGATTTAGCCATTTTGGATCCTATTCACGATGCGATGAAAACCGTTCATAAGTATGCACAGTATCTTATCTATACTTACATCTTCGCTCATTTGTTCGGTGTGATCAGGGAGGAAATCGGGAAACACCCTGGGATCGTTTCAAGCATGATTCACGGAAGAAAAAAGTAAGCAGGATACCAAATCGAGAAAGACTTGGGTCGCCAGCGAAACCGAAATTCTGGAATATTTCATCTACGGGATGTCGACGCCCAACCAAAGGTTAGACATTATTATACTACTATCCGGTCTTTACACCAAATAAGAAGCCTACGAAAGCCGTTATTCCCATAGCGATTGTACTCCAAAAACAAATTCTAAATACACCCTTTGCGATACTAGAACCACCCGTTTTTGCAGCAACAACGCCTAGCACGGCAAGGAACGCAATTGAAAAAGAATATAGATAAATGACCATATAATTTAAAGGAGCAATCAACGAAATTAAAAATGGTAATGTTCCTCCAGCTATGAATGAAGAACCAGAAGCCAAAGCTGCCAGCAATGGTTTTGCCTTCGTGTTTTCATTGATCCCTAATTCGTCGCGGGCATGAGCTTCCAAAACATTATGTTCCGTTAGTTTCATAGCAACCTCCATCGCCAATTTCGAATCTAACCCTCTATCTTGGTATAGCTTTGCCAATTCCTGCAATTCGGTCTCCGGCATTGTCTCAAGTTCTTTTTGTTCCCTCTTTAAATCTGCGGTTTCAATATCAGATTGTGAACTTACCGAAACATATTCGCCTGCGGCCATCGACAGCGCGCCTGCAACCAAGCCCGCTAAGGCAGATAGAATAATAGGATTTCTTGTATCACTGGCTGCCGCCACTCCAATAGCTAAACTAGTTGTTGAAAGAATACCATCGTTTGCACCTAAAACCGCCGCTCTAAGCCAACCACTTCTATTTACATAATGGAATTCTTGCTCTTTCATATTGAACGTTATAAAACCTCACAGGCTTTTTGCGGCTTTGCACAGTCGCCGATAATACGAATTTATGTTGACATGTTGAAGGCAACTCAAAATTACTACTGGCAAAGATGGGCATCAATTGCTTCTGTGTTGAGGAATTGAAGTTAATCCTTTTCAACTGCGACCCACTCGTTCAATCAATAAATTATCCGGGCTTTAAAACTGTAAATCATGTAACAGGTTTTTAAAATTATGTAAGAGTACAATAAATAAAAACATTGATCTTGACATTTCTCCACTAAGTTAAATATTTATGAAAGCCTCAACTGACCCAGTTAACGTAAAACAAAATGCTTTCGCAATCTGCGCTGCAACCTTCCTACTTCTCTGCTTTTCTTTGCAAGTTTTCTCTCAGCAATCAACATGGAAAGCACCGGCTAGCGCTGACAAGGTAGTTAATCCGTACAGTGGAAGTTCCACCTTTGCCGCAGAGGGAAAAAAAATTTATGAGTCGATGTGTGTCATTTGTCATGGCGACAAAGGAAAAGGAAATGGTTCGGCCGGAGTGAGCTTATCGCCTAGACCTGCTAACTTTTTGGCCATTACAGTTCGACATGAAAGTGATGGTGCCATCTTCTGGAAACTTTCTGAAGGCAACCCGCCAATGGCTGCCTATAAAAGCCTATTAACTGAAACGCAACGCTGGCAGCTAGTGAATTACATCCGGCAACTTGAAAGCAACAGCAAATAATTGGTCACCGAAAACTGCGTATGAAAACAATCATCACTTTAAGTCAAAAGCACCAAAAGCTAACAGTGTTCATTGCGTTGATCCTTTGTTATTTATTCACACTACAAGCGTATGCGCAAAAAAATCCGGTTGTGCTTGATTCTGTTACTGAGGCAAGGATCACAGCACTAGAAAAGCAAGCTGCACTGCACAGGCCGGGGCTGAGTCATCTGATGGTAGTTGGTTTAACAACCTTTGGCTTCGCCAGCGGAAAGTCTACTTCCAATGATGGGTCTTCACCTATTAAGTATAGTGCCTTTGGTACGGATTCATATGAATTCAGCCCTATGTTTTTATGGAGACAGGGAAAAAAAGTATTGTTGGAATTTGAGCCCTCTTTTAACAATGATGGCGTTGGAGTTAATTGGGCCGCTATTTCTTATTTCGCAAAACCCAACCTTATTTTTCGAGGAGGTTATTTTGTTGTACCCTTTGGCATGTACACTAAGAAATTGGCGGCAGGATGGATCAATAAGGTAGCAACTGATCCCATTGGACTGCCGACAGCACAAGACTATGGATTTGGTATATCAGGAGGGCTGCCATTGGGATCCATGAAATGGAATTATGATTTAGCAGTCACTAATGGATTGACTATTGACCCTACCGTTAATAATGGAACTTTAACAAATGTGAATTTAGGGGCAGCTTCCCGTAATAAAACTTTCGTTGGAAGATTGGGATTATTACCCTTTTCAAATAGTTCCCTTGAAATCGGTATCTCGGGTATGACCGGTGGTGTATCCAATGGCAATACCTTGTATCAGGATGTTCGGGCCGATTTGTACGCATTTGATTTCAACCTTGTTAGAAATGTGAGCCCTGTTCAAATTAATATCAAGAGTCAATACAATGTAATCAATGTCGGAACTGCTACTTATGTTAATCCTATTGATCCAACCAAGTCATACACGTTCAATAATAGTTCTACATCAGGATATGGACAGTTTTCTTTGCGCCCGATAGAATCGCAAATAGAGTTCATTAAAAATCTGGAGGTCGCGTTCCGTTATGGTCAGTATAATACCCCAAAAAATTCTACCTGGGGATCGAATACCACTCAAACTGACTTCGGACTTAATTACTGGATCAATTGGAGAACCGTATTACGTGTGACCTACGAAATCCTTGATTCCAAGAGCACGGTTGATCAGACGTTGTTCACGTCACCCGTACCTGACGTTAAGACGCAGGCGTTCCACATTCAATTTGCTATTCAATTGTAAAAAAGAAATTTCAATGGAAAAATTAATGAAAAATAAATTAGGGCTTATTGCAACCCTCGCATTTGCCTTAGTCTTAGCATTAACAATTGCCGGTTGTGTCGCCAGTCAAAAAGTTGCCAGTAAATCCGGCGCCCAACTGTGGGGAGAAAATTGCCAGCATTGCCACAATACACCAACGCCGAACTCATTTTCCGGAGATCAGTGGGAAACAATTGGTATGCACATGCAAACCAGAGCATTGATCACAGAACAAGAACGAAACAAAATAGTGGAGTTTCTTCAACAATCAGCGGCTAAATAAGTGAGGCTAGTTCATCGGTTTCGCTCCAATGAAAGATCATTAAGATCTGTATATCAGTAATCGGATGTATTTCCCATCAGGAGTGAATGCATCCCCTTCTGTCCGAAGTTACAGCATTGTCAAATATGAAAATGTCGTCAATTGGTATTCTTATTACTCAGTGATGCAAAATTAACCGAAAGCGTTGCAATAAGTGAACTACTTCTAGTGCCAAACAAATCACCCACACGCGCCATACCAAGATTATTAATATATGCTACATCCAAGATAATAGGACTTATTCGCAGGCTAAATCCATAGGTAGGTGAAGATTCATCATAGCCGATTCGTAAAGAAATATGTCGATTCAGTAGATTTTGTTCAAATCCAAGATTAGGTTTATAGGTCGAATTTTGAGTATTGTAGATTTGATTGCTTCGGGTAACAGCCGTTCCCCCAATATCAATTAACCCTCCATTCCACAACGCAACTGCAATTCCTAACCGATACTCTCCGGATGAATTCAATCCCGATATAGTACCAAAATTGTCCGTCCTGAATTCCATGTCATTATCGTATCGGCCACGAAACCCGACCAGAATTCGTTTACCGGGTTGCCACGAAATTCCGGCCCCAACCGACGGACGCCAATTCGTATGATAGCGAACATAATCTGCAGAATTGTTATCAGATAGTGCATTGAATTGGGAGCGCTCATAAGAAAGTAGCAGACCTACAGAAAAACCTTTACCAATGGGCATAGCCGCCTTTACATAAATTCCTTGATCGCTTCCATCACCATGGGTTGCGACGGAGCCGCTTCCTAATCCAGGTGATTTAAGTAATGTGCTAACATTGCTAGCATACTGAGATTGGGCAATGGCGTACAAAGCCAACCCTCGCCACAAAATTGGTGTAGTTACACCTACAGCCGTGAAACTGAAAGAGTTGCCATTTGAATAGGTTGTTGCACCGGCATCGATTAGGGCAGTCGCACTATCGCGATAAATTAAAGAATAATTACCAACAGTAGCTCCATCACCCCCCATTCCAATGGTGCGTACTCCTTTCTTGATTTGAACTGACGCAAAGTTGCGCATCAATAGTTCAGGGCTTTGTCCATAAGAATGAATCCAAATCAATACAAAGAGTGAGACAAAATAGATTTGCTTTATCACGTGGCAATAAGCTTGGCTAGTTGGTTGTGCAATGTAAGGACGTATTTATTGACAAGGAGACTAAAAAAATGCCCAGCTAAACTGGGCATTTTTATCCTATTTAAAACCGCCTGACAAATCCCTTACCACCAAGCCCGGTAATTGGTATCGTCTTTGCCACCATTATTGATGGTCTTCATTTCATTATTCCAGTTTGTTTTGTTGATATTTTCTTCGTCAGAAGGATAGAGGAATTTATTCGGAACCTTGCCACCATCTTGACTATTCGATCCTACATCAAAAATGGGGATGCCCGTTCTTCTTTGTTCAATCCATCCTTCGTAGCCATTATTCAAGTTCAGTGCCCACTTTTGCATAATAATTTGACTGAGCGCAGTTGTAGCATTACCACTTAATGTATTTGCCGCTGCATATGCATTTGCATCTGCTGCAGGGAGACCGTATTCGGCATAAGCTCCAAGCAATCCGTTGTTATAGTAGGTTGCTGCTTGCGAAGCGCCACCCGAGATCAGTCCATTCAATGCAGCCTCAGCCAAAATGAACTGTAATTCCGCATAAGTGATTATGCGCGCCTTTGTTACAGTACCGTAACTGTACGAAGCATTTGTAACGGAAAGGGAGCCGTTAAAATTAGACGCTTTATTAACTTGTGCTGTCGTTGCATCGGCTACCAATGGCATTCCGCCATAGGTATTTGATGAATTTTTAGCCCAAAATAAATTTAAGCGGTCTTGGTCATTTGTGGCCGCATAAAAGCTGTACAAAATAGAATCCATATACTTCGGAGCAAAGTCTCCAGCCCGATCACCATACGATGGGAAAAACCAAGGAAGCGCATTCGGCAAACTCAGTGTTGCACTTTCAGAAGCACTCTGGAAAAGTGGGCTGCTATTCACAATACTTTGCATTTGAGCGGAAACATTTTGTTTGCCTGAAATGCGAAGCAACGTCCGCAAACGCAACGCGTTGATGAATTTTCTCCAGCCGGTTGCATTTCCATTATACAACACATCGCCTACAATTACTGAAGGATTTGCTGCCAGCAACGAATCGGCCGTTTGCAATCTTGCCAAGATACCATTCACAGGAGCAGTATAGACAGTTTGTTGGTTATCGTAAGGAGCGAGATAAGTCCCTGAATAACCCTGCAATGCTTTCAGGTAAGGGATATCGCCCCACAATTCAGTCAATTGCAAGAATGCATATGATTCGAGCGCCAGACCTGCGGCTTGATTACCTATATTTTTAGCAATCGTACTTTGAGCAACGACTGTGGCGGCATCGCGTGCATTGCCATAGCAGGTTGTCCAATAGGCGGCATTGTTGATTGGCGTAAAGCGGGTGCCGTACAATAGATTATAGTACGATTGGCTGTAGACCATCAACTGGCTCATGCCATTGCCATAGAGCCATGCTTGGTCAACGTTATTCCAAAATTCACTCACGATAACATTTCGTGTTAACGTGGTAATGTCAGGGGTCGCCACGTTGTTTGGATTGACATTGATATCCGTCAATTCCTTCTGGCAAGAACCGAAAGCGACGACGATGACAATCAGTATAAAAAATGATTTATTTATTCTTTTCATGACAATCCTTGTTTTAATATTTAAGACTGAGTGAGAATCCATATTGGCGAAGGCTGGGCAAGTTGTTGAACTCGATTCCAGGAAGAATATTGGTTCCGCGTAAAGCCAATGTTTCGGGATCGATGTCTTTAGCCGGAGCAAAGAGCAACATATTACGGCCAATTAAACTGAAATTAACCGATGCTGAAGGATTATTTTTGATAACGTTATGGAACGTATACCCCAATCTAACCTCGCGCAATTTCAGATACGAGGCATCCATCAACTCTGGTTCGTGGTTAATCGCACTGTAATAGTTGTTATAATAAGTATAGAAAGGCACTGCATTTGTGTTGGGGCTTCCGTCGGGTTGCACGCCTTTTCCTACAATGGTTCCGGTATTCGTTGCCGGGTTGTAATCGGATCCGCGATAAAGTGTTTCTGGTGACATACCGTTGAGTAATAACCCCAATCTCGTGTATGAATAGATCACGCCACCGTGGTGCCAATCCCACAACATATTAAAGCTAAAATTCTTGTAACGGAGTGTGTTCGACCAGGTAAGGATAAAGTTTGGGTTATAATTACCTAAAAGTTGGTCGTTGGTCTGTGTATATTCCGGAGTACCCTTGGGAAGCGCGGCAGCGCCACCCACAGGAGTAACACCATCGCTGTAAATAATATTGCCTTTTGAATCCCTGATGAATTTATTGCCATACATGTTGCCCAATTTCTGACCTACTTCTGCAAAGTAGTTGATCTGGCGTGGGGTTCTGCCGTATTGCGTTACGTTAAAGTAATTGTACGAATCAACTCCTTGAGGAAGTGCAGTTACTGTGCTCACATAATGGGTGAAATTGAAACTCATATCCCAGTTCAATCCGCCATTGCTACTTGACTTGAGAGGTGAGTAGGATAGAATAAACTCAAAACCCTTGCTATTGATTGCTCCACCGTTCACAAACGATGCGGAATAACCAGATGACGCAGGAACCGGAAGCTGAACTATTTCATTCTTGGTATCCGAGTTGTAATACGCGAAATCCAAACCAATGCGGTTTTCCATGAACCGAACATCAAAACCAAATTCTTGCATGGAGCTTAGTGAAGGTTTCAAATTGCCATTAGCCAATGTGGCGTTGCCGCTTGTTAATGGCGAACCATTGAAAGGAGTGTTCGATACA
>Ga0206934_1267_pt1 | contig 12254 bp, 8 predicted proteins | sample Alteio_BWOrgHeat_16_FD_152932 | JGI IMG/M metagenome (GOLD analysis project Ga0206934, IMG submission 152932) | Enriched cells from forest soil in Barre Woods Harvard Forest LTER site, Petersham, Massachusetts, United States -... | ecosystem: Environmental > Terrestrial > Soil > Temperate forest > O...
TGGGGATCGCTTTCCAGCCCTGAGCGCCCGCGATTTCCATCGTTTTCTCGGGCAGCAAACTGCTCGCGAGATCGAGATCGCTCACCGGAATATTCAGCAAATGGTCGCGCACCGCACCGCCTACCACGCGTACTTCACCCCTCGCCTTTTGCGTCGCAGCAAAGAATTTCTGCAGGGATTTTTCGGTGAGCCATGCGGGGTTTTTCATGGTGCCAATCTACGCATGCGCGCCCAAGGCTGCAAGCAATGTTCGTTGCAACAGGGCGAGCTTGGTGGGGTGGTAAATTTTGAGGCCGAATGCATCTTTTACGTAAAACACATCGACCGCTTTGCTGCCGTAAGTGGCGATATGTGCAGTGACGACCTGCAGCCCGCATGTATCGATCGCGCCGAGAATATCATAGAGCAGGCCGATGCGATCGCGTGCATTCACCTCGATCATCGTCGCCTGCGCGCTCACCTGATTATCGATATAGACCGAGGGTTCGATCATCACGCTCGGCGCGGTGCCGATACGGCGGCGCAGCGGCAGTTCATCGGCAAAATTGAGCGCACCGGCCATGGCCGAATCGATGAGTTCGGGCAGTTGCGCGAGCTTGCGCGTCTCCTCGGCGAAACTCTCGCCGCGGGCATTTTGAATATCGATCAGAATCAGTGCCAACCCCTCAGGCAGCAGGCGTACGCGGGCGGAAACAATATTAGCGCCCATCCACGCCATCACGCCGCAGAGCAGCCGAAACACATGGCGTTCGTAACGTACGCAGCAATGAATTTCTGTCACCGAGCGCACGGTATCATGCTGTACATGCAGGCCGGCGCCGCCCTGCTGCTGCACCCAAGCGAGATAGGCAGGGTGCTTGTTCGCATCCGCTTCACTGGCGAAAGGTTTGCCCACCCCCATCATCGCCATCGCACGGTGGTAAAGCTCGCGCATGAGCGCGCCTTTCCAGGGATTCCAAATCGCGGGGCCGACGGCTTTTACATCCGCCACAGTGAGCAAAAGCAGCAGGCGCAGCCGCTCGGGCGATTGCACAATGTTGACGAAATCATGAATCGCTTGGGTGTCTTCAAGGTCGCGCTTGAAGGCGGTTTCGGTGAGTAATTCCTGATGGAGCACCAGCCAGGCAGCCAGTTCTTTCTGTGCGGCAGTGAGGCCAAGTCGCAGGCCGATATGCGGCAGTAATTGCGCCCCTTTTTCGGCGTGATGCCCGCCCTGGCCCTTGGCGATATCATGGCACAACATCGCGACATAAAGCGGCGTGCGGTCGATGATTTCATGCGCGGCGGCAGTGGAAAGGGGGAGATGATCGCTCCATCTTCCGGACTCGATCATGGCAAGATTACCGACCGCGACGAGGATATGCTCATCGACTGTGTAGGTATGATAACCGTCATATTGCATTTGCCCGTTCACATGCGCAAATTCTGGCAGAATCGCGCTGAGCACGCCGGTTTCGTTCATGCGCTTCAGGGTGAGATCGCCGGGAATTTTGGCGAGCAGAATGTCGAGAAAAATGCGATTTGCTTCGGCATTGGTCGGCAGCAAATGGCGATGCTGCGGCAATGCACGCGAGATGGCGAGCTGCGCGCGCGGGTGAATATCGGCACGTAATTGTTGGCTCAGCGCGAACAGGCCGATCATTTGCTGCGGCGCAGCAATAATATCGGCGGCGCGTGAAAAATTGAGCCGGTTATTGGTGAGGGTAAGGTAGTCCGGCAGCTGGCCGATCGGTTGCGCGAAGGGCGCCTGCGGAATGCGGAGATTTTCCTCCTCCAGAATCGCGCAGAAAATGCGGGTGAGATTGCCGACTTGGCGCGCGAACTGGAAATAACTGCGCATCAGGGCTTCAGCCTTGGCCTGCGGCGTGGCGCCTTTGCATTTCATCACCTCGGCGATGTGCAGTTGCGCATCGAAGCTGAGGCGCTCATCGGCCCGGCCGCGCAGTGCGTGCAAGTGCCCGCGTACGGTCGAGAAAAACACGTAAGCCGCGCGGTAATGCTGCCATTCATCGCGCGTCAGCAGATCCTCGCGCACCAGTTGGCTGGCGCGCTGCAGCCCATAGCAATAGCGAGCGAGCCAGCCGAGCGTTTGCAGATCACGTAGGCCGCCCTTGCCTTCTTTCACGTTGGGTTCGAGCACGAAACGCGAATCGCCCCATTTGGTATGGCGTACATCGCGTTCGCGCAACTTCGCCTCGACAAATTCGCGCGCATGATAGCCGAATACCTCATGTTTCAAGCGTTTTTTGAGACACACAAAATCGGCGCGGTTGCCACAGACGAGTCGCGCATCCATAAGGGCGGCGGCGATAGTGTGGTCACTGCGCGCTGCCTCAATGGTTGCTGAAATGCTGCGGGTTGCATGGCTAATAGGAATTTGCAAATCCCACAATTGCTGCAGCGCAGCAATAATATGTGCAGCATGTTCGGAATTCTCTTCGGCATCGTCGAGAATCAAAATATCGACATCGGAATAAGGGAATAATTCGCAGCGCCCATAACCGCCGACCGCGATAATAGTGAGATCGCGGTTGGCAATGGTGGCCAGCAGCGTATCGGTGGTGAGGGTGAGATCATGCCAGCAGGCTTGAATGCGTCCGCCGGTGGCGAGTTCATTCAGGGCGTGTTGTCGCCCAAGCATATAGGCGGCCAGATCGGGCGAGGGTGCGCGCATGCTTGCGCTCAGTGTTGGAGAGATGGATGTGACAGGCGTAGCCATAATGGAGGCGATAGTATACGATTCGTGCGATGCGCTCCAGATTTTTCACCCAATTTGCCGCCCGCTACCGCACAAAACCGTTCGTGCGTGCTATTGGATTAATGCTGATTTCGACGACGGCGTTTTCGGGCATGAATATCGCGGTGCGTGCGGCGTCGCAGGAATTGCCGTCGGGTACGCTGATGATGTTGCGCAATATTCTGACGCTCGGGCTGCTGATGCCGCTGGTGCTGCTGCAGGGCATGGCGCTGCTGCGAACCAGGCGGCTGCGCGCGCATATCACGCGGTCGATGATCGGCGCGGTGGGGATGCTGACCTGGATTTACGCGCTCACCATCATGCCGATCAACCAGGCGACGGCGCTGAGTTTTACGGCGCCGCTTTTTGCGATATTGTTCGCGGTGTTGTTCCTCGGCGAGAAGGCCGATGGGGCGCGCTGGCTAGGGATGCTGGTGGGTTTCGGCGGCACGCTGATTATTTTGAATCCCATCGGCACGGCGTTTGATTGGCGTGCGGTGATGGTGATTGCGGCGGCGTCGCTTTGGGCGGTGACGAGCATTCTGGTGAAGTCGCTGAGCAATACCGAGCCGCCGCTGCGCATGGTGTTTTACATGAATCTGTTTATGTTTTTATTCGCACTGCCGATTGGGTTGACGCATTGGCAATGGCCCACCGCGCATGGCTGGATGCTGCTGCTGGTAATTGCGAGCTGCTCGCTGATTATGCATTTCACGCTGGCCACAGCCTATGGGCTGGTGCCGGTGGTGACGCTGCTGCCGCTTGATTTTTTGCGGCTGATTATCACGGCGATTCTGGCCTATTTCTTTTTCGGCGAGACGAGTCATATCAATACCTGGATCGGTGCGACGATCATCATCACAAGCGCAGTGGCACTAGCGCGGCGCGATGCGAAAGCAGTCTCATTGCCGATTGAGGAAGGCTGATTATTGCTCGTGGAATGCGTGGCCGAACGAATCGCGAATCGGCCGCACGAGATAGGAAAGCATAGTGCGCTTGCCCGTGACAATCAGCGTTTCTGCGGGCATGCCGGGGGTGAGCACGAGATTGCCGAGATCGGCGAGCTCGCTCTGCGGAATTTCGACTTTGGCGATGTAATAACCTTCGGTACGGCGATCCGGATCGTCGACGCGATCGGCGGAAACAGTGATGACCGTGCCCTGCACCGGCCGCAGATAGCGCATATGAAACGCGGTGAGGCGCACCTGCGCTGGCAATCCCTCATGCACCGAGGCGATATCGTTGGGCGAAACATGCGCCTCGACAATGAGCCGGTCATTGATCGGCACGATGCTCATCAGCGTTTCGCCGGGCTTCACCACGCCACCAATGGTGTGGACTTCGAGCTTGGTGATGAGGCCGTTGATGGGTGATTTTACCTCGATCCGGCTGGTGATATCGGCGGAAGTTTTGGTTTGTTCCTCAAGCGTTGAGAGCTGCGTTTGCGTATCTTTCAGCTCGGCGACGGCGTCGTTGAGGCTTTGGTTTTTCTGATTCATGACCGAGATTTTCGATTCATTGATGGTCTGTTCCGCGCGCGAAATCATGGCTTGCGCCTGGCCGCGCTGGCCCACCAGCTGCGCCTGTTCGCGCTGCAAAGAGAGCAGGCGCGGCTTCAATGCATTGCCTTTGGCGAGCAGGCCTTCGACGACGCCGATCTCGTCGCCGAGCAATTTGATTTGCGTGTTGGCGGCAGAAATTTGCTCACGGTAGCCTTGGATTTCCTCCTGGCTCTGGGCGCTTTTCTGGTTCAGCACGGCGATCTGGCCTTTGAGTTCGTCCTGCTTGGTGGTGAAGAGGCGGCGCTGCGTGTCGAGCGTTTCGTGGGTTTTGGGATCGGTTTTTTCGGCCTCGAGCAGGTCGGTGGGGAAGATGATCGCTGCTAGCCCGTCGCGCGTGGCGATGAGGCGTGCTTCGGTCGCTTTGGCGGCGATAGTTTTCTGGCGCACATCGTCGCTGCGCGACTGGGCGGAGGTATTATCGAGTCGTAGGAGCACCTGGCCTTCGGTGACTTTATCGCCATCCTTCACCAGGATTTCTTTGACGATGCCACCTTCGAGATGCTGGATTTCCTTGACGTTGCTTTCGGCGACGATGCGACCCGGGGCCATCGCGCCGGTCGAAAGCGGCATTAGCGCGCCCCAGATGCCGAGGATAAAAAACAGCAAAATGATGAGTAAAACGCCAACCATGATCGCGGGACGGGCGCGCTGTTCTGGCGCGTCGAGTGCATTGGGGTCGTAGGGAATCAGCGTGTTGGCGATGCGATCGACGAGATGCGTGGCGCCTTGCAGTTGCTTCACACTGCTGCGCGCAGGGAGATTGGGCGTGGGTTTGGCACCGGGCGGCACGGCGGGGAGATTGCGTTTCATAGCCGGTCTCCCTCCGCCGTCGGGGTGAGGCGCGGCGCGCCAGTGAAGCGGCCGAGCACTTCCTCGCGGCTGCCCAAGATGTCGATCATGCCGCCGCGTAGGGCGAGGACTTTATCGACGGAGGCCAGTACGCTCGGGCGATGCGCGACAATGACGGTTGTCACTTGCGCTTGTTTCAGCATCGCCAACGTCTGCATCAGCGCGCGTTCGCCGTCGCCATCCATATTGCTGTTAGGTTCGTCGAGCACGACGAGTTTCGGCGCGCCATAGAGCGCACGGGCGAGGCCGATGCGCTGTTTCTGGCCGGGGGAGAGCACGGCGTTGCCGGGGATGTAACGCGTGTCGTAGGCGTCGGGGAGTTGTAGGATCAGCTGATGGACACCGGCTTTTTGTGCGGCGTCGATGACGGCAGCATCATCGGGAAACTCGAGCATGCGCGCGATATTTTGCTTGATCGTGCCCGCGAAAAGCTCGACCTGTTGCGGCAGATAGCCGATATGCGGGCCGACATCGCTGCGCGCCCAGCGGTAGATATCGGCACCGTCTAGCCGCACATTACCATGCTGTGGCGGATAGATGCCGACCATTGCTTTTGCCAGCGTTGACTTGCCAGCGGCCGATGGGCCGATGATGCCGAGGCTTTCACCCGCCGCGAGTTGGAAATTGATGTTGCGCAAAATCGGGGTGCCGCCGATGGCGACATAGAGATTGTCAATGGTGAGCTGACCGGCCGGCGTGGGCAACTGGGTGATGCTGGTGTTCTCCGGCGCGCCGCGCAGCAATGTGTGCAGGCGTTGATAGGCATCACGCGCGCTGATGAAGGATTTCCACATTGAAATCGTGCCTTCAAAGGGCGCGAGGGCGCGACCCATCAATAGTGAACTGGCGATGAGCCCGCCGGAAGAAAGTTCATTATGCAGTGCGAGATAGGCGCCGATGCCGGTGATGGCGATTTGCAGCATGAGGCGTAGAGAGCGGCTGAAACCGGCAATCACCGCGCTGCGCTGTTGTGCCGTATCCTGCAGCACGAGGCCGCGGGCGTTGTCGCGCTGCCAGGCGGCGACGACGGCTTCGCCCATGCCCATGGCTTGAATCGCTTCGCTTTGACGACCGAGCACATCGGCATTCAGCGCGGATTCGATGCTGCGTTCGGTGGCGCGCATCAGGGCGCGGCGGGTGGCGTATTCATTCACCAGTGCGCTGCCGATGAGCATGAATAATCCGAGCACGGTGATAAAGCCGAGGATGGGATTGATCATGTAAACGACGATCACGAAAATGAACGACCAGGGCACATCCATCATGGTGGGTGAGGCGGTGGCGATGAAGTTTTTGATGGTCATCAAATCGCGCTGATGCTGGCCGGCCATGGGGTTACCAGTTTCGGCGGCGTGGATAATCGAGACGCTGAGAAGTTGTGGCGCCAGTTTGCGTTCGAGCCATTCGACGATGCGGGCAACGACGCTGGCGCGCACCGCATGTAACATGCCGTAAAACGCGTAGCCGACGAGGATGACGGCGGTGAGACCGATGAGGGTTTCCACTGAGCGGCTGGTGAAAACGCGGTCGAAGACCTGCATCGAATAGAGCGGCTGCAGTAGTGACAGCAGGCTGAGTGGCAACGAGAAAATAAATACATAACGCATCGCGCGCGTGATCGAGGAAAGCGCGACACTAAGGGCGGTGGAGCGGCTGCTGGATTTTGCTTCTGCCATCGGCGAAGTGTGGGGAAAATGGGGCGCGGCGTCAAGGAAAGCGGCGGTTTAGCGGCGCGCGTGGGCGATGCTGCGGGGCGATGCGGCTTTCGCATCACGCCATTAGGGCCGCCACATGATATGTTGATAGGGTTCGATGGGGCTGAATTCGAGAATGTCTCGGGCGATGGGCGGGGGAATTTCACCGCGGGCGATTTCTTCGACCAGGCGCAGTTGCATGGGCATGATTTGATTGAGCGCGAAACGGCGGACTATTGTGTCCCGCGCAGCCTGGCGCATGTCTTCATTGTCGGTTTTGCTGTCGAGCAATTGGCTCAGTTTATCGGCGACATCGAGCGGCGAGTTGAAATCGGCCAGCAGGCCGTGATGCCCGTCGCGTACGATTTCCTCGACCGGTTTGGTGCGCGAACCGACGAGGGCGACGCCGCAGGCCATCGCCTCGAGCATCGACCAGGAGAGCACGAATGGGTAAGTGAGATAGAGATGCGCTTTGCTGATTTGCAGCATCGCGATGAGTTGGGGATAGGGCAGGTGGCCGGGGAAATGGATGCGATCTGGCGGCAGGGTGACTTGCTCGCTGTAGATTTGGCGGTAGGTGCGGCCGGGTTGCAGGCGCTTGCCGTAGCTTACCTCATCGGCACCGATGGCGATGATGTGGAGGTTGGGGCGTTCTTTGAGCAGGATTTCCGCCGCATGCATGAAGGTGTGGAAGCCGCGATAAGGCTCGAAATTGCGGGCGATATAGGTAATGACTTCGTCACCTTTTTTGAACGTTTTGCCGCCTGGTAATGTCAGTACCGCATCCGGGTTGGGTTTGCAGAATTCGACATCTACCCCATCATGCAGCACGCTGATGCGGTCGCGGAATGGTTCGGGGTGGACGCTCCATTGCCACACGGTGGGGGCGATTCCCCAATCCATCATGGCGAGATTTTGCAGGTTGATGCTGTTTTTGATGCGCAAGCGGGCCAGATCATCGTCGGTGATCGCCTCGTTCGGTTCGAAGCCGACATCGGCGCCGGTACCGCGGTAGAAGAATTCGCAGAAGGAGAGCATGCGCGCGTTGGGGAACAGGTCTTTCATGAACAGCGCATCGCCCCAGCCAGGATGGCAGACGATCATGTCGGGGGTGAAATTCTGCTCGGCCTGCACCGCTTTGGCGACGCGCCAGACGGTTTGCCCCTGGCGGATCGCATGCTCGGCATTGGCGAGGTAGGGATGGCCTGGTGGGCTTGAAGGTGGTTTTATTTGATAGGTGACGCGCGTGACACCGGGGATTTGTGCGGTTTTATGCTTGGTAATGAAGAAGATGCGATGCTGCCCGCCCGCGCCCAGTATACGCGCCAAATGCCGGTATTGGCCGGGCATGTTGGGATGCAGGAAAAGCAAGTTCATGGGCTAAACAATGCCCGCTTCAATAGCGGCAGCCTCGGTGGTAGCGTTTCTGGTCGCTACCGCGCGCGTGCGGTTGGTATTGTAAATCGTGCCGGCGAGGATAATGAATGTGCCAAGCAGCGTCCAACGATCAATGCCGACGCTATAGACAAGATAGGAAATGGCTGTGACGAAAATAAGCTGCAGGAAATTGATAGGAATCAATAAGGAATAGGGCACTTTCGAAATGGCTTTGGCGACATAGATTTGTTGCAGATAGGCGATCACACCGATGGCAATGAGCCAAAACCAGCCTTCCGCATTGGGGGTCTGCCAATGCAGGATGCCCATCGGCAACGCGAAAAGCGTTGAGAGTGCCAGCATATAAAAAGCGATATGGTGCGACGATTCGGTACGCGTGAGCAGTTTAATAGTGATGCCGGTGAGCGAGAAACCAAGCGCCGCGCCAAGCACGAACAACACGCCGGGGCTCGCCGGAATAAGGCCCGGGCGGGTGATGGTAAGCAGACCGATAATGCCGATGCCGAGCGCAATCCAGGTATAGAAATGACTTTTTTCTTTCAATATCCAGATGCTGAATATCGTGCTTAGCAAGGGGGTGATATAATTGAGCGCGGTATGCATCGACAGGGTGAAATGTTCGCCCACATAGCTGAGCGAAAAAAACGAGAGGGTGAACGAACCATATTCCAGCACGCCGCGGAGCAGATAGACACGTTTCTGGCCGGTAATGAGGCCTTTAATACCTTGTTTTTTTGCCCATGGCAGCATGCCGATCAAGGCGATGCCCGTCATGCACATAATGATCTGAAACGGGTGATAGCCGAAGCCGTATTCCGGTTTAGCGAGATAGGGGATGATGGCAAAAATCAACGCGTTGCCGAAAATGACAGCAGTGAATAGAAGAATGGCAACGGTCGTTTCCTGCTTGGAATACTGCATAGATTCTTTCGCGATGCTAGAAGGAAAATTGTTCTTTGGTGATGCGCTCTTCGAGATTATGCTCGGGGTCGAACAGCAGGGTGAGCGAAATGCTGCGGTCTTCGAAGACGGATACGCTCACCACATCGCGCACCTCGGTAAAATCGGCGACGGCGGAAACGGGGCGTTTGTCGGCTTCGAGAATTTCGAAGGTGACGCTGGATTGATGATTCAGCAGCGCGCCGCGCCAGCGACGGGGGCGGAATGGAGCGATGGGGGTGAGCGCCATGAGACCGCCATTGAGCGGGATGATGGGGCCGCCAGCGGAGAAGTTATAGGCGGTGGAACCGGCGGGGGTGGAGACGAGAATGCCGTCGGCGATCAGTTCGGTGACGCGCACCACATGGTCGATCGTGACGCGGAGTTTGGCGGCTTGGCGGCTTTCACGGAAGAGGGATACTTCGTTGATCGCCAGCTCCTGCCGCTCCTTGCCGTCGGCGGTGCGGGTATACATCATCAGCGGATGCAGCGTGGCGTGGCGTGCGGTTTGAATGCGTTCGAGCAGATTATCGGGCTGGTAGCTATTGAGCAGGAACCCGACCGAGCCGCAATTCATGCCGTAAGTCGGGATGTTGCGGTGCATGTAGCGGTGCAGCACCTGCAGCATAAACCCGTCGCCGCCCAGCGCGATCATCGCATCGGGCTTGCTGCGCTTGCCGCTGATATCCATGAAGTCGTAGCGCGCCGCAAGTTCGCGGTAGGCTTCTTGCGCCTTGGGTGAATCGTCGGCGAGGCAGGCAATGCGGGGCAAAGGTTCGGTCATGCGCGCGAGCTTAGCATGCTGCGCGCCGCCCGCAACGAAAATTCAAACTTTCTAATGCGGTTTGATCGGCTGACGGATGAGCGCCAGGAAGTGAGGCAAATGTAGGATATTTTCCTGGCCCACCTGCTGCAAAATATAGTCGGCCAGGCGGTTGGCGTAAAGCCGTGAGCCTGGAATCGCATCATCATGCTCGAGCGACTGCACGCCGCGCAATACCAAGCGAATTGCCGGACGCATCGAATCGGGGAGCTTGGTTTTCGCGTAAATACCGTCATAGCCCAGATCACCCTTGTCGCTAATGAGGCGCTGCGCATTTTGATAGGGAATGCCGGCCAGGCGGGCCAATGCCGCGATGAAGAAATTCAGCTGGCCGCGGCATAGGCCCTTGGCGATCAGCGTGGGGGTGAGGCGGGCTTGGCTGGACATTTGCTCGACCATTGCCACCAGTTCCGCTTCGGCGACATCATTCGACAGCATGTAGAGCAGCACATCTTCCTGCGCGGCGGCGGCACCGGATTGCATCTGATGGTCGGTGAGGCGATATTTGGATTTGATGTGCTCCGCCATCGTGTGGCTGGCGACATGCACGAGACGCTCGACCACCGTCATCGGCATGCGGTCACGATGGGCCAGCGCGTCGATCACATGTTTGTCATTGCGGAAATCATGGATGATTTTTTCGAACAGATCTTCCTTGATTTGCGCGCCCTGGTTTTTGACCAGACTGCCGATGATATCGGCATGGTTGGTTTCCACCAGCGCTTCACTCACATGGGAGCTGAGATGTGAGCGCTTGGTGATGGCGAGCAATTTCGTAAGATCGGCGTTGGATTCGATAATCTGAATCAGATCGGCATCGCTCAGCACTGTCGAATGCATGAGGATCGGCATCGATACCGTATCACTGTCATTGGCGAGCTGCAAAATCACATCGCGCGGAATTTCTGAGTTATCCTGAATTTTAATGGCGAGGGTCTCGCGCACGGCGAGCACGACATCTTTCATCAATAGGCGGAAAATCTGTTCCGCCACTTCGCGCTCGCGCTCACCGAATGAATGGCGGTTATAATGTTTGCTCACATGGTCGAGCACGCTCATGCGCGATTCAGGCGAAGGGTCGCTCAGCAGCCGATCGACATCTTCTTGGGTAAGAACAAAGGATGGTAGCGGGGCATCCCCGAGGCCGGCTTGTGTCATGGTTCACGCTTTCATCTGTCCGCTACCCAAGCAACCACGTTTAATGCGTAGGTGTAGGTAGGGGGGACGTAGTGTTTGCAACCGTTATCATGCCAAGCAGTGCATCCATATTGTCGACCGTTTTGTCATAGCCCTGATGGCGGATGCGATGCACCACCAGTTGCCAGTAATCATGCATACGGTATTTGCCGAAGTCGGTTTGTTCGTGGGCGATTTTCACCAGCACGTTCACCGCGTCGTAGAAATTTGCGGGCAGGCCGCAGGAGTGATAGAGTGCGCGGAAACCGAGCGGGCCCGGATCAAGCACCAGGATGCGCGCATTCGATGCGGGTACGCCGGCGCGTTTGGCAATCGCCGTTTCAAAGAAGCGCAGATCGCCGATGCATAGCGAACGCAAAATCACCGAATTGGTAAGGCGGCCATAGCGGTCCATCTCATCGACCAGGCGGCTGATTTCTTGTTGGCTCATCCAGGGCGAGAGGAACTGCAAGGTCGCGGTTTCGCGCACCTGGTTCACATTCTCATCCACCACTTCTTTGCGCATTTTATATTTTTGCGTCAGCTGCTTTTTCATTGCATCCGATACCAGCGCGAATAACTTTTCGGCAAACGCGTACGGCAGGCCGCCGCGCACCACCAATTCCTCGAGCACGGTATTATCGCGCTCGAATTCATCGAGCACGGTTTGAACCGTGGTGTCGGCCAATATGGAGCCGGGATTACCGATCACTTTCTTAGCGATTTTCGCATCGCGTTTTTCAATCAGCGCGTGCGAGACTTCTTTCGAGATCGAATCGCGCGAGGCGACCGCCATCAAGCGCGGGTGATCACGGGTGGATTGCACGATTGAGAGCAGATCCTGCTCACTCAATACATGTGAATATTGCAACATCGGGCTTGCAACATCGATATTGATATCATTCGCCAGCGCCAGCACAATATCATGCGGCACCTGCATCGAAGATTTCAACTGATCGGAAAGCAATTGCCGCACTTTGCGTTCGGTGTCGCGCACCAACAGGCGGAAAATTTCATTGGCGATCGCCATTTCATTCGGCGTGAACAGACCGGTATGGTAACCGACGGCAATCTTC
>Ga0206934_1268_pt1 | contig 12200 bp, 11 predicted proteins | sample Alteio_BWOrgHeat_16_FD_152932 | JGI IMG/M metagenome (GOLD analysis project Ga0206934, IMG submission 152932) | Enriched cells from forest soil in Barre Woods Harvard Forest LTER site, Petersham, Massachusetts, United States -... | ecosystem: Environmental > Terrestrial > Soil > Temperate forest >...
TTTTTGCACCGCTCAAAATACCCTGCAGCCTCCGCCGCCGGGTATAACAATTGACGGCGATCTGAAAGAATGGGGCGATAGCCTGCGGTATTATAACGCAGACCAAAAGCTGTATTACACCCTCACCAATGATAAGGACAACCTGTATATGGCCATCCGCATCAACGACTGGAGCGAACAAAAGCGCATATTAGGCGCAGGTCTCACTTTAAGCATTGATACGCGAGGTAAGAAGAAGGAAACCTATTCCATCACATTCCCTGTTGGCGGAAATGCCGATATGGCTTCAGATGCTCCCGTTCAATCACTCGACGGCAGCAAACTAACCACTAACCCCGCCCAAAGTGATAAAATGAAAGCCGACTTGACCAAACTGCGCCAGATAAAGGTAACCGGCTTTAAGGACGTGGAAGGCGAGTTGATCACCACATCAAACACTTACGGCTTTAAAACCGCCATTGATTTTGATAAGGATGGCAACCTTATTTACGAAGCCGCTATCCCTTTAAAGCTTTTTCATGATGACGAACCCGTCAAAAACGAATGGGCCTTCAATTTCAAGATCAACGGTATCACCAAACCAACGCCAAAACACGCCGATAATGACAATGGTCAGCAAGGCGGTATCGGTCGCGGTGGCGGCATGGGCGGCGGTCGCGGTGGACGCGGTGGCGGTGGCCGGGGTATGCGCGGCGGCGGTGGTACCAACCAAACATCGGACAATAGCGAGCTATCTAAATCGATCGACTTTTGGGAAAAGTTCTATCTGGCGAAGTGACGAGTTGTTAACCAGTTAACCGGTTAACTGGTTAACTAGTTAACGCTTACTTTATACCGATAAACAGAACACCCAAGGTTGCCATCAACATCAATGCCTTGAATTATTACGCGGTAAGTGCCCGGGGCATCGGCGTTGAAATAATCGATCGTTGCTTTACCATTTTTGTCCGTGGGGATATTGGGATTCCAATATATCGTATTGCGCAGATCAGGTAGTTGTTTGCCTGCATCCGGGGTATCGTATTTAGGCGAATAAAATACACGCGCTTTATAATAGCCGCGGGCTACGTAGGTGAGTATGTTTTTTGGCTTATCCCAATTGCCGCTTCCTCTTTTGGTGTTGATCAATATTAAACCATTGTGTGCAATAGACCCATACAGCGAAGTAAATGCACCGCTTCGTAATACTTCTACACTTTCAACTATCTCCGGGGGAAGAGTATTGAGTATATCTGCTTTCACTTCAATTCCATCTACCATTATTTTCATCAATACTGAATGACCTTCGAAATAGGTCGCCGGCCGGCCAACGCCGTATTCATCGTAATCAAAATGAACACCGGTTAACTTAGCTCCCAAACAACTGGCTATAAACGGGCAGCCTTTAGGAAAGTCTTTTGCTAAAAGAACCTGGTCAGCCTGGCCCGCGCCATTGAGATTGGCGGAGTACTCCAATACCGGTTTCTTCGCGGTGATCTTTACCTCGTGCAGGGCATTCACGTGGTTGTTCAATCCCAGTTTTACCTGCTGGTCGTAGGCAAGCTTTGCGGTGGCCCTGAATGTGGCTAAGCTATCTTTCCAGGTTGTATCCTCAACCCTCCTACGGTTTACCGGCACAACAGGCGAGTTGATGGTGCTATCGATCTCAACCTGGCTGTCTTTGCCGGCCCTGGATTGAACAATAAACCGGGTGCTGTCCTTATATTGCAGGTTATTAAAAACAAAATGGCCGTTCTTATCAGATAAAGTATCGGTCAGGAAAAACCCCTCCAGGTTATTTAATACCGACACTTTTGCTCCTGGCAGCGGTTTGTCGTGAAGCGTTTTTACATTCCCGGCTATTTGCAGTGAACGTTCGGGCTGATATAATACAGGGGGCTGATTCCCAGCCAGCACCTGTTTCCATTCAAACCGGCGATAACCCTGGGTGAGCATCAGCAGGTCGAGGTCGGCTCTTTTTTGATCGTTAACGTTAGTGAAATAATAGCCGGGTTGTTCGATGTACCCTTTGAGGTCGGAAGTGAGCAGCAGGTGGGATAAAATGGTCGGCTCGTTATTCTCATCAACCGGCACCTCGCTTTCATTGATCACCGCAGCCGAAAAATTGCCCAGGGCAGGTTTGCCATCTTTACTGCTAACATTCAATTTGATAGCGACCTTTCCCCGTGAAACAAAGTCTTTTTGGGCGGGAGATATCGTTATTGCGAGCTGATCAGGGTTCTGAACGAACGCCAGTCTTTCACAAAGCGGCTCACCCGTAGCCGAGAACAAAGTGAATTGAACGATGCCAGACGGAAACTTACTTTTAGGCACCACTGCTGTAAAAACAGAATTGGTGGTTTTGGTACCAGCTGCATAAAATATCTCGCCGCCTGATTGGGCCACCAGGTAAATTCCGGTATTGATATTAGCTTCCGTTTGTTCGCGGCAGGCTTCTATCTGCAGCCTGAAATTTAACGAGTCGGCGATAACATGCATCACATATCCCGTAGTAAGAGGGACCGGAAGGCTTACCGTGTTTTCTGAACCGTCGGGATAGTTGATATGGGCGCTGTATTTTCTGCCGGTCTCGGGGAACAGATCAAAACTACCCATGCCCAGGTGCGCGGTGTTGAACGAAATTAACTCTTTACCCTGGTCGTCTCTTATGGTTCCTTTAATAGCCTTTCCTAACCCATCGCGCCCTGTGGCCTTAAATGCTACTTTGGACCGGGCGCCATAAACCAGGTTACCGCTTTCGGGGAAGAATTGCACATCAATAGGCGGCAATGTATTTGCGCCCGCAACTTTACGTTCATTTTTTGCCGGCTTTTTGTTCGTATTCTTCGCAACGGTATTGCCGGGAGATACATTGATGATCTCGATCTGCCTGTCAAAAAAATACTCGCTCCCGGCGTTGCGCATCCAGTTGGTATAGGCGCAAATGCGATAAGTCCCGGCAGTTAGGGTATCGGATAGTTTAAAATCGCCCCAGGTTAGGCCGCTTACCAAAGGCAGCTTGATATATTGTTCAACCTTGTTTTTATTATTCAGCAATTCCACATTCAGCACCGTGCTGATACCCGAAAGCTTATGCCTGCCTGCGGTTACATAGGCTTTGAACCATAGGTTGTCGCCCGCGGCGTAATAAGGCTTATCCAGTTGGAGATAAACTTTCTCAACGGGATAATTGCTATTATAATCAAAGAGTTTCTGTGAAGCCTTATCCAGGAAAGAACTGTCATTTTGGGCAAGCGAAGACAGGCCGATACAGCTTAACAAAACCGCGAAAAGGCAATTTCTGAACGGCATAGATATGGCTTGGTAGAGCAAGTTACCAAACCTTTGCAAACGCTGCAAGTTTTTTATTGACGTCTTCGTCGGTACGCAGCCCGAAGCAGAACTTATACTTCGGCATCAAACTATTATAGCTAACTTTATCAACCATCCATCTCAGACACAGTCAATAAGATCAACCCCATGAAAAAGAAATTATTATTACTCAGCGCTATACTTCTTTTAGGTACTGCCGCCTTTGCACAAAGCCAGAAATCGATGCTGTACAGCAAGGATCCTCAATTAGCTAAAAACAAGAAGCTGGTGTACGATTTTTGGCGCTCGGTACTGGAAGCCGGTCACCTGGAGCTTGCCCCGCAATATATGACGGAAACTTATATCCAGCATAACCCCAACGTGCCGACGGGCAGGCAAGGCTTTCTTGATTTCTTCTCAAAATTTGCCAAGGCCAGGCCTATTGTTGACACCATTAAAGGCCCGCTGATCGCCATTGTTGCGGAAGGTGACCGGGTGGTGCTCAGTTTTAAAGCTGTAAACCGCGATCCGAAAGACCCGTCAAAAACTTATACAACAACATCATTTGAGATGCTTCGCGTCGAAAACGGAAAAATTGCGGAGCATTGGGACTCGGCACTTAAGGAATGATTTTTTTGTTTTGTTGTAGCAGTTATACTGGTTAGATTGGTCGTATTAGTTTGTCGAATTTAACCAATACAACCAACCTCAAAACTTATTCTTCCACATCATGCTCTCAACCGGCCGCGTGGTGGGATTGTTGTATTTAGCGTTGGCTTTGGTATTGTACATGGTTTCGATCTCACCTTCCACTACAAAATAAATAAGCTGGCCGATGGGCATGCCTGCGTATATGCGCACAGGCTGCGCACAAGATATCTCCAGCGTCCAGGTATTGCAGAAGCCTACGTCGCCTTTACCGGCGGTGGCGTGGATATCGATGCCTAAACGACCGGTGCTTGATTTACCTTCCAGGAAGGGTACGTGGGCATGAGTTTCGGTGTATTCCATCGTTACGCCCAAATACAGGGTATTAGGTTGCAGCACAAAGCCTTCTTTAGGTATCTCAAAGGCGTCTATCTCATTATGAACCTTGGCATCCAGCACGCGGCTGCGGTAGGTGGCCAGGTGTTTGCCCAGGTGCACATCGTACGAGTTGGTGCCCAGGCATTCGCGTTTGAATGGTTCAATAATGATGTTGCCTTTGTCTATTTCCTCAAGAATTCTTTTGTCAGATAATATCATAATCCGGGTGCGATAATCCGCCTAAATTAGAATTAATTGACATAAGTTTGCCATCCTTTTTGCAATTTTACTTTTATGGCGATAGCGTACACGAAGCAGGTTGACAGCGATACAGAATTTGCCCTTTGGAAGATTGAAGAGCAGGCCGAAGAACTTTACAGCCAGCTACAGTTGGACGAAAACGAGCAGGCGCAATATGCCAGGCTGAGCCTTAATAAACGCCACCTGCACTGGCTCGGCGTGAGGGTTTTGCTCCGTACCATGCTCAATACCAATGAGTTTATCGATTGCAGGATAGACGGACATGGTAAACCTTACCTGGTTACTATCCCCTACCACATTTCGCTGAGCCATTCGTTCGACTATGCCGCCGTAATGATGAGCAAGAGCCGGCCTGTTGGGATAGACATTGAACAGGTGCGGGATAAAGTGGAGCGCATTGCGGATAAATTTATGCGTCCGGCGGAAATGGAGTTTATCGGTAATGACGACAGGATTAACCAACTATATGCCTGCTGGTGCGCCAAAGAGGCGGTTTATAAGTGCTATGGTCATAAAGAGGTGTCTTTCGCTGATAATATTTCATTGGAACCTTTTAATTTTGTATCCGGCGGCAATATCAACGCCCGTCTGCAAAAAGGTAATGTCAGCCTTGATTACAAGGTTGATTACCTGCAATACGAGGATTATATGATCGGCTACGTAAAGGGGTAAGGATATGAAGAACAAGAAAGTAGAATTCAAGGATTGGGGACTTATAGATTACAAGGACGCCTGGGATAAGCAGGAAGCGTTATTCGGCAAAACCGTCGATCTGAAAACCCGCATCCGCAACCTGAAAATGGTGACGGAAGGCGACGAGTACCAGGAAGAAGAACCCACGCCGAATTACCTGGTTTTTTGCGGGCACCCGCACGTATACACCCTCGGTAAAAGCGGCAAACCCGAGCATCTCCTGTTAGACGAAAAGGGTCTTAAGGAAAAGCATGCCTCCTACTACCTCATCAACCGGGGCGGCGATATTACCTATCACGGGCCGGGGCAAATAGTGGGTTACCCAATACTGGATCTTGATAATTTCTTTACCGATATACACCTGTACCTGCGCACACTGGAGGAGGCGGTGATACTCACCTTAGCCGATTACGGTCTCGAAGCGGGCCGTTATCCCGGCTATACCGGTGTGTGGTTTGATGCCGATAACGATAAGGCGCGCAAGATATGCGCCCTGGGCGTTAGGTGCAGCCGCTGGGTGACAATGCATGGCTTTGCCTTCAACGTAAATACCGACCTGGATTATTTCAAAAACATTGTGCCCTGTGGTATCGATGATAAGGATGTAACCTCGATGCAACGGGAGTTGGGTAAAAAGGTGGATGAAGGGGAAGTGAAGCACCTGCTTAAGGAGCATATTGCCGGGCTGTTTGGCATGGAATTGGTTTGAAGAGAAAGGATAAAAGGGAAAGACCGCAAATAATAACACCCGTCAATCGCCCCGCGCCAATCATCCAACAACAAAAATCCAACTGTCGCTTCAATTTCGTATCTAAAGTACCATGAAGGTACTTTGCTCAATAATCCTTACTATTGCCGCATTGGCGGGCTGCGCTAAAAAGCATGCTCATCATACCTCCATGACAACCAGTATCAACGATACCCTACGCACGTACCTGGCCCTTGGCGACTCGTACACCATCGGTGAGTCGGTGCCGCAGGCAGAATCGTTTCCTTACCAATTGCAGGCTTTGCTCGACAAAGAAAATCACCATTTCGATACACCGACCGTCATCGCTACTACCGGCTGGACCACTGATGAGCTCATCGGCGCGATTGACCAGGCCGGCTTAACGGGTAAAAAGTATGACATAGTTACCCTGCTCATCGGCGTGAACGACCAGTACCGTGGCCTTAGCCAGGATAATTACCGCACTAAGTTTAAACACGTTTTGGATACAGCAATTCAATTTGCCGGGGGTAATGCAAAACATGTATTTGTGCTGTCCATCCCCGATTACGGAGTTACACCATTTGGCAAAAGCAATGAAGTGACAATACGTGCGCAGATAGACCAGTTTAACGCGATCAATAAATCCATCAGCAATGAAGCAGGGGTGAATTACCTGGATATTACGGGTATCTCACGGCAAGCGGCTAACGATGCAACTTTGATTGCTTCCGACGGCTTGCATCCTTCGGGGAAGATGTATAGGTTGTGGGTGGAGGGGCTGAATTCGCTGGTTGCAAAGCGTTTTTGAGTAGCAGTGGCAGTCGAAAATTTTTGTCTGAACCGGAATTTATGGAATTAACGAATTGCCTGAATTCTGCTAATTCTTAAATCCTTAAAATTCTGATTCAGACAAAAGGGAATGTGCCCTTACTAAGCAAAAAGCTTTAGACTTTGGTCTTTCAGCTTTCAGCTTAATTTCCCTAACTTTAATCCGTCATGACCAACGATCGCAGGAATTTCATCAAACAGGCTGCCTTGCTTACCGGGGCGTTTTCGGCATCGAGCCTGTTTAACCAGGTGCATGCCGAAGAATGGAAACACGCGGCAAAACGTGTGGCGCACCTGGATGCTACGCAGGTAGCCCAGGATGAGGACTTTTGGGCCACTATCCAGAACGCCTATACCGTTAACCCCAGCATCATTAATCTGAATAATGGCGGTGTATCGCCGTCGCCACTGGTGGTGCAGCAGGCGGTGGCAAGGTTTAACGACCTGGCCAACCAGGGCCCGTCGTACTTTATGTGGCGCATCCTGGACCAGGGTCGTGAGCCCCTGCGCGAAAAATTGGCCGACCTTGCCGGCACCCTGCCCGAGGAGATCGCCGTTAACCGCAACTCGACCGAGGCGCTCAACACCATCATCTACGGATTGCCCCTGCAGGCCGGCGACGAGGTTATCGGCACTAAGCAGGATTACCCGCACATGATACAGGCCTACCGCAAACGGGCGCAGCGCGACGGCATCGTGTATAAGCAAATCAGCTTCGACTTACCCATCGAGGACGACGCACAGATAGTAAAAGCCTTTGAGGACGCTATCACACCCAAAACCAAGCTGATACACGTTACCCACATGATCAACTGGGTGGGACAAATATTGCCGGCGCGCAAAATTGCCGATATGGCCCACGCCAAAGGTATTGAAGTGCTGGTTGACGGCGCACACAGCTTCGGCCTGATGGATTTTAAGATACCCGACCTGCATTGCGATTACTTCGGCACCAGTTTGCACAAGTTCTTGTCCGCGCCCATCGGCAGTGGCATGATGTGGATCAAGAAAGAAAAAATAGAAAAAATATGGCCCCTGGTATGCGGCGACAAAGCCAACGACCCCGACATACGCAAGTTTGAGGACCTTGGCACGCGCAGCTTCCCTATTGAGCAGGGCATCGGCGAGGCCATCAATTTTCACGAGGGCATAGGTTCCAAACGCAAGGAAGAGCGCATCCGCTATCTCAAAAACTACTGGGCCACCCGCGTTAAAGACATCCCTAAAGTAAAGCTGCACACCTCGCTCAAACCCGAATACTCCTGCGCTATCTGCGGCGTCAGCATCGACGGCATGACACCCGGCGAATTAGACAATGCGCTGTTTAACCAGTACAAAATACACACCGTGGGTATCGTATGGGAAAATATCAGCTGCGTACGCGTTACACCGCATGTATACACCCGCCTGCAGGATCTGGATAAGCTGGTACACGCTATCGGCGAGATCGCAGGGAAGACGAAGACGCAGGGATCGAAGTGAGGTTAAAGGCAAAAGGTTTTGGCAAGGATAGGTTAGAGTGAATTTATTATGCCAAAAGCCAGTCATACGTTCGCCCCAAAAGTGCCGAAGCTTGCCGCAAAAAGCCCGCTATAAAAATGTGAGCAACTACTTTTTTGCCTTCCGCATTTTGCTGTAGCCTGCTGTTTTACGTTTGTGGTTTTCTTCAGCAGCGTCGATGGAATGGGTACAAGTAATGTCATCCTCCTGTTCTGCCAGCTCGGACAGCTGCGAATAAAATTTATGTATCCGGTCAAGTTCCTGCTCGGTCAGGTTCTCGATATCCACCATGCGATTACTTGCGCCTTCATGCGAAGCCAATAATTCGTTCAGTTTCAGGTGAATGGCTTTGGAATCCTTGTTCTGTGCTTTCTGGATCAGGAAAACCATCAGGAAGGTAATGATGGTAGTACCCGTATTGATCACCAGCTGCCATGTATCGGAATAGTGAAACAGCGGGCCCGTGACCGCCCATACGATAATAACGATCATGGCGACGAGGAATGCTGCCGAACTGCCGGTAGCCGCAGTGGCCCAATTGGAAAACCGCTCAAAAACGTTAGGTTTCTTTTTCATAATTATCTTTAAATAACCCCTTTTTTAAATAGTCTCAAAAATTCCCGGTAATCGCGCCGAACCTTTGCGGCATAGATCTGGGCGTAATCAAGCAGCGCATCTTGCCAGCCCTGGTCCCTGCCGAAAGCAGCCAGATCGTCGAGATTCCCCGAGCCCTGCATGCCACCGCTGCGCAGCTGTGCTGAAGCGGTGAGCGCACCCATGCTGTCGATCACCTGGTACATACCCCGGTAATCATCGCGCAACAACTTAAACTTGATAGCGTCTTTAACAGGCTGCAGCTCCTGGATAACATAAGGTTCGCCGCGAAAAACCGTTTGGCTGAGTAAGGCCGAGGGCACGTTCTGCATCCGACGCTGTACCGCAGTGATCCGTTCCGCATCATTCTCCCAATTTAACTGCTGCACCTGGATAAATGGCAGTACAGATGACGGGCGCGATTGCTTCATGTCGAGCAACAAATATTTATTCCTGGTATTTGTACTTTTTAACAGGAACAAATAGCGTTTAACGCCTACACTGCCTGTTCCGGCCAGGCGAAATACGCAGCCTTTAACAACGTAGTTATAGGGTCCGTCGCTGCTGGTGCTTATCCACTCAGTGATATGTTCGCTCAACTCCTTGCGTAGTTCTTTTTTCACTTTGAAATGCCGCTCATCCTCAAGCGACAACATGATCTTTTTCTTTTTGCTGACCGTTCGCTTCTTTAAAATGTCCTTTTCCGTGCTTTTACCGGCTGCGATCAAAAAATCGCACAGGATACCTTTGGCGATACGCGGATCGATGCTGATCGGTTTGGCCGAGGCCAACGTTGCCGCATAGCTACGTATAAAAAGCTGTGCCATTTTGATCGCCTTCTCCGATTCAATGTTTAGTGTATCAAACGCCACAAAAATGCTGGTTACCATGCGCACTGCCTCATAGGCGGCGGGCGCCAGCAAGCCTTCGTCAAAATCGTTCAGGTCAAAATAGACCAGGCCATTTTCTCCCCGGAAACTCCCAAAGTTTTCCAGGTGCAAATCGCCGCATATCCAGGCCAACGGCGATAAGGGCAATGGCTTGGCCGCAGCCAGGTCCTGGTAGAATAAATGACACGTACCACGAAAAAAGCGGAAAGGATTTTCCGCCATCGCTTCATATTTAAGCTGCACCATTTCGGGAAGCAGCTCCTTGTTGAATGATTGTAATTGTTCGGCCAGGTGAGACATGATGGAACGACAAAAGAAAGCCGCAAATGTTTTAGGCGACTAATTTAGGCTGTCTTGCAGCCTCTACTCTTCGGCCTGTGCATACGATACCGAGGTACCCTCCACCGATGCCGGTAATTGTAAACGGATGAGACGCTGTGATAATTCGGCGGCAAAATATTTTTTCAATTCGGCCTCCACTTCGTCCCTGAAAATGGGACAGCAAACTTTAATTACCGCGGTATCCGCCGACATTGACGACGATATCCCCATATTATGGACGAAGCAAAACTTGCCGGACAGTTTTAAACTGATTTGATATGACAGAAGCATAGACATTAAATAAATAAGAAGATTTATTAACTTTTAGGAAATCCCCTTCCCGGATTAAAACACATTTATAACCAGTTAGTTTCAAAAATAATGAGTGATTTTATTTACGATAATTACTGGTTTTGGAGCCGGCTGGCCAACGGCAAACCCGCGGAAAGCATCCCCCAAACAAAAGCCGCACAGTTCAGGTTCTATTCCTATCAATCTCTGCCCGAAAATGAAAAATCTCATTATAATCCTGTTGCTATGGTTATCGGCGTTTGCAGCCGCCGCCCAGTCCAAAAAAGATAAACGCGTGGATACCGCCGACAATAAACCCGCCCCAACCTCCACCATGTTTAAAATGCGCTATGACGATCTGTTCAGTCAAAACGCGGATGCTACGTGGTCGCCCAAACAGCCGCTAATGATCAACGGCGAAATGGTGGGCACCGATACCAAACTGGCCATCGGTGTACGTTATGGCGGCATCGACCTGCTGGGCAGTTCAGGGCACGATATGCTGGTGGATACGGCGCGCGGCGTGGTTATTATAAGGCAGGTGGTGAAGTAGGTGATAGTTCACAGATCACAGTTCATGGTTGGTCCATACTCGCTGATTGTCAGCGACTGCCAACTGCCACTGCCACCGCTGCTAATTTTATATTTGCCCATGCCGCTATTTCAAGTATCTTTACAGTCAGCTTATCGCAATAACCATCGGAAAACACTCTCCACGTTCATCAAGCAAAATTCCACCGGTTGTTATTCTTATAGGTTGTACGTTGCCGTTTTGGTACCGTATCTTTACGCATATCCATGACCCTAAAAAACCAGTTACCCGGTAGTGATCTTCCGTTTATGAAAGGCGGCGGCGAAATGGGCGGCCTTATCCGTTCACTCAACTGGCAGGCTACGCCTTTGGGCGACCCCGCAAAGTGGCCCATTGCCCTGAAGCAAACCGTGAGCATGATGCTTACCGTCAATTTCCCTGTGCTCATTTGCTGGGGCAGCGAATACACCCAGCTATACAACGATAGTTTCCGACCCATCAATGGCGCCACCAAGCATCCGCAGGCGCTGGGCGGCAGCGCAAAAGATACTTATGCCGAGATATGGGATACCATCGGCCCCATGTTTGCCAATGTTATGAGCGGCGAAACCATTGGCTTTCCTAATTTCAGGGTGCCGCTTGACCGCAACGGTTACCTGGAAGATTGTTATTTCGACTTTTCATACAGCCCTATTTTTAACGAAGAAGGCGAGGCCGGCGGGGTGCTGGTGCTTTGTGTCGAAACCACCGATAAAGTAAGATCGATCGGTCATTTACGCGAAAACGCAGGTGAACTACAGGCCGTAAACGAAGAACTGGCGTCAACCAACGAGGAGCTTTCCGCTGTAAATGAAGAACTGGCCGCTACCAACGAAGAACTGACTGAGGCCCAAAGGATATTACAACGTAACGAACGGTTTTTCAGGTCCATTGCCATCAATATACCCAACTCGCTCATTGTGGTTGTAGACCCCGACCATAGATTTGTGATGGTTGAGGGCGACCTGATGGATAAACTTGGGTTCGGCCAGGGTTATGAGGGAAAACACCCCTACGAAGTTGGCCTGACCGATCGCTACAACTCCGCCAAACATTTATACGACCGGATGATGGCCGGTGAAAAATTTTCGGTGGAACGCCGGCCTGAGATAGTGATGGCCCTGGACATCACCGACATTAAGCAGGCCGAAGAAAAAAGCGCCAAGCTGGCCGCCATCATCGAATCGAGCGACGATGCCATCATCAGCAAAACACTCGAAAG
>Ga0206934_1172_pt2 | contig 12174 bp, 8 predicted proteins | sample Alteio_BWOrgHeat_16_FD_152932 | JGI IMG/M metagenome (GOLD analysis project Ga0206934, IMG submission 152932) | Enriched cells from forest soil in Barre Woods Harvard Forest LTER site, Petersham, Massachusetts, United States -... | ecosystem: Environmental > Terrestrial > Soil > Temperate forest > O...
CTTAATCTCGTAATGCATCGACTGAAAATGAAAATCCCTAATCACGCCACGCACATAACCCGGCCTTGATGCATCCAGGAACATCCTTTTTCCAATGGCGTCTTGCGGGTTGTTCCAGCCCAGCGCTTTTGCTGCTGCTTCATTCAGGATGAAATGAAACACCCTATCCTTCTCAAGCGAAGCATCTTTAATATCCTTCTGCGTAACGTTGGAGCCAGCAATGATCTGCAGGCCCATCGTTTTTATAAAATCCTCGTCAATGCGTTCGGCCGTCACGGCCAGCTGTGAATTCTCGGGCATCGCGGCTGAGCGCATATTAAAACCGCTTAAAATATTTACCGGCGTCCAGGTGCAGTGCGAAATGCTTACCACGGACGGGTCGCGTTTGAATTCCTGTTTGATCAGATCGAGCTTGTCTGTCACTGCCTCATTCATCGGCAGCACCACTACATTATCGCGGTCGTATCCTAATTTTTTATGCTGAATATAATACAGCTGGCTCTGCATGATAAAGGTGGACACGATGAGGAACACCGATATCACAAATTGGAACACAATCAGCGAGCTGCGCGTCAACTTACCCGACGAGGTGTTTTTAAAGCTTCCCTTAAGGCCTTTGATTGGATCGAATCCCGAAATGATGAGTGCCGGATAACTGCCGGCCAACAAAGTAACCAGGCCAACAACCACTAAGATGCCTGCGATAAACTGGGCTGAAAACATGGTGCTCACTTCCAGCTGCCTTTGGGTTAGGCCGTTAAAATACGGCAGCGCCAACATCGAAAAAATATAGCTCAGGCCAACGGCAAACAAGCATAGCAATGCCGATTCGCCGATGAATTGCCAGAATAGCTGCCCTTTCTCTGCGCCGATCACTTTACGCACACTAACCTCTTTGGCGCGCTCTATCGACCTGGCCGTACTCAGGTTGATATAGGTGAAGCAGGCGATCACCAGTATCAACAAACCCACTACGGCAATGATGTAGATGTAGGTGATACTGTTGTTGGGTTCAAACCCGTCGTATTGCGAGTGCAGGTGTATCCATTTAAAAGGCTCGAGGTAAAAATTGATGGTAGCGCCCTTGCCGGCCATTTCCTTTTTCATAAAGGCTGGTATTTTGGCTTGCAGAGACTGTATCGATTGCGGGTTCTTCAGCAGCAGGTAAGTAGTGTAATTAGCGTCCCAGTAGGTTTCTTCCTGGTCGGCATGCATTGATGAAAATGATACCACGAAATCGTACTTGATCTGCGAATTGGACGGCGCATCCTGTATCACACCTGTCACCTTATAAATACTTGTATCGCTGCCTACTTTTACCAGTTTACCTACAGGATTTTCATTACCAAAATATTTTTTTGCCGATGTTTGGCTGAATACGATCTCGTTTGGCTCCGATATGGCTGTTTTAGGGTCTCCCTTGAGCAAAGGGAAATTGAACATACTGAAAAATGATGGATCGGCATAAAGGATATTCTTTTCGTTAAAAAACTTGTCTCTATACAATATCGGCTGATTTGCCCCCTGCATCCGTGTGGCGTTCTCCACTTCGGGGAAGACGCGCTTGAAGGTTGGAGCCACCTTGGTACTGGTAAAATCACCCGCTTTTGATTCGCCCGCACCGTCAAATTTGTATTCCATGATCACACGGGCAATACGATCGCCTTTTTGCTGAAATTTATCGTAGCCAACCTCGTGCCTGATGTAGAGGCCGATCAGCAAACAGCTGCTTAAACCGATGGAGAGGCCAAAAACATTGATGACCGTGGAAAATTTGTTTTTCCAAAGGCTGCGAAACGCCACCTTGAGGTAATTCTTAAACATGGCTGTAAGTTTTGAGATTTCAGAAGACAGAACAATCAGCCCGCACCCTTGCAGGCTTTATATACGAAGACGTTCGGAGATTGGAATACGTTGCATGAGTTAAATTATTTTGAACACGATTTTGAGGATTAGATGGATATAACAGGATTTTAGAATCCTGTCCATCAAAAAAAATCTCTAAAATCGTGTTCAAATTATGGATTCGCCTTCGGCTTGCTCAGCATATTGATAAACAGCCTGTATGCCCCCGGCACACCCGCTGGCAATTGCCTGAAAAATGCCAATGAGGTATAAATAAACCTGCCCTTGCCATATTGGGTGGTGATAAGAGCACCATCTTTGGGTGCCTCGCTCGGATCAGCCATTTGAAGCACGCGCTGGTATTGCGGATCGGCGTCTTTGGTGAAGTACAAACCACGTTCCTGTATCCAGCCATCGAAATCGGCCTGGCCTATTTTGTTGGGATAATTGAGTACCGGGTTGTTTTGGTCGAGGATAGTGATCTTGGCGTTCTCGTCGGTCACACGCTCATTCACCACGTTAAAAGGATATGGACCAATGTGTTTGGTAACCAACCCCTGGCTATTGTTGTACTGCACCACCAGGTTGCCGCCATTTTTTACGTATTCCAATAAACGCGGTTGCTCGATGGCTAAACGTGGATCAACATTATAAGCCCTTACGCCGACAACGATAGCATCGTAACCCGACAGGTCGCCGTTTTGTATTTCCTTTTCAGAGAGCTCATGCACATCGTAACCTACCTGCCGCAAGGCATCGGGCATCAGATCGCCCGCGCCATTAATGTAGCCTATTTTACCGCCGGCTATTTTCATATCCAACTGCAGGAGTTTGGCCTGCGCCGGCGGGAAAATGGTGATATTGGGGATGTGATTGTAGCGGATAGATAATAACCCCCGGTTATAAACCGTTGGATCATTACCAAGGGTAACATTTGCCTCCAGCACACCCGTCTGCGACTGATTAACTGCAGGGCTTAAGGTAAAATTCTCGGTCCACTCGTCATTCTTACTTTTATTGGCGAAAGCGACGCTTTCAGGCGTGATCTTCCAGCCCATCGGCGCTTTGAGACGGAGGGTGCCGCTTGTGCCATCTTTAAAACTCTTCAATTGAATTGGTATGATTTGAGGTTGCTGAGAGTTAAAGATATAAACAGCATTTTTGATGTTGGCGGTGACGGGAGGGGCTACCGCAACCGGCTGATAAATTTCTCCCTTTGCAGGATCAGTATATTTATAGACCAATTCACGTTCAAAACTAACCTTTTGACCTTCGAAAATAAAATCAAAAGTCAATCTATACGAATTTGGATTTTCAGGGAATCCAACATCCCTTTGCTCCGGAATATTGTATGATCCTATCCCATGCAGGGTTTCAAGCCAATACGGTTGAGTCAATAAATATGCTTTCTCTTTTCTATTTATAGATAGTATCTGATTTGCAGGTAACGGCAATGGTTCAGGTAATAGTTTGAACGATATTAGTTGAAGTCCATTTTTTATATGATGCGAGTCTGAATCCATTCCTTCGATGTAGGGCTCCGGTATAATAGCATCCAATTTAATGTTGCTGCCAAACCGGCTTATTGTTTGACTCGTAATAAGAATGCTGTCATTTAACGCATAAACTGGCTCTTTGGCATAGCCCTCAAACCACAAACCTGCACATGTGGCAATCAAATCAGCTAACTCTTTTAATTTCTGGTCTTTCCAATACGCATTGTCTATCTTCTCAACCTGCACATAAACTTTTACCAATTCCGCCACCGACTTATCCGGATGATTCGAATCGAAATTTTTTTGAATAGCCTCCACCTCTTTGCCTATTTCATCACCTTTTACCCTACTCCAGCTCGTATTAACCCCATCCATCAAGTCATCCTTCGGCGCATCGCCCAAAATAGTTTTGAAATACTCAAAGGCATCGCCTCGCTGCCTCGCCGAGCCAAAACCCTGCGTCTTGTGATTCGAGCGGCTTTCAGCTGCCATTTCGCCATAGCCTTTGCCGAGGATAGGATTATATACGCCCACGTTCACCTTAAACTGATCGGGCGCGGTGGTATTTGTATTGCCGAAATTGAAGGTGTTCCACATGATTCGCTTGGCCTGCCAAACTTGCAGGTATTTCAATTGCTCCGGAAACTGTTTCGGATCGGCCGCTGCGGTGAAAGCTTCCTGCGCCAGCATCGCCGAGGCTGTATGGTTACCGTGCCCCCCCCTCGCCTGTAGTCGGGAAGCGGCAAATGATCACATCGGGCCTGAACTTGCGTACCACCCAAACCACATCGCCCAATACTTTTTCCTTGTTCCAGAAATCCAAGGTCTCTTGCGGGCCCTTCGAGAAACCGAAATCGAGTGCACGGGTGAAAAATTGTTCTGCACCGTCCACCCTGCGGGCAGCCAAAAGCTCCTGCGTGCGCACCAGGCCAAGCAGCTCACCCTGCTCATTGCCGATCAGGTTCTGCCCGCCATCGCCGCGAGTCATTGAAAGATAGCCGGTACGGTAATGTTTTTCCTGAGCCAAATAGGCCAGCAAACGGGTATTCTCATCGTCGGGGTGAGCCGCGACATATAATACACTTCCCAGCACATCCAGCTTTTTAAGATTTTGTTCAATGGTCACCATATCCTGTGGCGGATTGGTTTGAGCAGATACTTTAAAAAAGACAAATAAAACCAGGGCGGGCAGGAGAAAACGCTTCATAATCAACCAAATGTGTGGAAATATAGGTAGTGGGGATTAATTCATCAAATGTAAAACAAAACTGTTACATCAAATATTATATAAAAACTAATCAGTTGATTAAATTTAAATATTGATAATCACTTCTTTACAATAGGATAACAAAAAGCCTATTGAAGTAATCAATCGATTGATTAATTTTGCATCGTTAAAAAAGACATGGATAAAGATAAGATAGATAAAAAGGACCATATCCTCGACGTTGCCGAGCGGGTTTTTTCGGAACTGGGATATGACGGCGCTTCGACCCGTACCATTTCGGGCGAAGCCGGTGTTAATATGGCCATGCTGAATTATTATTTTGGCTCAAAAGAAGGTTTGTTTCTTGCTGTGTTTAACCGCAAGATCATTTCCTTCCAGGATTTGCTCAAATATATCGGTAGTGATGACAGCATTTCGGCATGGAACAAAGTAGAAAAATATATTGAGCTGTATGCACAGCGTGTGGTGACCAATAACTGTTTTCAAAAGCTATTGTACCAGGAATTGAGCATGCAGCGCCGCGGCGAACTATCGGATAAGATCACCGACATTTTAATGAAAAATGCCAATGAGGTGCGCAAGATATTAAAAGAGGGTGTAGACAAGGGCGAGTTTAATAAAGATATGGATACTGAAATGGTGATTGCCACCATTTACGGGACCAAAAATTTTATTGTTAATACGCCGCAGCTTACCTCCAAATTGCTCGGTTACGATATCCAGAACGACAAGTTTCTCGAAGAAAAATTTAAACCGCGCATCGAATCCTATTTAAAAACCCTGCTAAAATCATACTTGCTAAACGAACATGACAACTCACATAAATAAATCCAATGAAAAACGGCCGTTCAAAATAATGGCCAGGGCTCTTTCGCTATTCGCGTTAGCGTTTTTAGCGACGGGCCTGGCAATGCCTGCCGGCGCGCAGGATAAAACGCTGACGCTGGATGAAGCCATTAAGCTGGGCATCCAAAACAGCAAAGTGCTGAAACTATCGCAATCAAAGATAGACCAGGCAGTATCGCAATACAACCAGGCTAAAGACCAGGTGCTGCCAACAGGTAAAGCCAGCTTTGCTTATAATCGCGCAGAAATTCCGGCCAACCTGCTTCAGCTCGGACCAGATCAAAAGATCAATCTGCCTTCCAGCGCCAACGCTTATTTAGGCATTGTATCGCTAAACGAAACCATCTTCGCGGGCGGCAAGCTGAAGTACGCGCAGCAATCGACGGACCTGCTGACCAAGGTGGCAAAACTTGACGCTGATAAAGATAAGGATGAGATTGTTTACAATGTGATCAGCTCTTATTACAACCTGTATAAGGTGCTGCAAAGCCTTAAGGTTGTGAAGCAAAACCTCAACTCGATAGACCAGCAGATACACCAGTCTCAGCGCTTTTTTGAGCAGGGCATCGTAACCAAAAACGATGTGCTCCGCTTCCAGTTGCAACGCGCCAACATTCAGCTGAACCAGATAGACCTGGAGAGCAACCGCAAGGTTATCAATTACGACCTGAACATTTTGCTTGGCCTGCCCGAAACAACCAATCTTACTATCGAGCAGATCACCGAGGCGGATCACCAGGTGGGGCCTGTAAGCAGCTATATTGACACGGCATATGCCAATCGGCAGGAGGTGAAGCAATTGGTATTGCAGTCGAAAGTAGCCGAAACCAATATTAAAAGCATCCATGCCAACCAGTCGCCTACAGTAGCTGCATCTTTTGGCGGTTATTACGTAGATGTTGCTGCTAACCCTTTGCCAAAATCGGGAAATTATATTACCCCGGTAACGTTGGGCGTGACGCTTTCGTGGAACTTTTCAACGCTTTGGACAAACAAGAACAAATTAGCTGAGGCCCATATACAGGCCGACCAGGTTACCATCAACCAGGGGATATTGGGCGATAATATCCGCACCGAGGTAAACAGGAGCTACCAGAACTACGAGGAAGCTGTTGAAAAGATCAAATTGTTACAGACTTCTATCGACCAGGCCGGCGAAAACGACAAAATACTCGAGTCAAAATACAAGAGCAACGTATCATCGGCTACGGATCGTGTGGATGCAGAAACCCTTCTTTACCAGGCACAAATCAACCTCGAGCTGGCCAAAGCCGATGCAGGCCTCGCCTACTATACCTTATTGAAATCAACCGGAAAACTTAGCAAATAACAAACAAAATAAAATGGCACAAGAACAAGAAACCCCAAAGAAACCCAACAGGGTATTACCTATAGTACTGGGAGTTATACTCCTTGGCGGTATCATATTCGGGATAAAGGAATATATATACTATAGCAAGCACATTGATACTGACGATGCCCAGATTGATGGTGATATCAGCCCCGTAGTGGCCCGCGTAGGCGGCTACGTGGATAGCATCTTCTTCGAAGAAAACACGCACGTTGAAAAAGGCCAGGTACTGGTAAAACTGGATGACCGCGATTATAAAGTAAAGCTCGAACAAGCTTTATCGGCAAAGCAAAATGCAAATGCGGGTGTTGGCGTGGGCCAGTCGCAGATCAGCAGTACAGCCGCTAATGCATCAAGCTCCAGGGCACAGGTAGAGTCGGCGCAGGCTAAACTCGAACAGGCTAATAAGGATTACGACCGGTATGCCAACCTGGTAAAAGACGGGTCGGTTACGCAGCAACAGTTTGACCAGGTGAAAGCAAACCGCGACGTGGCCCAGGCCACCTACAACGCAGCGCAGGACCAGTACAAAGCTGCCCTGCAACAAGTGGGTACCACTAAAAATCAGTTGACCGTGACCAACACCGGCGTTACTCAACGCCAGGCTGATGTAGATTATGCAAAACTACAGCTGTCGTACACAACCGTTACCGCGCCTGCAAGCGGTATCGCCTCTAAAAAGAGCATCCAGCTGGGCCAACTGGTACAACCCGGTCAAACACTGTTCTCGGTTGTAAATGATAACAGCGTATTTATTACCGCCAACTTTAAAGAAACCCAGCTGACCAACATGAAGGACAATCAGAAGGTAGATATTGAGGTGGATGCTTATCCGGGCTGGAAACTGCACGGACATGTGTACAATTTTTCGGGTGCCACCGGTGCAAAATTCTCGCTGCTGCCTCCCGATAATGCTACTGGCAACTTTGTGAAGGTAGTACAGCGCGTACCCGTTAAAATCAAGATAAATTCCGGTAAAGACACTTTGTCGATGCTGCGCCCGGGTATGAGCGTAAATGTTTCTGTTATCTATAAAGACTAATTAATAATGGCTGAGACTGGTTTTAGAAAATGGATCATTACTATTACGGTAATATCAGCCGCATTGCTTGAGCTGATAGATACCACCATAGTAAACGTATCCTTACCCGATATACAGGGCAACCTTGGCGCGACCCTGGAGGACGTGGCCTGGGTGGTTACCGGTTATGCGGTAGCAAACGTAATCATATTGCCCATGTCGGGCTGGCTGGGTAGCTATTTCGGCCGTAAAAATTACTTTATAGCCTCCATAGTTGTATTTACCATTGCTTCGTTCCTGTGCGGCAATTCTACCTCGCTGGACGAGCTGGTGATATTCCGCATATTACAGGGTTTGGCCGGTGGTGGTTTGATCTCAACGGGGCAGGCTATCCTGCTCGAAACATGGCCGCGTGACCAGATAGGCACCGCCACGGCACTATTTGGCCTGGGTGCCGTAGTGGGACCAACTGTAGGACCAACTATTGGTGGTTTTATTACTGACCATACTACCTGGAAATGGATATTTTATGTGAACATACCGGTAGGAGCAATAGCCGCTTTCTTCGCTTTGACATTTGTACGCGAAACGCCGCGGGACGGCAAGGGAAAACCCATCGACTGGTGGGGTATCGGACTGTTGGCCGTTGCTGTGGGCAGCTTACAAACCATATTGGAAAAAGGTGAGTCGGAGGATTGGTTCGCTAAACCCTATATCCTGGTTTTAACCATCGCTGCCGTATTGGGCACCTTCCTGTTCATCTGGCGCGAGTTGAGTACCGACCACCCGATCGTTAATTTCGGCATCATGCGGCATCGAAGTTTCGCCGTGGGGATGTTTACCTCGTTCATCTTAGGATTTGGATTGTACGGCTCGGTATTCGTCTTCCCGGTGTTCTGTCAAAATTTGCTTGGCTTCACAGCACAGCAAACGGGCGAGCTTTTGTTCCCCGGCGGCTTGTGTACCATTGTGATGATGCCTTTTATTGGTAAGATGCTTAATAAAGGCATACCGGCACAATTTATGGCGACGGCGGGCATGGTGCTCTTTTTTGTGTTCACCTTTATGCTCAGCCATTCGACGCTTGAAACGGGGCAAGCTGATGTGCTGGTGCCTTTATTAATAAGGGGCGTAGGTATGGCATTGTTATTTGTACCGTTAACCACGCTGGCTATCTCCGAATTGAAAGGGGCGGAAATGGGCCAGGGAACCGGTTTGAATAACATGATGCGCCAATTGGGCGGTTCTTTCGGTATAGCCGCATTAACCACGCTGATCCACATTCGCCAGGCGAAGCACCGGAGTGATCTGCTTGCAAACATCAACGTTTACAACCCGGCGCTAAACCAGCGTTTGAATTTGATAGAGCAGGGATTTATAGCCAAAGGCAAATCGATATTGGATGCCACTCACATGGCCTACCAGGCGATAGAAGGAGCCATAACCAGGCAATCGCTGCTGCTTACCTATGACGACGCTTACCTGGTGTCGGGATTATTAATGTTGTTTTCGATACCGCTGCTTTACCTTCAGCCATTTAAAAAGGCTGTTAAAATGCCTGTAGACGCTCACTAAAAGAATAAAGCCATCCCGACTTTAGGTCGGGACGGCTTTCCCCAAAAAAAATTTAACAATTAAATTTAGTCTTACCACCTCCGGATAGTCAATTCTGCTTCGAATAGACTATCTCCCGCAGGCGTTGTCCTTAGAGTATAAAAATAGAGGTTTTATCTCGACATTCCCAAATTTTTAGTTTGATTACCGGAAAAAATTTCATCGGTTTTTCATCTAAAACGAGCGTTTATCTTGCAGTTAAAAAACTTAATCTTTAACAGCCTTTACAACACTGCTTTATATTTTGCCGCCTGCTTGTCCAAAGAAAATATCCTAAGGTCAATTTCGAAAACAATTGCGGCCCGCTTCTTCTTTATAGGCTAATATGAAAGTGTTCAGCAAGTCCTACTTCAAACAACTATGGCGAATTATCGCGGCAACCCTTATGGGTTTTATCAATGACAATGGCTTAAAGCTTAGCGCTTCGCTGGCTTATTATACCATTTTTTCGGTAGCGCCACTCATCATTATTGTCATCTCCATCACCAGCCTGGTATTGCATCATTACAATTATAACGACACGCTTTATGCGCAGATGGCGAAATTTATAGGAAAAGATGCGGTGGTACAACTGCAACAGATCGTAACTCATTTACAGTTATCGGGCAAATCGGGCACGGCACTGATAATAGGCATTGCCATTCTTTTACTTGGCGCCAGCAGTATGTTTGTCGAGATACAGGACTCGCTTAATATCATCTGGCGGGTAAAATCCAAACCCAAAAAGGGCTGGCTTAAATGGCTGCAAAATCGCTTTTTATCTTTTTCGCTCATCATTGGCCTGGGCTTTTTGCTGCTGGTATCGCTTATTGTTAATATAGCAGTCAACGCGCTCAGCGATCGGCTCGAACATGTTTTACCATCAGTAACGGTTACGGTGTTCGACCTGATAAACCTGGGTATCACCTTGCTGGTTATTGCCGTGTTATTCGGAGCCATTTTCAAATTTCTGCCCGACGTCAAGATCAAGTGGCGCGATGTGCGTTCGGGCGCCATATTCACGGCACTGCTTTTTATGCTGGGGCAATATTTGATAGGCCTGTATTTAAAATATACTGCACAGGGCTCGGCCTATGGTGCCGCTGGCTCATTGATCGTAATTTTAGTATGGATCTATTATACCGCAGCCATCCTCTACATAGGCGCCGAGTTTACCGAAGTATATGCAGAGGCGAACGGCAGCGATATAGAGCCGGCCGACTATGCCGTACATGTGATGCAAACCGAGGTTGAGAATGATGTGGACAAACTTCCACCGCAAAATCCCGAAATACAGGGCAACCTAGAAAAGGACCCGCCAGGCAAAAAGGCAGGCAAATAATTGCTCCTTAGTACATAACCACCGCTATTTCATCCCAAAAGTTCGTTTCCGATAACGAAGGATGGTTGCCGGGCCATAGTCAGATATAAGAAATAGCCGGGCTTTCAGGCCGCGTGTTTCGTTAATTGGTGGGATCATGAAAAAGCGTTGCCAAAAACATGCAGGAAACACTATTATCGTCCTTTTTACCCCTATGATTTTATATAACTAAAGTTTTTGTTGTAAATTTATAATTATCCAATTATAAGCAAATTGTTACTCAAATTACTTCATAGGGCCACTCTCTCCCTTGTTGCTGTAATAACAATTACGTGCTTAAATGCTCATACCGTAAAAGCCCAATACTTTGATCTGAGGGGTAGCCAACGCTCGGTAAATCTGAAATTCAGGCTTATCAGGAACCTGGTTGTGATAAAGCTGAAGATTAATGACAAGGGTCCGTTCAACTTTATACTGGATACCGGTGTCGGACTGATGGTGATGACCGATCCTAAAATGGTTGACTCGATCGATCTGCAAAATAAGCGTACCATCAGGCTTGCCGGCCTGGGTGAAGGGGACGAATTTGAAGCTTATGTTACCCCCCCAATCAGGGTAGATATCGCCGGGCTTGAAAGTTACGACGTATCGGCCACTATTCTTAAAACCGATCACTTCAACCTGTCGGGTTTTGTGGGCGTTCCTATACACGGCTTACTTGGGTACGAGTTTTTTAACAACCTGGCGGTAAAATTAAACTTCGAAGACAGTACAATCACGGTGTACAGGCCCCATGATAAACGCGCGTATAAAAAAGGCTCTCCCATTCCCCTTACGATCGAGGGCCACAAACCTTACATACAAACCGTAGTGCTGTTTCCCAACGGAAAAATGCAGCAGAGCAAGCTGGTGGTCGACCTTGGCGCGGGGCATCCCGTTTCGCTCGAGAACATGATCCGCAAGCACGGTCTTCCGCAAAAATTTATATCTGCCAACCTTGGCGTGGGACTTGCCGGACCTATTTCGGGCTTCCTGAGCCGTATCGATGAAATAGATATCGGGAAATTTAAGCTAAGGGGTGTGATAACGTCGTTCCCGAATGATTATGATTCTACCGCAATGACACATTTTTCGGTGCAGCGGGATGGCAATCTCGGAATCGGGCTACTTAAACGGTTTACCGTTACCTTTAATTATGCCGACAATGTAATGTATCTGAAACCCAATGGCACCTTTAAGGACCCTTTTCAATACGACATGAGCGGCCTCGAATATTATTCGGGAGGAGACGATTTTAAACACGTAATCATAAGCCGGGTGGCGCCAGGCTCGTCCGCCGCCGAATTAGGCCTGGAGCCGGGCGATGAAATAACTACCATTAATTTTAAGCCTGCAGCCGAGATGTCTCTTGAACAAATTGACGATATCTTGAAATCGAAGGAAGAACGTAACCTGCTGATCGAAGTGTACCAC
>Ga0206934_1269_pt1 | contig 12153 bp, 7 predicted proteins | sample Alteio_BWOrgHeat_16_FD_152932 | JGI IMG/M metagenome (GOLD analysis project Ga0206934, IMG submission 152932) | Enriched cells from forest soil in Barre Woods Harvard Forest LTER site, Petersham, Massachusetts, United States -... | ecosystem: Environmental > Terrestrial > Soil > Temperate forest > O...
ATCGAGGGGTTTATTTAGCTCCCACAGGTCGAGAAAACTCTTATGTAATTGGCGCCACATATCAGCCGGGCACTACCAACGAGGGAATTACGTCAGAAGCTCGAGTGGAACTGGAAGAGAAGGTAGCAAAGCTCATAAAAATGCCGTTTGAAATTGATCACCAATATTGGGGCATAAGGCCTACCACACCCGACAGGCGACCCATACTCGGCTCTCATCCCCGCTATAAAAATGTAATTATTTTTAATGGCTTGGGTACAAAAGGTGTAAGTTTGGCTCCGTATTTTTCGAACGTATTGATGGGTTGGATGAAGGGAGAAATCGAAATACCTAAGGAAGTAAATATTGAGAGGTTTAAAGCGTTATATTCGGGGTCAAGTTCTGCGTAATATGAAGAGACGGGTGTACCTGCTGACTGGTTTTTTCTTGATTCTTTCATTTGCCAGCGTGACCGCACAGCGTGCCTACGAAACCTTTGGCAGAAATCGTATCCAATACAAGGAATTTGATTGGAAATACTTAAGCTCCGAGAATTTTGACGTTTACTTTTATGGTGAGCGCAAAAAGGTTGCTCAGGAAGCCCTCCAATACATGGAATCAGAGTTTGACCGGATCACTGATTTACTCGGTTTTTATCCATATCAAAAGACAAAAGTATTTCTATATAATTCCATCACCGATCTCCAGCAAAGTAATGTAGGCCTCAATCACAGCCGTTTTAATGTTGGTGGCGAAACAGAATTTGTGAAGCCTTACGTTGAGATTGCTCACCCGGGCAATCTTGAGGAATTTAAGCAAGAGCTGGTCTTTAAAATGTCTAACCTGCTGGTGAATGAAATGATGTTTGGCGGCAGTTTGCGCGACATGTTTACCAGTGCCGTACTACTCAATCTGCCTGAATGGTTTATTGATGGTACCTCGTATTATGTGGCACACGGATGGAATGACGAGATGGATGATTATGTACGGCAGTTGGTAGAAAGTAAACAGGTGAATAAAGCACTGCGACTTAAGGACAAGGAAGCAGCTCTAGTGGGCCAATCCATCTGGAACTACATTGTCGAGAAGTATGGCAAGAGTAGTATCAACAATATTCTGAATTATACCCGCATCATTCGCAATGAGGAGAAAAGTATTCTTATCACACTTGGAGTTCCCTTCAAGCAGCTGATGGTAGACTGGCGAGAATATTATAAGTCACAGCAAAAACGTGTGGCTCAGAGTTATGTATCCTTATCAGATTCAATCCTGTTTACTCATCAAAAACGTCATGCTGTTACCTTCACTACTGTAAAGATTAGCCCTGATGGAAAAAGTGTTGCCTATGCGATGAATGACCGCGGCAAGTTTTCTGTAATTGTAAAATCACTTGAGAATGGAAAAGAATCTGTGATACTGGAAGGCGGTAATAGAGTAATCAAACAAACTGTAGATTATCGCGTGCCACTTTTGAATTGGGCTGATGCTAATACGTTAGGGGTGATTGGGGTGAAAAACGGTCAGTATATTTTTTGGCTCTACGACCTTAAAACAAAAACGAAGTTGCCGCGTGAGCTCGACAAATTTAGCAACATTCGTAGCTTCAGTTTCTCTAACAACGGCCGTCTCGTGATTGTCAGCGCGGACTTTGAAGGGCAAAATGACTTGTTTTTGCTGAGCAGCCGCAGAGATCGCACCAAGCGCCTGACTAATGATGCTTTTGATGATCTTGATCCGGCATTCATCCCTAATTCCAACACAATCGTATTCAGTTCAAATCGAGCTACAGATTCACTTACTACTGATGTGAAAGCTTTACAAAAGCTATCTCCTTATTATAACCTTTTCTTATACAACATAGATACCACCACCAACCGGCTCGTGCGCGTGACTCATACATTGAGCAAGGATTTTCATCCGAGAGCGATGGACGAACATAATTTTTTTTACATGAGCGACCAGCGCGGTATTGTCAATCTTTTCAGGTTCAATACACAAACCGGTATGTACTCACAACTTTCCAATTTTAACTCGAGCATTAAAGATTATGATCTCAATTTTGACAAGCATATTTTGTCTTTGGTAATGACGCAAAACCTGCGTGAGAACATCTTTATTGACAAGAACTTAAATTTTGACAGACAGATGTTTACGCCGCCCACAAGGCGCAGAGAAGTGCAGCAGGCTAAAGTGCTGATCGAGCGTAAGAAAAAAGAGCCACAGAAGCCTACATCCATAAAAGATCTGATTAACTCAAGACTGAAAGAAAAACAGGATACAGCTACCACCCGCAAAGTACAGGCACCTCGGGAGATTAAAAGCGACACGGTAACTGTTCCCATTCCTAAGAAGAAGAATGCAGAGATCAGCACCGACAATTATTCTTTTGACGAAGACCCTGTTGTTCCAAAAAAGGAACCAGAAAAGATAAGTCAGCCGGCGACCAATCCAACAACCATTATTCCTACAAAGCCAACAATTGCCCCGAATGGTAAATCGCTGAATACCGATGACTATGTTTTTGAAGATGATGCTGTAAAGCAAAAACAACAACCCAACGAAACATTCCTTACCCGCTACATGAAGGCACGGGAGGTAAGCAAGGTACTGGGCCCGTTTCCATATGCACCGAAATTCAGTTATGACAATTTAGTGACCAACTTTGTTGTGGACCAGATTCGGGGATTCAGTATGCGTATTGAAACGCAGATGAATGACATGCTTGAGAATTACAGGTTTAATGCCGGGCTTCAGGTAGCACTTTCTGATTTAAAGAGTGGTGACGTGTATGGTGAATTTCAATATTTGCCCAATCGCATTGATTATAGTGCCCGCTTCGATCGTAAAGTGATTTATTGGCAGACACATGATCCGGAAGCGGCGCAAAATGGTGTACAGCGAAATCAAAGGTATTCATTTCAGAAAGTAGAAGTTGGGGCGTCTTACCCGATTTCCGTACGGACACGGGTAAGTGTAAAACCTTTCATAGGACTGACAGAGTATATTGACAGGGGCGAGAGTATACCGATCAGTACGGCGCCACAGTTTTACCCTTCTCAACATCAGGTTTACTCGGGTGCCCGGGCAGAAATAGTTTATGACAACTCGATAGTTACCGGTTTGAATATTATTGAAGGTACTCGAGGTAAATTCAGCGCTATCACTTATCAGGGTGTAGGTAATCAAAAGAAAAGCTTCTCCCAGCTTTATGTTGACCTCAGGCATTATCAGAAAATTTATAAAGAGATCGTATTAGCAGTGCGTGGATATACCGGCACTTTTTTGGGTAATGCTCCCAAAAATTATGCCCTGGGTGGTGTAGACAACTGGCTATTTAACTCCACCAACTATAGCGGTACTCAAAATCCGCTGGTAAACACAGTCTCTTCTTATAATGACAATCTGGTGTTCATGGAATTTGCAACTGGCCTTCGGGGGTTTGATTATGCAACGCAATACGGCAACAGCGTAGCAATGGCAAATGTGGAGTTTCGCCTGCCGCTGGTGCGTGCACTTTCGAGCGGTCCAATCACATCCAATTTCTTCCGCAATCTGCAGTTTACAGGGTTCTATGACATCGGATCAAGTTGGACGGGAGCAATTCCACTTGGTAATGCCAACACCGGTCGCGAAAGAGTAGTTACCGGGGGTCCGTTTACTATTGATATAAAAGAATATCTCAACCCTTGGCTGTATAGCTACGGTTTCGGATTCCGATCCATGATTTTTGGCTATTACATCAAATGCGATCTGGCGTGGCCTGTTGTCAATTATCAGGTGCAACAGCCTCGTGCCCAGTTGAGCTTAGGCTTTGATTTTTAACCGTCTTTGCACAGTAATATTTTCAATACCTTCGTTGCAAGTTCGAACCTATGATTAAATCTATGACCGGCTTTGGCCAGGCAACCGGTAATTTAGCCGATGCTAATATTGTTGTCGAAGTGAAATCCCTCAACTCAAAATTCCTTGACCTAACATTACGACTTCCAAAGAAATTTTCCGAAAAGGAATCGGAGGTTCGCACCATGATTGCTGATCATTTGGAGAGGGGGAAAGTGTCAGTCAGCATTGACTGTCAGCAGAAAAATGGAAGCGAGGCTTCTCAGCGATACGATGAAACCCTTTTTACCTCCAATTATGCTGAACTAAAAAAACTGGCAGACAAGGTGATGGCGGGTTATGAAGATCTTTTTCAGCTAGCATTGGATGCGCCCGGGGTAAAACAAGTGACAACTCTCGAAATTGTAAATCCCGCCGAATGGGAGAAAGCGAGCGCCTTATTAAAAGAAGCCATTGACTCTTGCAATAAATTCCGGGTAACCGAAGGCAGCGCTCTTGAGGGAAAACTGGTGGAATACATTAGCAATATTCAAAAAGGCTTGGAGCATGTAGAAAAACTTGATGCCGGACGAATCGAAAAAATCCGGAGTAAGCTGAAAGGAAGTATTACCTCCTTTTTTGGAGCCGAAGGATTTGATGCGAACCGGTTAGAACAGGAAATTATCTTTTACATTGAGAAGCTCGACATTCATGAAGAACGCGTGCGATTAAAAACCCATCTGGACTATTTTTTAAATGTGATGAAGGATAAAAATTCAAATGGGAAGAAACTTAGCTTCATAGCACAGGAGATCGGCCGCGAGGTTAATACAATTGGTTCCAAAGCCAACGATGCAGCTATACAAAAATATGTTGTGGAGATGAAAGATGAATTGGAAAAAATAAAAGAGCAATTGAATAACGTAGTGTAACCAGATCACCTTCTTCTACGCGTTTTAGGTTTGCTTCCACCTCCATTGCCAGTAAATATTACACCTATTGAAAATTCAAGCCCTGTGAAATCGACTTTTGCATCTTTGTAATCAGCTGGGAGTGTCTGAAGTTGCCCGCCAAAACTTCCGCCCGAATAGTTTCCCTTGAGTGGCATCTTCGAGGTGCCCATCAAGTAGTTTGTTTCGAGTGAAATCCCAAATTGATTGGTGACATAGATTGTCAGTTCGGCGCCAAAGTGTGTGCCGAATCCGGGATTGTTCTGAAAGGATAAGTCAGAGTTGGCAACATCCCAATGCTGGTATTGGCGTATAGCCCTGTCAAAATTTCCATAGTTTAGCTTTTGCGCAAATCCGTAAAAGAAAAACCCTCCACCCTTAATATCGAATTGAACTTGCCGCCCTTTTAATTGAAATACTAACTCCGCCGGAACGAATAGAGTAAAATTTGGTCCCAGTAATGGTTCTTTGGATTCAAAAGGCAAACCTATAATATTTAAGCCCGACATGCGATAAAGCGAAGCCCCGGTTTGAATGGCAAAGTATTTATTGAGATTGACCCCCACTCCACGCAATGAAAACGGACTGATGGGTGTTGAAAAATAGCCATTGCGGGGTACGAAATATGAAAATGACAGACCTACGTTTTGTGCATTAGCCATAGCAACCCATGTCAAAAGCAGGAATAAAATCAGCGATTTTTTCATTGTGAGTTCTATTTAATCGTTCGAAGATAGTTTGATTCTTTTTTACTTTTACGGCAAAGACTTATACCATGAAATACTTTTACGGACTCCTGATCGCATTCTTTCTGTTCACATGTAGCAAAGAAAAAACGGATGCAGACATAATCATCCACGGGGGTAAAATATATACTGTTGATGAAGTTAACCCGGTAGTTGAAGCAGTAGCAATAAAGGGCGACCGGATTCTTTTTGCCGGAAGTGAAGAATCCGTTGGAAAATATAAAGGCGATAACACGAAAACCATTGATCTGCTGGGAAAGACTATGACTCCAGGATTTATTGAGGGCCACGGGCATTTGCTTGGCCTTGGATTTCGGGAACTTACTTTGGATTTGACTCAGGTGAAAAGCTATGAAGAGCTCGTTGAGAAAGTGAAAGAAGCAGTCACAAAAGTAAAACCCGGCAGTTGGATCGTTGGGCGCGGATGGCATCAGGAGAAATGGGAGAGCAAGCCTGCCAAGATGATCAAAGGCTTTCAGACACATGAGTTACTGAGCAAAGTTTCCCCGGACAACCCGGTTTTCCTTACTCATGCGAGTGGTCATGCGGCATTCGCCAATGCGAAGGCAATGCAGATTGCTGGTGTTAACCAGCTTTCAAAAGAGCAGGTGCAGCAAAACTCTTCTGGTGGAGGTGAAATTATTCGTGATCCGCTGGGAAACCCTACCGGAATTTTTATAGAACGAGCCCAATCGCTCATTGGCAAATTCATTCCGCAGCCGAGCGTGGAGACAACATCAAAAGCTTTGGAACTGGCAATGGCTGCTTGTCTACGTAATGGGATCACGGGTTTTCATGATGCAGGTGTAACGCGGGAAACTATCTCGTTGCTTGAGAAATATAGAAATGAGAATAAATTATCGGTGCGCCTTTACGAAATGATCTCAGGAGCTGATGCCACTTTGGTAAAAGATTTTTTCAAGCAAGGCCCCAAAATTGATTCAACACATTGGCTCACGATTCGTGCTGTTAAACTATACAGTGATGGTGCACTTGGCTCGCGAGGCGCTTGGTTATTGGCTCCTTACAGCGACCGAATAGAAACAGTTGGTATGGCGCTTATGTCTATGGATTCTGTATTAAAAATTTCAAGAGAAGGATTGAAGGCTGGGTTTCAGATTTGTACTCATGCAATTGGTGATCGCGCAAACCGTGAGATTTTAGATCGATATGAGATGGCATTTAAAGAAAATCCCGAAAAGGCAAAGGACGTGCGCTTCCGGATTGAACATGCTCAGCATATTGATCCGCAAGATATCGGTCGTTTCGCAAAACTGGGCGTGATTCCGGCTATGCAGGCAATCCATCTTTCGTCCGATCGGCCTTGGGCAATTGAAAGGCTGGGGGAAAAACGCATCAAGGAAGGCGCATACATGTGGCAGTCGCTATTAAAATCAGGCGCACGCATTGTAAATGGTACAGATGTGCCGGTTGAGCCAATCAACCCGATCGCTTGTTTCTTTGCATCAGTAACCCGTCAAACATTGAAAGGAGAACCCTGTGGTGGCTATGAGCCGGAAGAAAAGATGACGAGAGCACAAGCCTTGAAATCATATACACTGGATGCTGCCTTCGGAGCATTTGAAGAAAACGCAAAAGGCTCTATTGCGCTCGGCAAGCTGGCTGACTTCACAATTTTCTCTCAGGATATAATGACTGTGCCGGATGATCAGATTCTAGCAACAGAGGTTTCAATGACCATCGTTGGTGGGAAAATTTTATTTGAGAAAAAGTGAATTTGATGTTGATAAAACAAAAATGCCAGGCTTTCACCTGGCATTTACTTCCTTATATTGATACGATCAAGATCAGTTGAAATCGTTTCTACGGAAGCCACCGGAGCGGGCCGGGCGCTCTTCGCGCGGGCGTGCTTCGTTCACGACTAAGCTCTTTCCTTGGAAATCACGGCCATTAAGTTCGTTGATGGCTGTGCGGCCTGAGTTGTCATCGCCCATTTCTACAAAACCAAAGCCTCTGCTACGCTGAGTAACTTTGTCCATGATGATCTTTGCTGAGGTAACTTCGCCAAACTGGCCGAATAATTCCTTCAACTGGTCCTCGGAAGCCTTCCAGGGAATGTTAGCTACATAAATGTTCATTTTTTTAATTAATTAAGTGATAAATTTTTGCTAATTCAATAAGGCCGGACTGACAATAAACAAAGGATTGGATTGAGTACTACCAGGTGGGATTATATCATTAACGGGCCAAAGGTAATAATAAATATTATTATAATCCAAAAACCCGATTTTAGCAATACAAACCTGCCGCCCAAGCTATAGATAAGCGCTTCATCAAATCCTTAGCTGAAGACGCCTTGTAACAGATATATTTGGATACCTAAATCTAAGTAGATGAAAACACTGCCTGTTGCGTTCAGCTTATTGCTGGTAAGCATTTTAAGCTATGGTCAATCTTTTAATGCCCGGCCTGGTGGCACGCAAAAGCCTCCGCTGCATGGAAAAAACTGGATGGCCATCACCGGAAAGCCTTTGGCCGCAACGGCGGGCGCCATTACTTTTCAAAAGGGTGGTAATGCAGTTGATGCAGCTTGTTCTATGCTGGCTGCTACGTGTACAATCTGGGATGTGCTGAGCTGGGGTGGTGAAACCCAGGCGTTGATTTACAATCCGAAAACCGGAAAAGTAATTGCCATTAATGCACTTGGCGTTGCACCTACAGGAGCTACCCCCGAATTTTTCAAAAGTAAAGGTTATAGTTTCCCGCCCAACTTTGGGCCCTTGGCAGCCACTACTCCAGGCACTGCCGGCGGGTTGATGACTATGCTGGCCGAATACGGAACGATGAGTTTGAAAGACGTGCTCGCTCCGGCGATGCAGCTTGCCGAGGGTTATCCCATTGAGGCGCAGACGGCAAACTCTATTGAGAGAAATAAGGAAATGATTAAAAAGTGGCCGTATTCAAAAACAGTTATGCTGCCACATCTTGGCGAGAAACGTGAAGCGCCTGAAGCGGGTGAAATTTTTAAACAAGCTGATCTGCTAGAGACATTGACAAAACTTGTAGACACCGAACAGCAAGCATTGAAGAAAGGAAAAAATAGAAGGGAGGCTATTTATGCTGCATACGACCGCTTTTACAAAGGAGACATTGCGAAAGAGATTGTACGGGGAAATCAGGAGCAAGGCGGACTATTTACTGAAGCAGATCTGGCCAATTGGAAAGTGAAAATTGAAGAACCTCTTTCTGTCAACTACAAAGGCATTGATGTTTACAAACTTCAGCAGTGGACACAAGGTCCGGTGATGTTGCAGGCTTTGAACATGCTTGAAAACATTGACTTGAAAAGCATGGGATTCAACTCAGCGAAATATATCCACACCTTGTATCAGGTAATGAACCTCACCTTTGCCGACCGTGATTTTTATTACGGAGATCCTGCTTTTTCTTCTGATCAGCCAATGAAGGGCTTGCTTTCAAAAGAATATGCAAAAGAACGAGTTAAAAATATTAATTGGGAAAAGAATGACTCCAAAGCGGCCCCCGGCGATCCGTATCCATTCGAAGGAAAAGTAAACCCTTACCAGAATTATTTGAAACAATGGACTCAAGCCTTGAATTGGAATGTTCCTACTCCGCTCGATGAAAATTATTTAAGTAAAGTTTGGGCCGGCACGACATCCGTAGAAGCTGCCGACAAGGAAGGCTGGGTTGTCTCGATTACGCCCAGTGGTGGCTGGATACCAGCATGCATTGCGGGCCGCACTGGGGTAGGCATGAGCCAGAGGATGCAAAGCTTCGTTTGTGACCCGAAATTAAACCCATTCAATGTAGTTGCCCCGGGCAAGCGGCCGCGTGTCACGCTCACACCTACGCTTGCCATGAAAGATGGAAAACCATTGGTGTCATTCGCTGTTCAGGGCGGGGATACACAAGATCAGAATTTACTACAATTCTTCCTCGACATGGTGGAGTTTGGAATGACCGTACAAGAAGCAACCGAAGCCCCTAATATCAATACCTATCAGTTTTATCTTTCTTTGGGTGAAGGCGATGATGGGCAGGACCGAAAACCGAAACCAGGGTATTTGCTTTTGAACACGAATACACCACCCTATGTCCAAAAGGAATTATTGAAAATGGGTTATCGGTTAAGTTTAGATGAACGCACTTCAGGTCCTATCAATGCTATATGGTTTGATACCAAACACAACAGCTTCTGGGGAGGCTCCAGCAATCACGGAGAAGATTATGGAATCGGGTGGTGATTAGGCCTCAGTAAATAGTCATTGATCATTATTCCCGACCAGTGCCAGTGACTAATGACTTATGTCAATACGCCCGGTCAACTAACCCTGAACCGTAAACTTTCTTTGAAACAGTTTTGGTATTGCCTTTGTGTTTAACGGTGCCGCTGCCGAGTACAACGGCATCCAGATTGTTACTAACACTGATTTCGCATGTGCCTGAGCCACTTACTTTCACTTTAGCGTTTTCAAGCTCGCAAGAAAATGAATTTAAGTTTCCGCTTCCGCTAAGATAGATGTCATTGGCAGTAGCGTAGCCTTTCAATGCAATGCTACCGGAGCCGCTAACTTCCGTTTTTACGTTATTTCCCTTAATATCAAGGTCCATGCTACCGCTGCCCGATACGGCAAGGCTCAAATAATCAGATGCTATTGAGTTTTCAGAGATAATTTTGCCACCTCCATTTACCTGGAGTTCATTGATGTTCTTCACACTCACCATCACTTTCATCACAGCTTTCAATTTAATGTCGTCAATCTTCGACCAAATACTTTTGTTTGGTGTATCTGGTTTACGATCAACATTGATCGACAACACGCCATTTTCTACAGTGATCTTTGTCAACGCAAAAATATCCGGGTCCGCTTCTACATCCACTTCCTGTTTGTTGGTCTGTTTGAGATAAACTGTATAATTGGAGTTTACATAGATACTCTTGAATTCGGGCAGGTCAAGGGTTTTTTTACTCGATTGGGCAAATGCGATGGATGCTACAGACAGAAGCACCAGCGATAAAATGATAAAAAAGAAAATGAAATTGATTTTTCTCATGGATATAATCGGTTGAACCACAGAAATTTGAGCACCTTTATGCATAAAATAAGTTTAGATTCGACAGAATTGCAAGGGTTACGCCAAAAAGTTTAAATAGCAGCCAGACTACTTTCGGGGTTTTCGGAAGATCAGACGGAAGATAAGGATGAAGGCTGCCAGCCCAAGGCAGAGCGTCCATAAGACTCCAGGTGTTACTAGCTCGGCTCCGTGCATGGTTAAAATCGTATTCTTGCCTGAAATTTAACATCATTTCGGGTATTCCCGGCAATTGTTTCTCCACCAGAGCCAATGGTATCATGATTGGTATAACTCATGTGGCCCCAGCGAAGCCATATATCTGCCTGTTTTGTAAGCCTGTATTGAACGAGCACATAATTACGAATGCCTTTGCCATAATAAGCTGGAAACGTGAAGGCAAGCCAAGCATCGCGTTCGTAGGCATAGAGCCGGTTGTCGTAGTCATCGGTATCAAAAAAGGCATAACGACCTGTGATGGCGAAACGACCTAAGTCATAAGTTACGTCTTGAAGCAAAACCATTCCACGGGTTGTCTTTCCTGCTATTGTATACGAACTGAACTGCGCCCTGACACGAAAGCTAAGTTTTGAATCGGCTGCATAGTCACAGTTAAGCCAATAGTTTTGTTTTATGCCTTGGGCTGTTTTGAATAGATTTTTGTCGACATCCGTGTTGCGTTGCTTGGATTCGTGTCTGGCTTGAAGAAAAATGTAGACAGTCTTTGTGGGGCGATAGTTGAAGCGCGCCAGCCACTCACTTCCATCCGAGGGAGAGTAACTTCGGTACTTGAGCCAGGGAAATGAGAACAAATCAATATAACCAGCTACAGAATACTTTTTGTTAAAAGTGTATTTCCATCCCCAGTACATGCCCGATTCATTTTGCGTAATAGAATTTTCTGCGATGGCATTGCTGTAGAAGCTGTAAAAATCCTTGTCAAACTTTCGATAGACTAAAGAGACATCCAATTTTGGAGCGAGGTTCCCCAAAACACCGGCAATAACTGCTCGCCCGTTATTAATGGTTTGAGTTAACTCACTGAAAAACGAAAAACTGCTAAAATTATAGTTCAGATAAACGCCTGCATTGGTATTGGCATTTCCATTAAAGTAGAACTGATTGTAAATAGAAGGATTGCGAAGTAATGGTTGGCTGAATTGTGTATGATGAAAAATTACTCCGGCATCAATTGCTTGCCGCTTAAACTGCACCACCGAAGCCAGATTGGATTCGGAAATTGAATTGCGGTTAGCAAGCTCAGCCGAAGTTCTGTGGAGGCCCGTGTAGCTGAATGAAGAGAGATAATCGGCTGTGGTTGATATCGTATCCTGTTGTAATGCTCCATCGCGCCCACGAAGTGAAGCCATGGTATGAAGTGTGAAATCCTTGTTTAGCGAGTAAGAGATAGCCGAGCCTCTAAAATACCCGACCTCGTAAAGAGAAGTGTAGGGCAGAAAGCCCAAGTTGGCCCTGCGCATGGTAGTTACTGCCTCGCCATTTTTGCCAACGCCAAAAAAGGAACCCAGTGCAATTCCTTGCCCGAATTGAGCCTGATAGTCACCTATGATCAGGTTTTTGATTTTGCCTTTGTTTAAAGT
>Ga0206934_1234_pt2 | contig 12151 bp, 5 predicted proteins | sample Alteio_BWOrgHeat_16_FD_152932 | JGI IMG/M metagenome (GOLD analysis project Ga0206934, IMG submission 152932) | Enriched cells from forest soil in Barre Woods Harvard Forest LTER site, Petersham, Massachusetts, United States -... | ecosystem: Environmental > Terrestrial > Soil > Temperate forest > O...
CCGGCCACCGATGGATTAAGGGGATTGAGCCCATAGAACACCTGCCATCCGTCGGGCAGTCCCGCACCCGAAGTTGTGGGGTTCAACGGATCGGTGCCCAATGCGATCTCCACCGCGTTGGTCAAGCCGTCGCCGTCCGTGTCTCCATCCGGCGCAAGAATGTTGACCGTGTTCGCAGCCGTGGCCACGGAACTGGACGCCCCGCTGGCCGTGCTGGCGACAAGTGTGAAACTGCCGATTGTGTTGGCTGCGATACTTAAGCCCAGCGTCGCCGATGTGCCGTCGGCGCTGATGTTCGCCGAAGTCACCGTCACGGGCGCCGGAAAGAATCCGGGTAAAAAGCTGAAGGTAGCGCCCGTGAGGTTCGCGCCGGTGACCGCGAAATTGGCCACAGTGGTCGCCGTGCTGCCATTGAGAATCGATTTGGGCGAAACAGAAAGGACGGACGGCCCAGCGATGAAGGTGAACGGGCTTGCCGATTGCACCGTGGTTCCGGCCACAGTGAGGGAGATGGGGCCGGTGGTCGCAGTACCGGGAACGGAGACGGTCAGTGTCGTGGCGGTTGCCGTGAGAACTGTGGCTGCGGCGCCGTTGAAGGTGACGGTATTGGAAGAAGGCGTGGCAGAAAAGTTCTGACCCTGTATGGTGACGACGGTGCCCGCCCCGCCGGCCTGGGGCGTGAAGTTGAAGATGGCGAGTGCGCTGGCTGCGGGAGCTGTGCCGCGCGTGATCTGGGTGAGGTTGCCGGCGGGATCGTACTTATAGTCGAGTTCGTTGCCGGAGGAGTCGATGACTTTGATGAGACGGCCGGCGTCGTCGTGGACAATGGTCTCTCCGCTTTGAGCGGATGCCGCAGCAGCCAATAGCCAAGCCAGAAACACGAACCAGAAGGGACGTCGAGAGGCCGATTTTTGATATACGAGGCGCAAGACAGTTCCCTTACTCGTTTCCTTTGGTGTTCAAACCCAGTGCCGGTTGGTGTTCATGACGGGCTAATGGCAGCCGCATGGACCCGATTTAGAACTTGCATGCGCACCTAAAATTGGAAGCAAAATGCCAAATGGAGCCGTTGCTTCATTTGCTCCCAGATTTGCCCAAATCTTCGTCGATATCGCTGTGCCGGGGCCGAGAGATCGTTGAATCAGTTTCCCCAAGGATCCTCCCATGGCGCCTGCGACGCTGGATCCAGCGACTTCCCCGAGGTTAACGTCGGTGAAGTCTTTCCATGACCAAGCCCCCGATCGGTAACGATTGTGAAGGACTTGTACGGCATAGTCACCCAAGCCGTTGCCGATAGCAGCGGCAGCAGTGGTCGCCAATAAACCCCAGCCTTCGGGCGTGAAAGCCAAAGCGGCAGCTACCGCGCCGCTCACAAGGATGCTTGTGGCAATGTCCGCGAAATCATTCGTATCACAGCTAAGTGATGCCCCAAATCCCCCGCCTGCGGCGCCAAAGGACAAATCAGGAATATTCGCCCATCCGAATGCCGTTCCGGTTGGATCAACATAGGCACTTGGATCATCGTTAGCGTAATCGAAAGCATTCAGACCCCCTAACAATTGCAGGGGATCTTCGCTAATGAAGGCTCCAACGTTCGCGTCATAGTACCGATTCCTGAAGTAATTCAACCCGCCGAGAACCGGAATGCGGCCGGTGAATCCGAAGGGATAACCTGCCGCAACCCTTCCAGTCATCTGCCCGTACGGCTCGTATTTGAATTGCGAACCAAGCTTGCCGGTTGCGTCGGTGATGCCCGTGATGCTGCCGAGAGCGTCGGTGAGGCCGAATTGTGCAGTCCCAGAGGGATCGACGGAAGCGTAGTGGGAATCGATGCCCAGGCCAGTGAGCAGCGAGAACACGCCGCCCAATGAGGCGGAAAGCGACACAACGTTCGTCAGGCTGTCGACAACGAAGCTCTGCTGTGCAGTGGTCGCACCGGTGGTCTTCGACAAGACCAGCAGGTTGCGTGCGAAATCATACTGCATCGCGGTCTTGTTGCCGCTGGCGTCAGTGATCGATGCGAGACGGTTACGGCCGTCCCATGCATATGTCAGCGTTCCGTTCGGTCCGCTCTCCGTCAGGCGGTTGCCGTTTTTGTCGTAGGTGTAAGTCGTGGCGCCGAACGGATTCAGTTCATTGGCGGCATCGACGCTTCCTGTAGCGGACTGCGTCATCAACGGCTGGCTGATGTCATTGGCTACCACGGAGCGCTGGCCTGCCGCGTCATAGGTGTACTTGGTCGTATTCAGCGCTGTGGCGCCGTTGCTGTGGACCAGGGAGAGAAGCTGTCCGAGGGCGTCGAAGCTGAAAGTGGTTACAACGCCATTGGTACGGGTCAGCGTTTTAGGCAGGTTGCGCACGTCGTAAGCGTAGCTAACACCGATCGATGGAGTGGCCGCGCTCAGCAAGTTGCCGGCTGGATCATAGCCGTACGTCACGGTCCCCTGCCCCGCCACCTGTCGCGTGGCGATGCGTCCCAGCGCGTCGCGCGTGTACTGGACCACGCCTGTCGGTTCGTCCTGGCTCAGCAGCCGTCCGGCCGGGTCGTAAGTAAATCCAAAGATGCCGCCCTGCGAATCGTTCACGTTCTGGAGCCGGCTTTGCGCATCGTAGCTGCGCGTGACGGTTGCGTCGGGGTAGGTCTCCTGGATAAGTCGGTTGAGCGCGTCATACTTGAATGTGCTCAACTGGCTGCGCCGGTCCGTGTATTGCGCCAGGTTCGAGTCGGTGTCGTACATATAAGATTCCTTGGCGCCCAGGGGGCTGATGCGATCCATAAGCTGGCCGGCAGGATAGTAGTCGTAGTGCGTAACGTTGTTGCGCGCATCGGTGAAGGTGGTGAGATTGCCAATCTGGTCGTATCCAAAAGCAACCTTGTTCCCTAACGGGTCGGTCTGGGATGACACGCGATTGAGAAGGTCGTATGCGGTCAGGCTCTTGCGGTTGAGCGCATCGATAGTCTGCGTCAGTCTCGATACCGCGTCATACGTCAGTTGGGTGACATTGCCCAAGGCATCAGTGACCGAGGTGGCATTCCCATAAGCATCCCAACCAATCTGCGTCTTGTTTCCAAGGGCGTCAATCACCTGGGTCAGTTCACCAAAACCGTCATAGACAAGCTGGGTGGTGTTGACATCAGCGTCCGTTACGGAAGTGGCGTTGCCCCGGGCGTCATAGGCAATTCTGGTGGTGTCGTTGCGGGCATCCGTGACGGAATTGACCTTGTTGAAACGGGTATCGTAGGTGAACGTGGTGGTATTCCCCACCCCATCGGTATAGGTGAGGGTGTTTCCGGAAGCGTCGTAGGTGTAGCTCACGTTGCCGGCCCCCGGGTCGCCGCATACCGGGCAGACGCCGAGCCCCGCGTATGCAGATACCAAATTGCTGTGTGAAGGATCGCGGGTCAGCGTGCGCGTCTGACCGATCGCATCCGTCGCGCTGACCATGTAACTCTGTGGGTCGAACCGATAGGTGGTCTGATTGCCAAGCGGGTCGGTTACCACGGTCTGCAGTACCGGGCTAGTGGGCACGCCAGGATTCGTGGCCGGATTGAGCAGCGTGTAGGAAAAATTGTAGGTCCCGCCGTCCGCCTCCTTCTGCTGCTTAACCCGCCCGTCGAAGATCTCGTTGTAGGTATTCTGCTCCGTCATCACGCCGCGCGGATCAGTAATGGTGGCGAGGTTATTCGATGAATCGTAGGTGTAGTTTGTTTTGCCTCCGTTCGCATCGGTAAACGTCTGAAGCGTGCCGGAAGGATAGTAGGTATAACTCACCGAGCGGCCGATGGGATCGGTGGCCTTGGAAACCATCCCATTTGACCCATAGGTAAGCAGGATAGAGCGTCCAACGGGATCAGTGATCGACTGGATTTGCTGCGGATTGCTCGTGCTGCGGGTGATGGTGGTGACATTGCCGTTCAGATCGGTAGTGGTCGTAAGGAACGCGCCGGCGTTGCCAGTGCTGGTGTTGACTGTGAACGTGTAGACGGTTCCGTCGGCCCAGGTGAGCGTATAGGGCCCGGAAGGAACATTGGCTGTGAGCACCGCACCGCGCAAACTCGGAGCAATCGCATTGCTAAAGGTTCCATTGGGCTGCTTCGATAGCAGGTATTGGTTTCCGTCCGGGACTCCCAGGGTAATTGTCGTGCTCTTACCGCTGATTAAGCTCAGCGTGTCGAGCGCATAACTGTACTCGAACGAGGTTCCGCGGCCGAAGGGCCCGTTATAACTCGCCAGAGTCCGATAGTACCGATGGATTCCGATGGATCCGCGTGCGCTGCTGACGCTGAGATCCGTATTGGTGTAGAAGACGATGCCAGACGCAAGGTCGACCGGCCCCCCAACCTTGGGACCCTGGCATGCACAGTCAGCCGGGTTCACAACGGAGGGCGGTCCGGTGCTCGGTCCATGCCAGTCGAAGTGCACCAGGCCAAAGGCGTGCCCGGGGTGGGCAGGATCAGGGTCGGCGACGAACTCGGTTCCGTCACCGGAAACGGTGCCAGTACCATAGCTGACCATGTATCCGTGCGTGGGATCGAGCGTAACAAACGTGACAGGCGTTCCGGGGGCGGTTGCGAGTGGATTGGGAAAATTGACCGCAACCGGCTGGCTGGCGACCGCGTTGGCCGGCTGGAACGCCACGATGAAGGGCGTTAGCATGCCGCTGGTAGGAATGGCATCGGGGAGGCGGTCGATCGGAATCTGGATAGCAACGAGCGGGAACGGATTGGGCTGGGTGCCGTCATCAAGCGAGAGTGTTGTGCCGGCATAGACGGTGACCTTTAGTCCGGGAATCGAGTGGAAATAGAAGATCTGGTCCGTAGCGGAGTTTTGCTGGACTTGGACGGTTTCGGCGTTGTCAATGCGCGGGAGGTGCACCAGGACCGGCGAGGCGACAACCTGACCCGAAACCAATGTGTACGATAGGTTGACGCCCGCATATTTTCCCGCCGGCGACGTGGCTGTTGCCCCGTTGTAGGCAATCAGCTGCGGACCCGTGCAGGCCGTGGCTAGATTCACAAGCACGAAGTTGCCGCCCGCATCAGAAACCGTCTGCCCGGAGCAGCCAGTGGAGTTGCCTTTGTCGTCCTTGCCCATGAACTGAACCGTCACTCCGGCGATGGGCTCCTCCTGTGCGTCATCGACGACGGTTCGTCCCAGGAATGAGGTAGAAACGGAGCCAACCTGGAGTGACTCCGTTGCGCTCTGCGTGAGGGTCTGATCATTGAGCACCGCGGTGCCGGTGATGGTGATGGACGCGGTGGCTGAAGCTTGCCCGGCAGGCGCTGACAACAACAGAGTGGAAAGCTGGCCGGCCGCCAGCGAGGCAGGCTTGAAGCTTGCTGAGATCCCAGTGGGCAATCCGCTGACCGAGAGGGCCGCCGTTCCTTCAAATCCATTTGTGCTGGTTAGCGTAACTGCAATGGCCACCGATTGGCCCGGAAGCAGCGTTGCGGTGGAAGGAGAAGCGGAAAGAGTAAACGAGCTGGAGCTCGTTACCGTAAGTGGAGTTACCGAACTGAGGCTCACCGATCCTATTTCGACGCTGAAGACGCCGGTAGACGCTGCTGCGGGAATGACAAACGTAAGGCTGCTCGCCGAATAACTGCTAACGGGCGCCTCGATCGTGCCACCTCCCTGCTGGCTCAAAATTACCTGTGGAACCGGCGCCCCGGACTGGGTCAAGTTCGTACCCGTAACGGTGACAACCGTTCCGATCGTTCCCGAACTGGGAGAAAAGCCGCTGATGGTCGGGGATGAGGAGGCGCTGATCGTGGCGGTGGTCGTGGCTGTATCACTTCCGCCCGCGCTGTCGCTAACCGTGAGCGAGACGGTAAAAGTTCCAGACGCTGTGTAGGCGTGACTAGTGGTAACTCCGCTACCTGTGGAGTTATCGCCGAAATTCCAGGCGTAGGTGAGAGTTTGCCCGGACGGGCCAGTCGACCGGGAACCATCGAAGGTGATGGCCTGATTCGCTGCGCCCGAATATGGACCGCCGGCCGAAGCTGTCACGCCGGAACTGATGGTTGCCGTGGCGGTGGCCGAGCCGGTATCTCCGCTGGAGTCTGTGACTACGAGGCTTACTGTGAAAGAGCCCGCCTTGGTGTACGAATGGGAAGGCGATGCTCCCGAACCTGTCGCGCCGTCCCCGAAATTCCAGGCATACGTGAGCGTCTGACCTGAAGGTCCTGAAGACTTTGATCCATCGAAAGTGACTGCTTGCCCGATGATTCCCGAGTAAGGACCGCCGACATTGGCAACGGGAGGACTCGATTTGGTGGACCCACCGCCTCCCCCGCAGCCCCACATGGTGGATAGAAGGCCGATTCCGATCAGCAAGTGAAAAATCGTAAGCCAGCGTCGGCAAAGCGTATTCCGGTTCGTTCCCCATGTTCGACCACTCGCGCCAGGACGCAAGTCAAGCCATTGAATCGGCACGCAAACCTCCCGGACACTTATCACCGCAAAGAGATCGGATTACTGCTTTTGAAAAGGGATTTTTCCGGCGGGTGGAGACACAAAGAGGATGGCAGCAAAGTTACTACGAGTCAAGAACAAATCTTTACTGTGAGTCAAACTTCGCGCGAAGTAAAAAGATTCTTAGCTAACTCTATGCATTTGTCGGGCACCTGAGCACGGTCTGCTCAAATCGATTCTGCCCGCCAGGTCACATAAATGAAATCCAGATATGCGCCGCTTTGGCTTGAAAAACGGCTTGACGGCTTAACCAGGCACCCGCAGAATGGCCCATGAAGAGAGCGAATTCGATTCGTTCGATTCCGTCGTATACCTTCATGTGCAGGAGTTCTCTTGACAATCTTGAGTCGGTTAACCCGCAGGGGCTTTTTGGAAGGGGTCGGAGGCGGCCTGACGCTTGCGAACTTAACAGCAGCAACTAGTGCTGGCGAATTGAGAGATTCACGTCTGGAGTCTGCGTTGGACCTTCGGAGACGAGCGGCACTAGCCCAAAGCCGGCGAAAAATTGCGTCGATGAAATCAAATGGTGATGAGAAGCGATATCCGGATGGAAGTGGATGTTTCACAAAGGGTCTTCCTAAAGGCACCCATAACGAAGTAGATCCGAAAGCTTATAACGCGTTACTGCGAGCAATTCAGACGCGTAGCTTTTCAGAATTCGAGAAGATTCCACGTGCAGGGGGGCGGAGACTAAGTAACCCACAATCTGCGTTCGCTTTTCACATGGAAGGCGGAGATCCCCATTCGTTCGACATCCCCGCACCACCTTCAATGGCATCGCAGCAAATGGAGACTGATGTCTCTGAACTGTACTGGCAAGCGCTGTGCCGCGATATCCCATTTACGGCCTACAGTTCGTCGGAGATTACACTTCGCGCTGCTAAGGGTCTGAAGAAGACACCGGAATCGCTATTTCGCGGATCGTTTTCCGGTAGTCTGAAGGGACCATATATCTCACAGTTTCTCTTAAAGTCGATCCCGTTTGGCGCAACTCAGGTCGAGCAGCGCTATACCGTTCCGGCGGAAGGTTCAGATTTCATGACTACGGTGAGTGAATGGTCACAGATACAGTCTGGATTTCCTCCATGGAGAACCGTTGAATACGACCGCGTACCTCGTTATTTGACAACAGGGAGAGACCTTGCCGAATACGCACACTACGACTTCGCTCACCAAGCATACTTGTCGGCCGCTCTAATTCTCATCAACAGCAGCTATCGTTCGCTCCTCAACTGCAATCAATACAAGAGCGACAACAATCCATATCGGCTTTCGACGGTGGAAGAAGGCTTCGGAACCTTCGGACCTGCTGAAGCCGTTGACTGGATCGGCCGAGTGGTGACACCGGCGCTCAAAGCAGCCTACTGCCAAAAGTGGATGGTTCACAGACGAATTCGCCCGGAAGAACTCGGTGGACTGATCCATTTTACGAGGACCAAAGCGAAAGCCTGTCCGCTTCATCCATCATTACTCGAATCGAATGCTGTTGATGCCGTATTCGCATCAACGGGATGCTATCTCCTTCCTCAGGCGTTCCCTGAAGGCTGCCCCATGCATCCTTCTTACCCGGCCGGACATGCCACAATCGCCGGCGCATGCTCTGTCATCCTCAAAGCCTGCTTTGATGGGACGATGCTTCTTTCCGGATCGGTCGAGGTAGCTCCAGACCGTTTGTCCTTGCGTGAGTGCCAAGGGTATTCGCCTACGGTCGGAGATGAGATTGACAAGCTCGCGTTCAATGTCGCGATGGCAAGAAATTGGGCAGGGATTCACTATCTCTCCGATGACATGGCCGGTCTCAGGCTTGGAGAGGATGTCGGACTCTCAGTGCTTCAGGATCTGGCTCAGACATTTTCGGAGGAATTCAAGGGCTTCTTTATCACCAGATTCGATGGCAGCAAAGTGTATGTCACTCCACGTGGAGAACTCGTTCCTGCTTGATGCGGCTTTAGCTCGGAGGCGGCTTCTTTTGGCTGAGGCCTAACCGGCGAATTCCCGGTTCCGGCAACCGCGAAAGCGGATCCACCTATGCCACGGACCTTCAACCCCGAACTATCGGACACGTTTCGCTTTCCTGGTGCAACACGTCGACGGGAAGCAACACGGAAACAACGGAAAAACCGGTGTCGGGGCGGCTCTGCCGAAACGCGATTGGATTTGGGTCCAATTTAGGTCCATTCATGCGCAAGTAGGATGGCTGCGAATATTCGAATGTGCGGCAATAACTTGCGTCCCTCGATAGAGTTACCATTGTCATCGCGGATGTCGTTCAAAAAGCCTGCCCAGGGGGTCACCGTTGTGCCAAATCGCTGAAAACAAAGATTGATGGATCGCGATGAACGACGCGTAAAAATCGGAAACCAAGGGAGTCAGGCAAGTTTCCGGTGTGATAAACCACTTATTGTGAATAACTTGGTCGGGGAGAGAGGGTTTGAACCTCCGACCCCCTGGTCCCGAACCAACAACCGAGTCACTAACCTGTTGTCTCGCTTAGGTTTGTTCGTGAGCGGTATCTAAACGCCATCTTGCTTTGAGCGCGGATGTGAGTCACCTTTTATCCATGAGTGAACCTGGCGCGGACGTGTGGGAGAAGTGGCGTGCGATCGTGTCTGAACAGATTGCAAGTGGTCAGAGCGTGGCGGCATTTTGTAAGGAACGCGGTGTAACGTCCTCGCAGCTTTTTGCCTGGAAGAAACGATTGCGAGAAGCGGAAAAGGCGCAGTTCGTCGAAGTGCAAGTCAGGCCGTCCGAGCCATTGCTCGATGTGGTGAATCGGCAGCAGGCCAGGGCAATCGAGGTCAAGCTTTATCGAGGTCGTAGCATCGTAGTCGAGCCGGGCTTCGATGCGGATCATCTTCGTGCGCTGCTGGCGGTACTGGAGCCAGAAGCGTGATCGGGCTGCCGAGTTTGCGCACTCTTGACGGTGCGCAGGTATCGCGGATCTGGCTGGCGGCTGAGCCTACGGACATGCGATGTAGCTTCGATCGATTGGCGGAACGAGTAAGGACGGTTATTGGCCAGGATCCCTTGGGCAACAGTCTGTTCGTTTTTCGCTCGCGCAGTGGTGACCGGCTGAAGATTCTTTGTTGGGATCGCGACGGGTTTGTGCTGTGGTATAAGCGCCTGGAGGCGGGCGTGTTCAAACTTCCTCGTGTGATCCCTGGATCGCGATCGGTCGAATTGCGCGCCAGCGAACTGGCGATGATCCTGGACGGGATCGACATGACGAAGCTGAAGCGCGTTCCGCGGTACGAACGAACCAGCGAAAGCAACAGAGAGAGGGTTGCCGGATAACTTATCCGCGTCAAGTTATGGCATAACTTATTCGTGGCCGCAGCACTGTCCAACTTGCCCGACGATACAGATGCCCTGAAGGCCATGGTCACCACGCTGCAGCGTGAGCGCGACGATCTGCACATCAAGAACCTGCGTCTGCAGGTAGAGCTGGATAGCTACAAGAAGCGATACTACGGGCCGCGTGGGGATCAGTTGCAATCGGCAGGCGATCTGGCCCAGCTACTGCTCGGCTTCGCTCAGGAACTGGATCGCAAGCCGATCAACCCTGACGACGTTCCGCCTCATTCCGAGCCGCAGGAAGAACTTCGACGCGTGAAGCGGCGCAAAGGACGGCGGAATCTTGCCAACTTCGAAAACCTTCCCGTAACCACTCATGTCCACGAACTGAGCGCGGCTGAGCGGGCCTGCCCCTGCTGCGGTGTCGAGCGCAAGGAGATCGGCACCGACGAAAGCTGGCAGGTTGAATATCTTCCTGGCCATTTCGAACGCATCCATCATCTGCGCAAGAAGTATGCCTGCTCCAGCTGCGAGAGCAACGGCCATAACCCGCAGATGGAGACGGCCGCCAAGCCGGAGATGGCAATCGACAAGGGCATGGCCGGCCCGGGACTGCTGGCGTACATCGCTACCAGCAAATTTTCGGACTACGTCCCCTTATATCGTTTGGAAGACATCTTCGAGCGGCAAGGGTTCGAGATCTCGCGGGCAACGCAATCGGTGTGGTGCGGAGATATGGGCGATCTGTTCGAACCGCTGTGGGAGCTGATGGCAGAGCGAGTGCGAGCTTCGCATGTGGTGGCCACCGACGACACGATCATGCCCATGCTGAGCAAAGGCAAGACCACAAACGCGCGCATGTGGGTCTATGCCGGCGATGACGACTATCCGTACAACATCTTCGACTTCACGCTCAACCGGGGCCGCGATGGACCGAAGTACTTTTTGAAAGATTATCGTCAGGTTCTGCTTGCCGACGCTTACGGCGGCTACAACGGCGTCGTTGCCGGCAACGAGATCACGCGTGCCGGATGTTGGGCGCACATGAAGAGAAAAGTGATCGATGCGGAAAAGGCCGCTCCAGAGATAGCGCGGGAAGCCGTAGAGCGGGTGCGCGCTCTTTATGCTGTGGAGAGGCAGAGCAAAGATGTGTCTGCAGAAGAGCGTCTGACCATGCGCCGGCAGCAATCGGTACCGCTCCTGGTTCAGTTGCGCGAACGGCTTCTCACTTGGAAGGAACAGTTGCTGCCCAAACACCCCATGGCCGAGGCGGTGAGCTACGCGCTGAGCCAGTGGACGGAACTGAACGTGTTCTGCGCCGATGGGGCGGTCAGCATCGACAACAACGTCTCGGAACGGGAGATGAAGCGCGTCGTTCTCAATCGCAAGAACAGCCTCTTCGTGGGCAACCCCGTGGCGGCAGAACGGCGGCGATCCTGGCCAGCCTCACCAGCACTTGCCGGCGCCACGATATAGACCCGCAACTGTACCTCACGCAACTGCTCACGAACCTATCGCGCATCCGCAAAAGCGAACTGCCTGACTGGCTCCCGGATCAGTGGAAACGACTTCAGAAAGCACGCAAGCCTTGAAGCACCTGCACTTCACATAGCGCTCACGTTTGTTCTGCGTGTTGCACCATGTTTCATCACAGTATTCGGCAGCCATTGGACCCAAATTGGACCCAACTTCGAAGGTTGACCAGTGCGGTTTCTTCCTGCCGGTATCCTATTTTCGCTCTCCGGCTCTTTCTTCAGCCTGCGCCTGCTCCTTGATCAATGGGACTACGTCAAGAACGATCTCAACCACGTTCGACGGAGGAAAGGTATCGGGAGGAACGAGAGATTTCATTTTCTCTTCGAGAGACTTCAAGCTCTTCTGATATGCGCCGACGATGCGAGTTTCGCAGTCACTGTAAGCCTTGCTTTGTTCCGGAGTCGCGACAGGGGGAAGTTTTGGACATTCATTCGTCAACTCATCCAGATTGACTTGGGCTCGCCGGAGTGCCCTGAGTTCTGCCACCGATCCAGGAATGAGGACTTCTTTCAACTCGTCGATATCAGCGGCACTAGAACACCAAAGCTCCTTGTTGGCTTCAGCAGACGATTTTAGCTTGCTCCCATCGAGTAGTCTCTGAACATCCGAGTCGAGATGGAGCGATTCCGGCTTTGCTTTCGCGCACGCATGCGCTCCAGCCGCATCAGTGACACGTTCCCACGCCCCCGTCATTCCGATGAGGCGTTTGCCATCATCGGCGGCCACAATTGTAACTGTTGGGATTTGAGGGATCGCGAAAGTGAACCCTCGTTCCAGCATGTGGATGTTCGTCATCGGCATTGTAGGTCCATCGGAGCTATCGATCGATCCGCTGAGCACTCCGC
>Ga0206934_1212_pt1 | contig 12132 bp, 16 predicted proteins | sample Alteio_BWOrgHeat_16_FD_152932 | JGI IMG/M metagenome (GOLD analysis project Ga0206934, IMG submission 152932) | Enriched cells from forest soil in Barre Woods Harvard Forest LTER site, Petersham, Massachusetts, United States -... | ecosystem: Environmental > Terrestrial > Soil > Temperate forest >...
TTTAGCGCATGTTTCCGTCGCGAAGCTGGATCGTATGGAAAAGATACGCGTGGTTTCTTGCGGGTGCACGAATTTAATAAGGTGGAGCTTGTAAAGTTCACATCGCCGGAAACATCATACGACGAGCATGAGAAGCTAACAGCCGATGCAGAGCGTATCCTTGAGTTGCTTGGGATCCCGTATCGAAGATTGCTGCTTTGTGACGGCGATACGAGTTTTAGTAGTGCAAAGACTTATGATCTTGAGGTTTGGTCGCCGGTGGAAGGGAAATGGCTCGAAGCATCGAGCTGTTCCAACTTCGAAGATTTTCAGGCGCGCCGTGCTAACATAAAATTCCGGCGTGATCCAAAATCGAAACCGGAATTCGTACATACCCTTAATGGATCTGGGCTTGCAACTTCGAGGCTTATGGTGGCATTCTTAGAAACATATCAGCAATCGGATGGAACAATTCGTATCCCGGAAGTTTTGCATTCATATCTACCATTTACAGAAATAGTATGAACGACGTATTAGACCAACAAGCATTTCGATATTCTACCGATAACGAAGCATCGCTTCTTTGCGAGGAAGTTACGCTTTCCGTTATTGCCAACACATTTGGCACACCGCTCTATGTCTATTCTAAGCGGCAGATGGTGCAGAATTTTCATTCCTTTGATGAGACGCTCAAGTCCTCCGGCAAAGAGCATTACGTTAGCTATGCCTTGAAGGCAAATTCGAATATCGAGTTGCTGAAGATCTTAGCTGAAGAAGGTGCTGGCGCGGATGTCGTCAGTGCTGGTGAGCTGCTTGCTGCGCTTGCGGCTGGTTTTACACCCGAAAAAATCACATTCGATGGTACGGGCAAGACCGATTCCGAAATAGAGCTTGCACTCAAGGCAAATATTCATGCCTTTAATGTCGAGAGTCTGGAAGAGCTTTCCGTCATCAATGGGATCGCTGAAAAATTCGGACTTCGTGCGAAAGTCTCCATCCGTGTCAACCCCGATGTGGATGCAAAAAGCCATCCCTATATTTCGACGGGCCTAAAAGAAAACAAGTTTGGCATTGACATGGAAAATGCACGCGAAGCATTTATCTATGCCTCAAAGCAGCCTGCCTTAGAAGTGGTAGGGATTCACGTTCATATTGGTTCCCAGATTACCTCGCTCGATCCGTTCATCAAAGCCGCACGCTCTACCGTTAAATTCGTTAATTCCTTGCGTGTAAAGTCTGGAATAGTTCTGGAACATCTTAATTTTGGCGGCGGACAGGGAATTCATTATCGCAATGTTGTTCGGCATCCGCTATTACCTAAAGACGAACTTGGAGAAGAAGGGGAGTATGTTCCCTCATTGAGCGAGTTCGTTGGCGCAGTGTTGCCCATTCTCGATCAGACGGGACTTAAAATTATTTTTGAGCCAGGCCGCGCTATTGTGGCAAATGCATGTGCGCTACTCGCAACAGTCCTTTACACGAAAGCGAACAGCAAAAAGAAATTCGTTATCACAGATACCGGCATGACGGAACTTATCCGTCCATGCTTATATGAGGCATATCATCAAGTAGCCCCACTGGAACTTGTTGGCGGCGCAACCCAAAAAGTCGATGTTGTCGGGCCGATCTGCGAAACGAGCGATTTTCTCGCGCAATCGCGCGAGATGCCGGCGCTGAAACGCGGCGATTCGATCGCGGTGCTTTGCGCCGGAGCTTACGGCTACACTCTTGCATCTAATTACAATCTTCGTCCACGCGCTGCCGAAGTGCTTGTGGATGGCACAGAATACCGGCTTATCCGTGAGCGTGAGCGTGTGGAAGATGTTGCAGGCGTGGCCCGTATAGAGAATGCAAGTTTGCGCGAGCTTGTGAGTTGAAACTTGCTCTGCTAATCGAGTACGACGGAACCAAGTTTGCCGGATGGCAAACGCAAGGCGACCATCCCTTAGGCCGCTCCGTTCAAGCTGAGATCGAACGGGCGTTTCATAAACTTTTTACAAGAACGATCACCGTCCATGGCGCCGGCCGCACCGATGCCGGCGTCCACGCTCGTGGTATGGTCGCGCATGTCGAATTTCCTGATGATATTGTGATTGGTTTTCCCAAACTTGTCATGGCAGTGAATGCAACGACTCCAAAAGATATTGCCATTTTCGATATTCGCAATGTTTCAGAAGATTTTCATGCGCGGCATTCAGCGATTGCCCGGCAATATCGATACACGATCAAATGCGATAGAACGGCGTTGGACAGGAATTTTGTATGGGCAATTAGTCGCGAGCTGGATATTACAAAGCTCGAACAATGTGCAGCACTCCTCATTGGCGAACACGATTTCACCAGTTTCAGCAAGCGGACATCGGATGTAAAGCACTATAGATGCATTGTTGAAGAAGCAAAATGGGAATCGGATAGGAAGTATCTTTTCTTCACCATCAGATCGAATCGCTTCGTGCGCGGGATGGTACGTGCACTTGTCGGAGCGATGGTGCAGGTTGGACAATCGACTCTACCATTGGAGGAATTCGAAGCACTGCTGCATTCACCCAGGGAGCTGTGGCGAGCAAAATATATTTCACCGGCGCATGGATTAGTCCTCGAAGGAATTGAATATCCGGATCGATATGGCTTGTGGAGCATTCCCGTTCGATGAGACTTCTGATTTTACTTACAGTCGGTTTTTTTATCGTATATTTGTACACCTATCATTAAACGGCTCTCCTATCTGCGAGTCACCGTTTAGTTTGCATCTTCCGCCCGCCTCCAGCGGTTCTTATTCTTAGGAAGATAATTTGGTTGCAAAATAGAAATATCCAAAATGTATTTTTGGACTTAGTATTGAGATTGTCCCGCAACTGAATAATGCCGAGCGGTGCTTTTCTCGCCCGGAGTAATTCGCAACCAAAACCTGAAAATGTATTTTTTGCCATGAAAACCGAAAATTGGATTCTTCCTCAGACGGACGAGGGAATGCATTTGCCAATACCCCAAATTGCCGGCGTTTCATCCCCATTTCCTAAAAAACGTCAGATTCATCGAAAACGCCATCTCGCGTGGGAACAGGCTGAGCTTGCGAGCGGTGGTTTTTATTCTCATAATCTTGATGAGATCGCGCATCGGTTTCCTTCTCTTACGCCGATGGAGCTTCGTGTATCCGCGTTGGTGAAGTCAATGCTGCCAAGCTGGAAGATCGCGGAAATTCTTTGCATCAAGGAAGAAAGCGTCGAACGGTATCGGTGTCGCATTCGACGCAAACTTGGGATTCATGGCGGCTGGCTTCAGGAGTTTTTCTCCGCGATCTGACGGATTGTTTCAATTGTCGTGGTTTTGTCTGGGTGGATTCTAAAAAAGAGTGTCTATTTTTGTATCACGCTCTCGCACATGCCGATCGAACGGAGTAGCGTTGCCTGAGAGAGGTAAATTAGCCAAACATCATTAACACTTAATTTGCTAACATTATGAATGAATCGAACAACTGTTGTTCATGTGCTTGCCAGTATTCCACACCACCCTGGTGGGTGACAATGGGATTTATTCCGCCGTATGGTTATCAAGGCCCTAATCAAGGGGGAACACCTGCTCGGCCTGCGCCACCCAATCAACCCGGAACGTCCGGGCAGCCTGCAACTCCGGGGCAGCCAACGGGAGGTGGGCAACAATCATCGGGGTCTAATCCATTGGGCAGCATTATCAACGGAGTACTTGGTCCGCTCGGTGGTATTTTAGGTGGACTTGGACTATAAGCTCAGGAGGTACCATGCAAGAAGCAAATAAATATTTTACTGTTCTTCAGGTAGCTGTACCGCCGGATACGCCTGTCACGGCTGCGTCGGAGATCAAGATCCTCGAAATACTCGGCATTGTATCGAATCCGGAACTTGTGAATTCGATGCAACTCGCGATGGCTGTTATTCCGCCATCGACACCAGCAACACTGTTTGGGTTAATCGCATTGCTCGGGAATCTTATTAAGATGCACCCGAAAGCGACCAAAGCACATCAGGATGCGCTTGCAGCAACACTCAAGAATCTGACCGGAGCGACCGATGCCCCGCTCACGTTCGGAACGTTCCTGCCGATCTGCGACGCCTTGATGAAAGCGCCGCCGCATAAGATAGCAAAAGGCGCGTAAATTTTGATAATTCACACTACGCTTAGTCCGTGGTGCGGAGGAAGCCGAAAATCCGATTCAGAGTAGGCATAGATTAGATCATACACATTTTCAATAAGGAGAAAAAAAATGTCATCCATTCCTAATGGCGGAGGTAATCTTTTCATAGCATCAGGCCAAACGTTTGGCGGATTTAACATCACATGGAACAACGGCGGCTGGCAAGGTAATACCATTATCGAGGCTCAACCGCTCAATACCGGGGCTGCGCTTTCGACTTCCCTGGGATCGTCAACGCTGAACAATAATGGGACCTACTCGTTTGGCTTTTCATTGACAAATCATGGGTCTAATTCGACCTTTTGCAACATTCAAGTATCAAGTAACTAATTAATACGAAAGGAAATCATCAGATGAAATTAGCAGTCACGTATAATAAAACGGGCAATCTTCTCATGTTTTTCGATCCCACGAAAATGCACGATGCAAATGGTTCTATCACTTACACTCCCGTAAATGGCGAGATGCATGCGGTTATGGACCTACCGAAGGAATTGGAAAGCAAACCATTTACGGAGCTTCACAATTTACTTCGCGTCAATGTCGGCGGAGCGATGCCGAAATTGGAAGCGAAGTGATAGCCTGTTTCTACTTGAACCCCCGGTCGCGATTCGATCGGGGGTTTTGTTTTAGGTACTAAGAAATAAATGTTACGGCCCAGCAGTGGAGTGTTCCCAGCCCGTTAGATAAATACATGCGACTATGAGGCCAAATGTAACCAAGGATAAAATAATGGGCCAAGAGATTCCCAAGATCGGCGTATCGGCAACATCCTGAAAAAATTCGATCACACGACGAACGACTTCGAGCAGACGTTCGCGCCATGCCTTCGGTTTTACTTCTTCTCCGAGATTATCAAGACTGAACGGAATGAGGCTTAATGCTTCCATGATCTGTATCCTTATCCGTCAATCGAACCGTACTGAAAACGAAATAATTGCAATGATTGCATTTATTTTGGAACGCACCGTGCAGACATCCGGTTTAACGCCCCACAATTTGAACGTCATCCCCGTGACCGCGCAACATGCGGCGAGAAGGTTTTTGCCGAGGGGCTCTCACTGATTCCTAATTTTCCATCCTCGAAATAGGAAAAATCGCAAGAAATCCGATAATTTAATCTAAAATCGGAACTTCGAGCGATAAAAGGCGCGTTATGTGCCTCCCGTCCAGAAACGGCGGAATTCACAATAATTTAACGATATGATAGCACGGGCGTGACCCCGATTTCTCTTCAACAAGAGGAAAACGTGGTTTTTCGGTTCGACTCCGGAAGTATTTGCAAGTCGTGATGTCCAGCAGCAATGCTTGACCCACACGGCAAAAAGTTCAATGACAACTGAGCGGTGACATTCGATGGAATGCCCTGTAAGCGTCTGAGAAATCAGAAAGTAGGTCTTAATCTACGTAGCCCAACGGCGGTTCAAAGAGTGCACATAGAAAGATCAAAATGCGAAAAAATGGGTAATCGTGTAATTAATTTACACGAATACACACAAGTATCGAGCTAAGGTTTAGACGTTGTGAAACGTCTGAAATAATGCAGTTGGCTGATAATGTCGTAAGACATTATCAGAATGTACGGAGCCATCCGTACATATCGAAGAGCGATGTGAATCGTTCTCGATCATCAAACACTGTAGTGATGCACCAATAGTAACAAGTCGCGATGTGAATCGCGGCAACCTGCTAACAACGGACGAGCACTCGGCAACGAGCAGCGTCCGCACTGTATCATAGGTTTAATGATGAAGTTACCAAGAGCGCATGGTGGATGCCTTGGCACTAGAAGGCGATGAAGGACGTGGTTACCTGCGATAAGCCGGGAGTAGGCGGAAGCTGCCTGTGATCCCCGGATCTCCGAATGGGAAAACCCACACAGAGTAATGTCTGTGTACGTTGTGGTGAATACATAGCCACATCGAGCTAACCCTCTGAACTGAAACATCTAAGTAGGAGGAGGAATATAAAACAATCGTGATTCCCTGAGTAGTGGCGAGCGAAACGGGAACAGCCCAAACCATAAGGTTTAACCTTGTGGGGTTATAGGGCCTTCGTATAGGAGTTACAAATCATTAATATAGCGGAAGTCACTGGAACGTGACACCATAGAGGGCGATCGTCCCGTACGCGAAATGTTAATGACTCCTGGAGGTACCCTGAGTACGACGGAATAAGTGAAAGTCTGTCGGAAGTTGCGAGAACCATCTCGTAAGGCTAAATACTCTCTAGTGACCGATAGTGAACAAGTACTGTGAAGGAAAGGCGAAAAGAACCCTTAAGAAGGGAGTGAAATAGATCCTGAAACCGCGCGCTTACAAACGGTGGGAGCAAGACCATCTTCGGATGGAGGAGTGACCGCGTGCCTTTTGTTTAATGAGCCTACGAGTTACTGATCTCATGCAAGGATAAGGTTCTCAGAACCGAATCCGTAGCGAAAGCGAGTCTGAATAGGGCGAACATAGTATGGGGTCGTAGACGCGAAACCTTGTGATCTATGGATGGTCAGGTTGAAGGTTGGGTAAAACCAACTGGAGGACCGAACGGGTGTGGGTTGAAAACTACTCCGATGAACTGTCCATAGGGGCGAAAGACTAATCAAACTGGGAGATAGCTCGTACTCCCCGAAATAGCTTTAGGGCTAGCGTCGCATAAGAGTCTTCCGGAGGTAGAGCACTGATTGGGCTAGGGCCGTCACAACGGTACCAACCCCAGACAAACTCCGAATACCGGTAAGATGTTTTGCGGCAGTCAGGCTATGAGTGATAAGATCCATGGCCGAGAGGGAAACAACCCAGATCGTCAGCTAAGGCCCCCAAGTCATAGTTAACAGAGAAAGGATGTCAAGTTGCATAGACAGCTAGGATGTTGGCTTAGAAGCAGCCATTCATTTAAAGAGTGCGTAATAGCTCACTAGTCAAGCGACTCGGCGTCGATAATAATCGGGACTAAACTATGCGCCGAAGCTACGGCATCATCCGCAAGGATGTTGGGTAGGGGAGCATTCCGTTCTGCGTTGAAGGTGATGGCGTGAGCCTTGCTGGAGCGTGCGGAAGAGAAGATGTAGGCATAAGTAACGATAACTAGGGTGAGAATCCCTGGCACCGTAAACCTAAGGGTTCCTGAGCTACGTTCATCGTCTCAGGGTTAGCCGGATCCTAAGCCGAGGCCGAAAGGCGTAGGTGATGGACAATCGGTCAATATTCCGATGCTTGTTTGCATGAGTTTGATGTCAAGGAGGGACCCAGAAGTGAAATCCCCGCGCACGATTGGATGTGCGTTGAAGGTCGTAGGTGTTGAGAGAGGTAGGCAAATCCGCCTCTTGAGCCGAACGCCGACAGTACGGTGAGATTCGTCGATCCGAGTGGGATATAATCAGGCTGGCGAGAAAATCTTCGTGACTATTATGCAAGCAATCCGTACCGTAAACCGACACAGGTGGGTGGGTAGAATATACTAAGGTGCTCGAGTGAGCCGTCGTTAAGGAACTCGGCAAATTGACCCTGTAACTTCGGGATAAAGGGTGCCAGTAGCAATACTGGCCGCAGTGAAATGGGCCAACCGACTGTTTAACAAAAACACATCTCTGTGCCAACCCCATTGAGGGGACGTATACGGAGTGACACCTGCCCGGTGCTGGAAGGTTAAGGAAGGGGGTCAGCCGCAAGGCGAAGCTCTCGACCGAAGCCCCAGTAAACGGCGGCCGTAACTATAACGGTCCTAAGGTAGCGAAATTCCTTGTCGGGTAAGTTCCGACCTGCACGAATGGTGTAACGAGTTGGTCACTGTCTCAACGACGGGCTCGGTGAACTTGTGGTACCGGTGAAGACACCGGTTACCCGCATATGGACGGAAAGACCCTATGCACCTTTACTGCACCCTGGCATTGGCTTCGCCCAATGCATGCGTAGCATAGGTGGGAGTCTGTGAAGCCGCGGCTTTGGCCGTGGTGGAGACAACAGTGAAATACCACCCTTGCTTTGGTTGAATTCTAACGTTGGCCCGTGAATCCGGGTGACGGACAGTGTCAGGCGGGTAGTTTGACTGGGGCGGTCGCCTCCTAAAGAGTAACGGAGGCTCTCAATGGTACTCTCAGCATGGTCGGTAATCATGCGCAGAGCGTAAACGTATAAGAGTGCTTAACTGCGAGACGGACAGGTCGAGCAGATGGGAAACCAGGAGTTAGTGATCCGATGGTGCCGAGTGGAAGGGCCATCGCTCAAAGGATAAAAGGTACGCTAGGGATAACAGGCTGATCTTCCCCAAGAGTCCACATCGACGGGAAGGTTTGGCACCTCGATGTCGGTTCATCGCATCCTGGGGCTGAAGAAGGTCCCAAGGGTTTGGCTGTTCGCCAATTAAAGCGGTACGTGAACTGGGTTCAGAACGTCGTGAGACAGTTCGGTCCCTATCCTATGCGGGCGCAGGAGATTTGAGGAGCCTCGACTTTAGTACGAGAGGACCGAGTTGACCGGACCGACGGTGTATCTGTTGTCACGCCAGTGGCATCGCAGAGTAGCCATGTCCGGAAAGGATAAGCGCTGAAAGCATCTAAGCACGAAACCTACTCCAAGATCAGATCTCCCCGGGAAGTAATTCCCATGAAGACTCGTAGTAGACTACTACGTTGATAGGACCACGGTGTAAGCGTAGTAATACGTTCAGCCAACGGTTACTAATAAGTCGTTCGACTTCATCTTAAATTTATTTTGTAGCGCAAACTTTAGTTTGCGTTCCCGAATGAACTCGAACCTATGATAGAGTGCGCAGTATGATCCATTAGCAATAATGGAACTTGTTACTGAGTGCACACTATAGTGTTTGGTGATACTTGAACTATTGTTCTTTCTTACTTCGGGCGAAAGCCCGTCACCGCTCAAATTGTCATGATTTGTTCATTTCCAACAGCGCTCCGCGCCTAAGGACATTAAGGGCCGGGAATATTAAGGCTTGCACGATGAATGGGAATCAATCCCAAACATCCCATGCATCCCATAAATCCCGGTTCAGACAACAAGTTTCCTTTTGGTGACTATACCGCAAGGGTTCCACCTCTTCCCATTCCGAACAGAGAAGTTAAGCCTTGCAGGGCCGATGATACTTGGTGGTTAACACACGGGAAAGTAGGTCGTCGCCAGGGGTTTTTTAATCAACCCGCTCACGCAAAGCGTGAGCGGGTTTTTTATTTTAGAACGATTGCTATTGCGCTACCTGTTTTGATTTATGGCTAAATCACAGATTATTCTTTGCTTCGTAATGGTAATATTGTTTACCACGGAGACATCAAATGCTCAGGTTGAGAAGCATTCGATCCGAAGTATTTCAAACGAAGGCGAGGTAATTGTTCTGGAAGATGGCACGGCTTGGACCGTTAAAGATAGCTGGGATTTCTACACGACCAAGGCTTGGTCGAGTTATACAACGGTTTTGTTAATTAATAGGGAGAAGATTACGAATGCCAAAACAGATGAGACTGTTAATGTCAAGCTTGTGAGTGAGACTGAGAATTATGGATTCCATCGATCGACAGATGTAAGTTCACAAAATAATGCTTCATTAAATAATGCATTTCAACAAGGAGTCAATTTAGGAGCGCAGGAAGCAGAAGCAGAAAAGCAACGACAATTTGATGAGCAAATGGCGAGAGAACACGAAGAAGCTGAAACGGAACGATTGAAATTGTTGCTCGGACATAATTCGGAATCGACTTCAACTTCGGAACCACAACACAAACCAAAAGCTCAGAAAATAGAATCGAGACCCATTGGGCAAAACCGGCTTCTTGACCTAACTGAATCAATCTCAGAGGATTCTCTTTGGCTGACAAAAGCTCACTACATCTCTGGTAGCAAACTTCTCAAAGACACTGTTTCGTGGTCAGGATGGACGATGTCTGCACAATTTCTTTTAAATAACCTTATTGAAAGTCGGGATTCTTTAAAAAGTTTATTGGAATTCCTTCAGGCACCAACTAATAAATAGTATCGAACAACATGAATCCAGAACTCATAACCAGCTCCGATATTAGCCAGCAAGACAATCGCAATTTGTTTTCTTTCGCGTCTGTACTTTTTACAAACATTACCGCCGCTGTGGTCGATCCATCTAAGTGTTCGTGGGCTGATCTTTCTCTTTTCATTCGTGGAGGAGAAAGTACAGGCGAATACCATCATGACGCAAATTTTCATCCAACTCTTTTGGACAACATCATCACACAATGGAGAAATGATCCAACCGTGTCGAAGTTGCGAGTGCATTATCCAGTGGAATGGAGTAGAGATGATACATCAACTTCAGGCAATCTCGAAATCCTCCTTGAGTTGACACCAACCACGAATTTCGTGAAACAAGTCGAAGGATTGCTGATATAAAGAATTTAATCCTCGCCTTGCCGCTATCCGCCACATCGTGTTGGCGGGCTTACCGCGCGGGGAAGTGGTGTGGCCCGCCGCGGCAAGCACGGCACGAAGCACTATAACAACGTGTTAAATTACCATGGCAGCATTAGTCGTAGAAGCAAAAGATAAATCGGAACTTAAGCTTGTCATGGACATGCTCAAAAAAATGCGTGTTCGTTCGAAGCTTCTTTCGGAATCGGATAAAGAAGATTTCGCGCTTGGCTATCTTATCGATCAAGCCGACCGCACGAAAAAAGTATCACGCGAGCGAATTATGAAACAACTCGGCCGGTCATGAAGGTCGAGTTTTTAGAGCAATTCGAGCGTGATCTCAAGGCGGTTCGCGACCAGCCGCTCCGTGATGAGGTGTTCAAAGTTATCACCAGGTTGGAAGCGGCGGGTTCTCTGCGCGAAGTTCCAAACGTAAAGAAGTTAAAAGGATACCGAACGAGCTATAGAATTCGAGTCCGCAATTATCGAATCGGTTTCAAGCTCGAACATGGTGTCATCGAATTAGCTCGATTTCTTGACCGCAAAGAGATTTACCACTTTTTCCCCTAACTATCAAGTCAAAGTTAATCCTCGCATTGCCGCTATCCGCCGCAGCAGGTTGGCGGGCTTACCGCGCGGGGGAGTCGTGTGGTCTGCCGCGGCGGAACCAAGCTCAGCGCAATAGCCTTTTGAGAATATGAGCACAACATTCCGCCTCAACGCTGATGAATTAGAACCTTCCTTCGTGGAAAAGATCAAAACACTTTTCGCGCACAAGGATATTGCTGTCACGATATACGAGGAAGACGAAACTGATCGCATTCGAGCTAATCCGGAGTTGCATCAGCGGCTTATGGAAGCAATCGATCGCGTAGATCGAGGGGAAGGCCTAATCAAGGTCGATCTCGACTCTATGAAATGAGACGGATTTCGTTCGATGGCCCCGCCTTCGATGATTTCAATGAATGGAGTCGTTTAGATAAGTCGGTGCATAAACGGATCATCGAATTGCTGCGAGATATTCGAAGAGACCCGTTTAGCGGAATCGGAAAACCGGAGCTCTTAAAGCATGAATTGAGTGGCCATTGGTCACGCCGCATCAATCAAGAGCACCGCCTGATCTATCGAGTTTTCGAGAACGAAATTGTAGTGACTTCTTGCCGCGACCATCCGTAGGATCGGACTAATCCTGAATCCTTGCAGTCAGATCAGCCTTGATTTCCTGCATCGTTTTCTCACCCCAATACTTCCTCGGATTTCCACACATCCAGCAGGAGCAGCTTGCTAAGTGATTTGCGAGCTTCGCATCTTTGTGCCATGGATAGATTTTGAGCGATTCTCGCTTCTTCTTTGCCAAAGCAATGCGGCGTTCAGCACGTAACATGGATTTCATCATCATAAATAAAACCCCAAATTTATAAAGAAAGATCGCAGAAGTGCGCGATCTTTCTCACTCTATCCTCTTTCATTCCCTAAAATGGAGACCGTACCCCGACGGTCATAATGACCGACGTATTGCGAGGCCCGTCGCCATAGGGCTGGTAACTTTGATCGAAGATGTGCGAGAGACCGTAATCGTAATCCAGATCGCAG
>Ga0206934_1270_pt1 | contig 12089 bp, 12 predicted proteins | sample Alteio_BWOrgHeat_16_FD_152932 | JGI IMG/M metagenome (GOLD analysis project Ga0206934, IMG submission 152932) | Enriched cells from forest soil in Barre Woods Harvard Forest LTER site, Petersham, Massachusetts, United States -... | ecosystem: Environmental > Terrestrial > Soil > Temperate forest >...
GTTGTTTTTGTATTTGATAGGTTCTAAAGTACGGTATTGCCCTAATTGATTGAACAGGGGACTGATCTTTTTTATTTTGGTACAGCTTCCGGACTATATTTTTCAGGCGCCGAGGTGTTCTCAAAATATTATCAGCGCCGGTTGAACAAAGGATTGTCGGTTTTATTGAATATATTTGTATGCCTTCTGTGTAGATAGAAGGCATTATTATTTTATTACGATGGAACAGCAAAATGAAAACCAACTGAATATTGAACTTTCTGAGGAAGTTGCCGAGGGAATATATTCTAACCTGGCCATTATTACACATTCTAATACCGAATTTGTGCTGGATTTTATCCGTATGATGCCGGGTGTGCCCAAGGCTAAAGTAAAGTCGAGAATAGTTTTAACGCCCGAGCACGCGAAACGCCTCGTTGCTGCCATCCAGGACAACATTGAGAAGTTTGAAACCGTAAACGGACGCATCAAAGTGCAGCCTGAGTCGGGAGGATTCCCGATGAACTTTGGCGGCACGATGGGGCAGGCGTGAGTCGGAAGTCGGAAGTCGGAAGTCGGAAGTCGGAAGTCGGAGAAATTAAGGCAATAAAATTAGAATTTAGATTTTAGAATTTAGAGTTTTTCAAAATACACCTATGGAAAAAAACGCGAAAATATACATTGCGGGCCATCGCGGCATGGTAGGCTCGGCCATATACCGCAAATTACAAAAAGAAGGATATATCAATATAATTACCCGTACATCGGCAGAGCTTGATCTGCGCAACCAGCAGGATGTAGCCGACTTTTTTGCGCAGGAAAAGCCCGACTATGTTTTTTTGGCGGCTGCAAAGGTTGGTGGTATTGTTGCCAACAATACTTATCGCGCCCAGTTTTTATACGAGAATCTCCAGATACAAAACAATATCATCCATTCGTCTTACCTCAATGAGGTAAAAAAATTGATGTTCCTCGGTTCCAGCTGTATCTATCCCAAAATGGCCCCGCAGCCTTTGAAGGAAGACTATCTGCTTACTGGCCCGCTCGAGCCAACTAATGAGCCTTATGCGATAGCAAAGATCGCCGGCATCAAAATGTGCGATGCGTACCGCGCGCAATATGGCTGCAACTATATCTCTGTAATGCCAACCAACCTTTACGGTTATAACGATAATTATCACCCCGAAAATTCGCATGTACTGCCGGCATTGATCCGTCGTTTCCACGAGGCCAAAGTTCAGGGCCTGCCCGATGTAACCATTTGGGGTACCGGCTCGCCCAAACGCGAATTCCTGTTTGCCGACGACCTTGCTGAAGCCTGCTATTACCTGATGCAGAATTATGATGAAGAAGGTTTGGTAAACATAGGCACAGGTGAAGACATCTCGATCAAAGATCTGGCGACGCTCATCAAAGACATCATTGGCTATGAAGGCGAGATCAAATTTGATACTTCGCGACCTGATGGTACGCCACGTAAACTGATGGATGTAACCAAACTGCATAGCAAAGGCTGGAAACACACTATCGAGCTTCCCGATGGCATTAAGATGGCCTACGAGGACTTTTTGTCGCATACGGCCAAGGGTGTCGAAGTCTAAGCATATCTATGAAAATACAGCATACACCGCTTGAGGGGTGCCTTATAATTGAGCCCAACGTATTTACCGACGAACGCGGCTTTTTTCTGGAAAGTTTTAACCAACAAAAGTTTGCCGATCAAACCGGCGCCAACTCGGTTTTTGTGCAGGATAACCAATCCTATTCAAAAAAAGGAGTTCTCAGGGGGCTTCATTTGCAGAAGGGCGGCGCGGCACAGGCCAAATTGGTTCGCGTTATCAAGGGCGAAGTACTGGATGTGGCTGTTGATCTGCAAAAAGGCTCGAAAACTTATGGGCAGCATTTCGGCATTCGTCTTTCGGATAAAAATAACCTGCAATTGCTGGTTCCGCGCGGGTTTGCGCACGGGTTTGTGGTGCTGAGCAACTACGCGATTTTTCAATATAAATGCGACAATTACTACGATAAACCGGCTGAGGCAGGCATTCATTACGCCGATCCGCAATTAGCTATCGACTGGATATTGCCGCACGATCAATTAATAATCGCCGAAAAGGATATGCAGTTACCAAACCTTGCCGATGCTGGTGATTTAGGCTTTTAGACCTCGTACATGAGTAATATTGTAGTTTTTGGCGCTTCCGGTCAGCTTGGGCAATGCTTAAAAACAGTTGTCGAAGCAAGGGGTATTGTCGGAATTCACTTCCCCCCGGAAAGTGAAGCCAACATTCTCGATCCGGTCGCTTTGGGAAAGATTTTTGATACTTACAAACCAGACTGGTGCATCAATTGTGCGGCCTATACCGCTGTTGACAAAGCCGAAGATGAGATAGAAAAGGCACGGGCCATCAATAAAACCGGCGCGGAAAACATAGCTGTACTCTGCAAAGAACAAAATGCGATCCTGGTACATACCTCCACTGATTTTATTTTCAAAGGCGGCCAATCATCACCATTGCTGGAAGATGATGTTGCTGAGCCGCTGAGTGTTTATGGCCTCACCAAGCTGGAAGGCGAAATCGCAGTTGAGCAGGTGTTGGAGAAATATTACACCATCCGCACCAGTTGGCTTTACTCCGAATATGGCTATAATTTTGTGAAAACGATGTTGCGATTAGGCGCTGAACGCGATGAACTGAAAATCGTTGCCGACCAGGTAGGTACACCAACCTATGCCATGGACCTGGCCGATTGCATTTTGCATATCATCACGATGAACAATGGGGCATATGGCACCTATCATTATAGCAATGAAGGCGTTGCTTCATGGTACGATTTTGCCAAAGCCATTTTTGATATTGCAGGAACTAAAGTTAAGGTGCTTCCTATCCGAACCTCGGAATACCCTGCAAAGGCGGTTCGCCCGGCGTATTCGGTGATGGATAAATCGAAAATAAAGCGGACATTTAATATTGAAATCCCCTATTGGCGCGATAGTTTAATAACTTGTATCAGCAAACTCTGACTTAATGAAAGGTATTATTTTAGCCGGGGGCTCGGGCACCAGGCTTTTCCCTATCACCAAAGCCATCAGCAAACAACTGATGCCCATCTATGATAAGCCCATGATCTATTACCCGCTTTCGGTATTGATGATGGCCGATATCAGGGAAATTCTCATCATCACCACCCCAGAAGACAGCGACAGCTTCAGAAGATTATTGGGCGACGGTCACGAGCTTGGCTGTCGCTTCGAATATGCTGTGCAGGCCAAGGATAAAGTGGCGTTGATTTTGGGTGATAATATCTTTCACGGTAACGGATTTGGTGAGTTGATCAAAGCGTTTAATGACGTTGACGGTGCCGCTATTTTCGCCTATAGGGTGTCGGACCCCGAAAGGTATGGCGTTGTTGAGTTCGATGGTGAATTCACCGCGTTGTCGATCGAAGAAAAACCGCTGAAGCCAAAATCTTCCTACGCGGTTCCGGGTTTATACTTTTACGACAATGAGGTGGTTGAAATTGCCAAAAACATTCAGCCATCCGCTCGCGGCGAATATGAGATCACTGATGTGAACAGGGTCTATCTCGAAAAAAAACGACTGCATGTAGGTGTGATGGACCGCGGCACAGCGTGGCTTGATACAGGCACTTTTGACTCGCTGAGTGATGCAACGGAGTTTGTCCGCGTTATCGAAAAACGCCAGGATACCAAAATAGGTTGTATCGAAGAGGTTGCTTACCGCCATGGATTTATTGATGCCCGGCAGCTAAGCGTTCTCGCCGAAAAATACATTAAAAGTGGGTATGGGATGTACCTTAAAAGCTTACTCCAATAATCCAATAAACAAGCCTTTTATTCGAGAAATCACTACAGCCAGTCAGTTAGGGCAGTTTTACATTGGAAATTTGAAATGGGGCAGGTGAAAAATAAAGTACTCCCCGTGGACTGGATTCTTTGGCAGAAGTACTTTAACAGGGGTATCAAATAAGGATTTAATAGGGGTATTAATGACAATGATGTAAAGGTAAGCCAAATTAACGGGTAAAACCCAATGATCGGGATTAGAATACCATTAGAATCAAAGAGCCGGAAGAACATTCTCCAGGCTGGTATTTGCAGAATCGATCCAATGAATGTCTTTATCTTTCCTGAACCAGGTCATTTGTCTTTTGGCAAAGCGACGGGTGTTTTGTTTGATCAATGAAATAGCGGTTTCGAGATCGCTCTTTCCATCAAAATAATCAAACAGTTCGCTGTAGCCAACGGTATTCAAGGCATTTAAATGGCGGTAGGGCAACAGCAATTTTACCTCGTCAACCAGCCCCTGCTCAATCATCAGGTCAACCCGCCGGTTGATACGGTCATACAGCACCTGCCGGGGCAGATCGATACCAATTTTAATACTGTTAAAGGGTCTTGGTTCAACGTTCAATTTCCTAAAAGAGGAGAACGGGATGCCTGTACTTTCAAATACCTCTAATGCGCGGGCAATCCGGCGCGGGTTATTGATATCCACCTGCTCGTAGTAAACAGGATCGGCCATTTTTAATTGTTGCTGCAGGCAAGCAATGCCTTTTTCGGCAAGCTCCTTATTTAGCCGCTCGCGTATTTCGGGTGGTGCTGAAGGGAGTTCATCAAAACCTTCGCAAACAGCCTTGATATAGAGCCCCGAGCCGCCAACCATAACCAGGTTATCATAAATCCTGAAAAGCTCCGCAAGCAAACCGAGGCCTTGTCTTTCAAAGTCGCCCACGGAAAAATATTCGGTGACGGAATGTGAATCTACAAAATGATGTTTAGCCTGGCCCAGCTCGGCAGTTGTGGGTTTGGCCGTGCCGATGGCCATTTCGCGATAAAATTGCCGGGAATCGGCAGAGATGATCTCCGTTTTATATTTGCGGGCCAATTCAATAGCCAACGCTGTTTTACCGGAAGCGGTTGGGCCAACAATTGTAATTAGTGTCTTGCTGAGGGGTTGATGGTTCATAGATTATGGTTCATGGCAGTGAACTGAAAACAGAAGCTATGATCTATGAACCATCAACTATAAGCCGGCATCAATATTCATCACGATGCGAGTGGCCGCCGGGCTCTTCTTCATCAAAGCCCTCATTGTCTGAGAATTCGTTGCCGAATTCATCCTCTTCCTCTTCTTCCTCACCGGGCGTAACGATGCTCAGCGGAGCGTCATGCTCGCTTATTTCGTCTGAATCAGTGACTTCCGTAAATCCTTCTTCTACATCCTCTTCCGAATACTCCATCTCGTTAAGGAAGTCGAATTCTTCGCTTACCGGCGGAAGCACAGAGGCGTTAAATGCATTGCCGAACTGCTTAGGTGGTTCGCCCGCCGATCTTACCGTGGCGGGGTATTGTGTAGTCGGATTTTCGTCCAGGATGATCTTCAGCAACTCGACGTGGAAATCGAACGGACGATCGAAATTGGAGGTATAGTAGAATTTCTGATGCGGATCATCGATCCGGTTGCTTAGTTTTACTTTGTCCATGGTTACAATGCCGCGGTCGATCCTGCGTTGGTTAGGCATAAAGGTGATCTCTTCGCCCTTGATCCACTGGTCGTTGCTGATGTAGAACGACGACGGGTACTCGCAGTTATAGCCGATGGACTGGTGTATGGCGCGATGCAGATCTTCAAACGTTTGGTTTGATTTAACATCAATCTCCCTTATCACCTCATCATAATCCTCAAAAGAAACCTTGAACCTGTATAGTGCCATTTTTTATGCTGGTAGTAGTATTGTTTGCAAAAATATGTTTAATTTTTTAAATAACATTCGCCACAACTTTTAAGCCAATTTCTTCGCCTTTCTTTATGGTGTACTCAATGGCAGCTTCGCGCGAGTTTGGAATGTCGCCCTCCAGTATCGCTTCACGTATCTGGTTTTTGATAATACCCACCTCGCTACCCTCTTTAAGCCCGAATATGTTCATAATATCGGTGCCTGAAACGGGCGGTTGCCAGTTGCGTAGCTGGTCGCGTTCCTCAACATCCTTTAATTTTTGCTGTACGCTCTCAAAATTGTTGCGGTATTTCTTGATCTTGTACTCATTTTTGGTGGTTATGTCTGCTTTACACAACAGCATCAACGAATCAATATCATCGCCGGTATCAAACAGCAACCGCCTTACGGCCGAGTCAGTAACCACATCCTGTGCAAGCACAATGGGGCGCAAATGAAGCTGCACCATCTTTTGCACAAACTTCATTTTTTCGTTCAGAGGCAGCTTTAGCCCGGCAAATATTTTGGGAACCATCCGTGCGCCCCTGTCCTCGTGCCCGTGAAAGGTAAACCCATGCCCCGGCTCGAAGCGCTTGGTGTGTGGTTTGGCGATATCATGCAGGATAGCCGCCCAGCGCAGCCAAAGGTCATCTGTGGTTTCCGATATATTATCGAGCACTTGCAGCGTATGATAAAAATTATCCTTATGCCCTTTGCCATCAATGTAATCCACGCCATAAAGATTGGCCATAAGCGGGAATATTTTTTTGAGCAAACCGGTATCGAACAAGTATTTGAACCCTACTGACGGTATCGGCGAGAGAATGATCTTGTTGAGCTCCTCGGTAATGCGTTCCTGCGAGATGATGGAGATGCGCTCAACATTTGCCTTAATGGCTTCTATTGCTATTGGATCGATCGTGAAACTGAGCTGCGATGCAAAACGAATAGCGCGCAGCATGCGCAAAGGATCGTCTGAAAATGTGTCGACCGGATTTAAAGGCGTCCTGATGAGTTTTTGTTCCAGGTCGGCAAGCCCCTCAAATGGATCGAGCAGCTCACCAAACTGATCGGGGTGGAGGGCGATAGCCAGTGCGTTAATAGTAAAATCGCGCCGTTTCTGGTCGTCTTCCAGTGTGCCATTCTCTACGATCGGTTTGCGTGAGTCGGATCGGTACGATTCCTTTCGGGCGCCAACAAATTCCACTTCAACGTCTTTATATTTCAGCATTGCGGTGCCGAAGTTTTTGAACACCGCGAGCTTAACTTTTAATTTTTTGGCGATCCGCTCAGCAAATTCGATCCCGTTGCCAATCACTACGATATCAATGTCCTTGGAAGGACGTTTGAGCAGCAGGTCGCGCACAAAACCACCGATGGCATAAACCAGCATATGCTGTTCGGCGGCTGTTTGGCTGACGACGGAAAATAGAGGATGTTGCAGGTGTTGTTTCATTACGCCGAACGCGGTTTTTGCATTAATTAATAGAATAAAACCCTTGAAGCGTGATCAGAATTTATGTCCGTCAATTTTAAAGATGATTAGGAATAAAGGCCTTAATTCCGGCTCAAATTTATCAAATTTAAGGTTAGCAACTCCGAACCTTTATAATTTGTATGAACCCTGTCGGCATACATTTCATTGGATAGTTTTATTTTGTTCAAATCAATAAAACGATATTTGTTCGCCATACTACCCATATAAGCAATTGTGCTGTCGTAATCTGCAATTTTGTAACGATAAGCCGGATAGTAAGGCGCCAGGAAGAATATCAACCTGATTCCATTCTCATCACATCTTTTTTGAACCTCGGCCAGGCGATCGGCCAAAACTTTTTTATCAGGAAATATCGTGTATAATGAGTCGGCCTTGATATGATTTATAATGTTAATGGATATGGTATTCCTGTTAACCCAATCATTATCCGACTTATTCAGGTAATAAATATTTCGCAGGAACAATTCATTATTCAGACGAAGCATAGGAAGCCAATCATAGGGAGTACCTGAAAACTCCTTACCTATAATCGGCGAATTAGGGATATAATAGGCATATTCATCATCGAAATTAGTATTGGATAAGCAAGATATCTCAAAGAAAATAGTTGAGTTTTTATTCTTGCTATTAATGTCATCGACCATGTTTAGCACATTTTTATAAGGCTCGCCATTAAAGCTTAAATTGATCAGGTCCATTCTCAGTTGTTGACGGGCATATTTTTCATTCACCGAATTAACGGCCCTTGAGTTGCCAACAACAAAGAATTTATGCTCGGGTGACCGGAAATATCTGGTTAAACGGAATTGCGATTTCTTATCGAGTGTGGTTTTTACGGCGATGTAAAAGACATATTGCGCCAAAAATGATAACGCGATAAAAATAGTCGACCTAAACAAAAACTTTTTCATCGGTCAAAATTTGAAATAAATAAATGACGTATTCGAGAACACGCCGAATAATATAATGTTCAATACCAAAAAGATATTGATGGCTAACGTGGCATAAGTGTTTTTCTCAAAATAATTGAAGAAGAAGGCATCCATTACCAGCAATACAGCCACCAAATAAGCTATTTTGATCAATGTAAATATATTGAGCAGCTGCATGCTGTGCAGGCTGAATATTCTTTCGATAATGTATAACGAATCATGAAAGGATTGTGATCTGAAAAATATCCAGGTTAATGTTGTCAGGGAAAATGTGACGAGGATAGCGAGGAAAGAAGGCAGCTTGAATTTTATTTGGCGCTGTATCACCAGGTAAAATCCATGCAGCAGGCCCCAAAACACAAAATTATAGCTTGCCCCGTGCCATAGACCACCCAACAACATGGTAATCATCAGGTTGATGTATGTTCGTAATTTCCCTTTGCGGTTGCCGCCAAGCGGGATGTACAGATAATCTCTAAGCCAGCTGGACAATGAGATATGCCATCGCTCCCAAAATTCGCTGAAATTTTTTGCGAAGTACGGCCGGTTAAAATTTGCCTTGAACTCGATGCCGAATATTTTTCCCAGCCCGAGTGCGATATCCGAATAGCCCGAAAAATCGCAATATATCTGGAATGAATAGAAAATTGTGGTCAGCAAAATTTGCAGATCAGATATAAAATGAAGGTTTTTGTACGAAGTATCTACCATCACGGCGATTGAATCGGCCACAGCAGTCTTCTTGAAAAAGCCCAGCGTCATCTGCGAAATACCACTTATCATTCTTTCACTGTCGATCGTTCTTTTTTTCAGGAACTTGGGCAGCATGTCTCTTGCGCGCGAAATGGGACCGGCAACAAGCTGCGGAAAGAAGCAGACAAACGAAGCATAAGCGACATAGTTTTTAGTAGGCATCAACTTGCCGTGATACACATCGATGGTATAAGACATGGAATGGAAGGTATAGAACGATATGCCTATGGGCAGCACAATACTAAGCGTGCTGAGGCTTGGATGAAAACCCACCGAAACGGCAAGTGTATTGAACGACTGGATAAAGAAATTAAAATATTTAAAGAAAAACAGGATGCCCAGGTTCATGAAAATCGCCCAAAAAAGGATAAGGTTCTTTTTGCGTTTATTTTTCTCCCCGAACAAGGCCAGCCCAAAATAATAATCCATTACCGTATTAAGCAACAACAAGCTTACAAAGCGGTAATCCCAAAATCCATAGAAAAAAAGACTCGAAATAAGTATTAAATAGTTCTGGTATTTAAAATTCTGTATCAGAAGGAAATACAGTATAAAGAATATGGGTAAAAAAATGAAAAAGCTGGTAGAGTTAAATATCATATTTATTGAACATCTGTAGTAATAAAAATGCGGCTGTTATTTCTATCATTAAAAATCGAAATATAATCGGCCATAAAGGTATGCTTATCTTCTTAAAAATTTGAAGCTGCCGTCGGGCCCAAGGCTTATAATGGTTGATGGCTTTTTCACATCGGTGTTGTATTGTTCAATATCAACTACATAATCCACCCCGTCAATGATATCAGAGTCTATCTGTCTAAAGTTTTGCGGCGATGGCTTGCCGCTGATATTGGCTGAGGTGGATACCAGGGGCTTGCGCAGCCGTTGTATCAGTTGCTGACAAAAATCGTGTTTCGCCACACGAACGCCCACGCTGCCATCTTCAGCAATTAGTGCCGGGGATATATTTCGTGCCCCCGGCATAACCAGGGTGAGCGGGTTTTCGGCAAACTCTATCAACTCGTATGCTATGGCAGGCACTTCTTTGATATAGCTTTCGAGCCGGTTCTCCGTATCAAGCAGGATGATCATGCTTTTAGCTTCGTCACGCTGCTTCAGGTTGTATATTTTTTTTACGGCTTCTGTGTTGGTGGCATCGCAGCCGATACCCCAAATGGTATCGGTAGGATAGAGGATGATACCGCCGTCCTGCACAACTTTCAGCGCTTTGGCTACTTCGTCTCTAAGCATTATTCAAATAAGGCCTTAACGCGTTAATAATTTCCATTTCATCAATCAGTTGCATGCACTTCGACACGCCATACAGTTTGCAGGTGTTGCGCACACAGGGTTCGCAGTCAAGCTTTCCGGCGCGGATAACGTGCAGGTGTTGCTTATTATATGGGGCCGTATTGTGTTCATCCCCGGCGCCAAATAACACAACGGTAGGTGTACCCAAACTGTTGGCCAGGTGAGCGGGCCCTGAGTCGGTGGTTAAAACCACGTTAGCCGAAGCCATCAGCCTGCAGAGCCCCGGCAGGTCCGTTTTCCCTGCGTAGTTTTCTAGTCTTTCGGTGTTTTCTGTACCGGCCAATAACTGGTCGATAAATTCTTTTTCCCTGGCCGATCCAACCAGTGCAAATTTAACGGTTTTGAACATGCCGCTTATTGTTTTGAGCAATTGCTTCCCGTTATCCAGCGGCATCCGGCGGGACAGCGCTTCGGAGTTGAAATTGAGCACCATCAGGTTTTCGGTGGGCGGTGTATCCGGTACCACCAACTTAACATGTCTTTCCGGAATCGATTGCCCCGAAAATTGCTCCAGCAGCGCGATGTACTCGTCAACCCTGTGGAGACCGATCGGGCGCTTGTATGAATTTGTCAGTAAAAACGATCCGCCTTCCGCGCCATACCCGATGCGCTTTTTGGCCTGTGTGCCCCATGCCATCGAAATGGACGACAGGGAAGAAGGCAGGTTAAAGAAAAGATCGTATTTCATGGGCCGCAATGCTTTGCCAAATTTGTAAGCTCCCGCCAGGCCCGGATGTTCGCTTTTCGAAAAAGAATGGATCTTACCTATGCCGGGCATCAGCGCCGCTACTCCGCTCAACTCTTTTTTGACAATGATATCTATTTTTGACCCGGGATATACCCGCCGGACCGCATCAACAAAGGCGGTACTCATCACCACATCGCCCAGCCAATTGGGTAGCCTTATGAGGATTTTCATTCTTTTTAAGATTTGAGATATGAGATTTGAGATATGAGACAACCGGTATCATGTTTGCATGATGATATATCCCCCAGTTTAAAAACCTCATATCTCATATCTCAAATCTCACATCTATAATTCAGACCGCCACATTATTTTCCCTCAAGGCATCATTGAGCGAGGTTTTTTTGTCGGTCGACTCCTTGCGTTTACCAATAATTAATGCACAGGGCACCTGGTACTCGCCGGCGGGGAACTTTTTGGTGTAAGAGCCGGGGATTACCACGGAACGCTCAGGCACGTGGCCTTTATATTCAACCGGTTTTTCGCCGGTTACGTCAATAATTTTGGTCGAGGCGGTCAATACCACGTTGGCGCCTAAAACTACCTCCTTCTCCAGGTGAATGCCTTCAACTACAATGGCGCGCGAACCAAGGAAACAATTGTCCTCGATAATTACCGGGGATGCCTGTACGGGCTCCAGCACGCCGCCTATGCCCACGCCGCCGCTCAAATGGCAATGTTTACCTACCTGTGCGCACGAACCTACCGTGGCCCAGGTATCAACCATGGTGCCCTCATCCACATAAGCGCCGATGTTGACGTACGATGGCATCATAATAACCCCGCTTGCCAGGTAAGCGCCATAGCGCGCAATGGCGTGCGGAACCACGCGAACATTGTTCTTTTTATAGTCGGTTTTGAGCTTCATTTTGTCATGAAAAACAAAAGGGCCGACTTCTATCTCTGTCATTTTACGGATGGGGAAGTACAGTATTACAGCCTTTTTTATCCATTCGTGGGTATGCCAGCGATTGCCTACAGGTTCGGCCACGCGCATTTCGCCATGGTCGAGACGCTGGATCACGGTTTCCACTGCAGTAATATATTCGGGGTTGCTTAACAGGGTGCGTTCCTCCCAGGCATCTTCAATTAGTTTCTTCAGATTTTGCATCGATAAATAAATAACTTT
>Ga0206934_1271_pt1 | contig 12071 bp, 7 predicted proteins | sample Alteio_BWOrgHeat_16_FD_152932 | JGI IMG/M metagenome (GOLD analysis project Ga0206934, IMG submission 152932) | Enriched cells from forest soil in Barre Woods Harvard Forest LTER site, Petersham, Massachusetts, United States -... | ecosystem: Environmental > Terrestrial > Soil > Temperate forest > O...
GTGCGTAAAGTAGCCGGCAACCTTCGTAAAAGCGGGCGTGGGTGGGCGTTCCAGCGGAGGCATCCATGCCGAACGAAGAGCCATCTAATTGAAAGCGCTCTGCTTTTGCTCCCCATGGCTGGCTGACCGCCCGCTGTCCCAGATGAGCCGCGGTTAAAATTTCCGCGCAATAGAGAATGGTCGTGCCTTCAAATTGAGCACGAAGGAGGACACCTTGCCAAAGGCGTGCGCGCCCAGATCTCTTCAGCAAATCCTCTTCCTCTCGATTTCAGGCCTGGCTATTGTTCTTTGTCTGACGGGTTGCGGTGCTCAGCTCGCCGGAACGTCTCCGCAGACTGCACCAGGTTCGTCGGGGTCTGGCAGTGGTTCTGTGCAGTCAGTAGACCATGTGGTGTTGATGCTGCAGGAGAACCGCTCGTTCGACAGCTACTTTGGCATGCTGAATCCCTATCGCAAGACGAACAAATTGAATATAGGTGATGACGGCAAGGAGTACGATGTGGACGGCATCGACGACAAGCTGAGCACCACCAACCAGGATGATGAAGGCACTTCATTCCCCCTCTTCAAATACACGAGTGTTTGCGTTGACGACATGAGCTCGGCGTGGCTGGCGAGTTTTGGCGATGTGAATCGATTTAACTTTCTATCGACGCGGCCGATCAACATGGATGGCTATGTTCACAATGCAGAAGGTTATGCAAAGAGCTGCAGTCTCTCTGGCGCTACTTGCGCAGGTAGCTTTACGGACACAACCGGACAGCGGGCGATGGGATATTATGACCAAGGGTTTCTGAATTACTACTACTACATGGCATCGCAGTTTGCGGTGTCGGACCGCTGGTTCTCACCAATCGCGAGCAAGAGCATCAGTAATCGCATAGCCACCTTTACGGGAGGGACTACGCAAGGATTGGTGAAGGATCCGGGCGGTGACGATAATCTTCCTGGGCAACTCAACATTGGGAACATTTTCCAGGAGCTCGACCAGGCAAAAGTGTCGTGGAAGATTTATTACTCGGTGACTGAGGGTGCCTGCCTGGACCCGGCGGAGTGCACGGGGGGAGCCAGTGCGGAATATCCGGCGACGGATTTTTCGAATCTGACGTACTCGCTGCAATATCTTTATGAGAATCCGTCGGGCGCGGCCTGCACTTCGCCTACGCAGAAGTCAAGCGTGGTCGGCGACGCATCGAATTCCTTCTGCATCGATCCAACACACATCGCACCGCTTTCGCAGTACTTCACCGATCTAACCAATGGAACATTGCCGAGTTTTGCCTTTATCGAGGCGGCGTATGGCGTTAATGATGAGCACCCGGGATCTGGTGAGTCAGTTCTGGATGGGCAGACGCAGGTGGCAAACATCGTTAATTCGTTGATGGCGAGCCCATCATGGAAGAACACGGTCTTCTTTTTCAGTTACGACGAAGGCGGCGGGCCTTACGATCATGTTCCGCCGGTGCCGGCCCACTCAAACGACTTTACGAATTCGGCGCTGGGGTCGATTCCCGATATTTCGCCTATTGCAGTGAACCCAGATAATTACGGACCGTGCGTACCTGCGGGCGGGACGCCGACAATTCACTGCGACCTGGCGAAGACCGATCCAGGAGCCAATGCCGGTGACGCCGCAGCTCAACATGGATTCGCGGCACAAATTGGCTTCAGGGTTCCGAACATCATCATTTCACCGTTCACTCGAAAGCACTATGTGTCGCACACACCGATGGATCACACGGCAGTGATCAAGTTTGTCGAGAGTCGATTTATTGGCAGCTCGGCGCATCTGACGGCCCGCGATGCTGCGCAGCCAGACCTGCTGGAGCTCTTTGACTTTACCAACGTTCCGTGGGCCACTCCGCCGAGTCCACCGGCGCCGGTTTCGACCCAGTCGCTGGGATATAACGCATGCACGCCGACCAAGTTTGGGCCATGAATGCGTGCGGTGAGGGTATTTCTGGGGGAAGTGTCTCCGCGGGCAAAAGCGATAGCAAAAGAGTTCGATGCGTCCGGTGAAAGAAAGGCCCGCAGGGCTAAATCCCATCGTTGATTTGGGGCGGTTGCGGCATGACTGAAGTCATGCCCTGACGCCTCGGCTCCCGATATGATTTTGTTTTCCGCTAGCTCTGAAGTCATACCCTGACACGAAGCCCCTTCTACAGGGGTCATCGCGGACTTTGCTAAGACGGCTCTCGGTCGCGCCCTTGGCACGAAGAAGTAATTGGGGTCTGATCCCCAGTTAGCGACGTTGCTAGTAAACGGAAATGTCGTTGGCAACGTAACGGGCGGCTTGGTAAGTGGCAGATATTCTGACATGATCTCCCGGGTGAATGTTGCGGCTGGATGGGATGCGGGTTGAATCAAAGAAGACCTGGTAGCTCTTCTCATCGCGCGGATCAACGAGATCCAATTGTCCGGTGTTGAAATCGAGGAACGACACCTCGCCGGAAAGCAGAAATTGAGAGCCGGGGACCGCCAGAATCGAAATCTGACTTGCGACCGGGGGTCCCTTCTGGGTCGGCGAGAACCTGACCGTAACCAGAGTGCCAACGTCTAGATCCTTCAATCCGGAGGCCTCGGCGGTAAACGTGTTTTGCCCCTGTCGGGCGATGAGTGTGTTGGCCGGCACAATCAGTCTAACGGGTTCAGGTGACAGCGAGGACGAAACTGCCAATTCGCCTGTTGCTGGATTGAAGCTCGATACCTGGCCCTGGCACTCGCCCTGGGGCGTTTGCGAGAGGATGTGAATGCTCAGAGCGAAGACATCAGTGCCATCGAGCACTGTCTGGACTGACGCATGCTGCTCTGGACCGAGGTTGCGCAGAGGGATCTTTAGACCATCGCGGTAGACCTGAGTGCGCTCGTCGAAGAGGACCTTCATTGGCTTCTCGCCGAAAACCCTGAGAGAAAATTGATCGCGGACGGCATCAACATTCCGGATTTCACCGCCCATGATGGTGCTTTTTCCACCAGGCGCTGGTGGCAAGCGGGCCGAGTTGTCGGTAGGACGGACAGGAGTTGCTACAGAATTGGAAGTTGCAAGCTGTTCTGACTGCGCACCAGTGAATTGCACGTTTGCAATCGCCAAACCGGCCAGCGCCAGCACTGATAGTGATTGCTTCATTCGCTCACGTCCTTGCTGCTGCAGTTGGTTCAACATCTAATTTGATGATTCGAATCGCCTACCGGTGGCCTCCAACACGAAGAAAACATAGGCAACACCCGTGGGCATAACGCATCTAACGTAAGTGTGCCCCCAGGGTAAGTTACTCACGGGCAACGTGTGCCAGTGAGCAACCTGCGCCGATTTGCCGATCCCTGGCGGCCCGAGCGGGATGAGGGAGCGAGAATGCTTCACACACCACTCAAGCTGCTGGCGACGGTCGTGTTGACGGTCGGCACGGTAACGTCAGCTGCCTGGGCGCGCGACGGGGTGAGGATCACCATTCCGGCGCACAGCCAACTTACTCCGGTGCAGCGGCTCAACCGCGAAGGCGTCGAAGCGGTCAAAAAGCGCGACTACGCTAAGGCTGAGTCGCTTTTTTACAAGGCCTACCTCTATGATCCCGCGGATCCGTTCACTCTAAACAATCTCGGCTTCATTTCAGAGTTACAGGGGCAGCTTGACCGGGCGCACAAATTCTATGAACTGGCATCGGAACAGGGCAGCAATGCAGACATCGATGTGAGCAATGTGAAGACTCTTGAAGGCCGGCCGATGAAGATTGCCTTCGAGAGCTTGCAGGATTCTCCAATGCGGGTAAATCGCATCAATGTGAATGCGATGCGGCTTCTTTCAGAAGGACGTGGATTCGATGCTGTCTCTCTGTTGAAGCAGGCGCTCGCGTTGGACCCGCACAATCCCTTTACGCTGAATAATCTCGGCGTAGCCGAGGAGGCGATTGGCGATTATCAAAGTGCGCTTAGATATTACGGCGAGGTTTCCACATCACGCTCAAAGGAGACCGTGATGGTAACGCCGGATCAGTCCTGGAGCGGGAAGTCAGTAAGCGAGATGGCGGCGTCGAATGCCGAGCGTCTTGAAAGGGAGATGCAGAAAGCCGGTCCGCATGAGTCAGAAGCGGCAATGTTCAACATGCGCGGAGTTCTCGCAGTAAATCAAAACGACTGGAAGCGTAACGTGCGTAAAGTAGCCGGCAACCTTCGTAAAAGCGGGCGTGGAAAGACCGGCAAACGCAACCACTGGATTCTCGGGCGTCGCAAAACTCGAGAAGACCAGGTTGTACCACACCACGTCCGGCTGCAATTTGCGAATCGCGTTGAGAAGACGCACCGGAGTCGCCAGGCTGCCAAACTTCCAGCAACGGATAACATTGAATCCCGGCAATTCTGGCTGCTGATCCGCCTTGAGCGAATTGCCGTTCCGATCCGTCGCAAAATCGTAGTCGGTGAGCTCGTCAGCCAGGATCGTAAGTTCAACACCGGGATTTCGTTGCAGCTCTCGCGCAATGTGAAACGCGTACTCGTTGAGTTGGCGCCCACTGGGCGGAAAAGTCGCAACCAGACAAATCTTCATCGCGGCCCGCCTTCAAAATATACTTATCTGCAGATAGGGCCTCAGCATTGTGCTTTGGCCTCCGGAAAACTTGATGAAACTTTCCTCCTGCATTCCCGCTGAAAATCGTATCGGGTACTGAAGGACAACTTCTCCGGTATCGTCATGGAATTTGCGGTGAAACGGCATCGCATACGAAACTGCAAAGCCACTTTGCATCGCGTCATAAACGTGAAAACCCCGCGTACTCGAGTAGGCGAACGAGGCCTGCACGTCCCAATTGCGCTGGGGGGTGAAATCAATGGTTCCGGCCGGACGCAGATCCTGGGCAATACCCGAGTTTCCTTTCACCTTTCGCCACGCGCGCAGATCTTCGGCGACGGCTCTTACATTCAGTTTTCCAAAAAACTTGCGCTCGAGACCAATGTAGGATGCCGTGTAGTAATCCTCGTAGCTCACAGGGGAGAATTGTTCATCGTTGGCACCCCATCCAGTTACCAGTGCAGTCTTGCCCCAAGGCGCTCCAACGCGAAAATCAATCGCACCGGAAAGAGACCGTGAGCTCACTCCGCTCTCTGTAAATGGACCCGCTTCCCGGATAACATACCCGCTTACTGACACAGCGTTAAAGAACGAGCTTGTCGACAGGTATGTGAATACCCTGAAAAGGTTCTGATTCATTTCGTAGGGAGATACTGAGTCACGACGAATCGTTCCCTGTAGACCGCTGTTGAACGTCAGAATGTTGTTGCCTAGATGAATCGTCGGATTCAGTCCGAAATTAATTGTGTAATCGGTCGTGTTGCGGCTGACGACCGAATTCGTACTCGGTACCGATATCACTCCGCGTGCATTCCGCACCTGGAAAAATCCACTTGGTGTGGGCCAATGGCCAAGGTGAAGATGAAAGGCGTCCGTCCCCTGGGTCTCCAGGGAAGATCGCGGTGGCGGAAGCAGAGCAGTATCGGAGCTGGGGACAGCAAATGTTGCGTCGAGTTTTGAGTCCAGGACATACACAGTCGTATCTTCAAAGATCGGGTCCACGGAGAAGTTTGAAAGCATGCTCACGGTTGGTTTGATCCGCAACCCCTCGTCGGCACCCGCCTCGAGCATTCCTTGCTGCGCCGATTGATCTGTCCCCTGAGCATTCGAAGCTTGCGCAAATGCCGTTAGAGCCTGCGCATTTTCGTGCTTCTGACGATAGACGTTTGCCTTGGCCAAAAGATATTGGTAATCCGGAGCGTTTCCCGCCGACACATTCACGGCTTCAAGCTCCGCCTGGGCACGAACCGTATCGCCGAGAGCAAGATAGTTGTCGGCCATACCCAGCCGGACCGCCGCATCCGGTGCACCTGCTGCCTTTGCCCGCTCAAGATAACTCTGTGATAGCTGATAATCGTGCATCGAGCGAAACACATCCGCCGCTGCAATCAACTGGGTGCCGCTCGCGGGTTCCGTCTCACCGGCATCGGCTTCCATCAACGCCAGTGCAATCTGCCTTTCTGCGTCTTCCTGGTGACCTTGCTCAGCCATGAGCTGTGCAATTGCCAATCGCACTCCCACGCGATCGCTCCTTCTCGACTCAAGCGCCTTCTCGAACCGCCCCATTGCCGCTGTTTGGTCACCAAGAGTGCTTAGCGCCTCGCCGTTGGATAAAAAGACCTCACTCTGCTGGTCGGCCGGCGCGGTCTTCAAATGACTTTCTGCCTGTTCAATGTAATGCATTGCGCTGTCGCGATCGTGAAGCTCCGCATACGATCGTGCAAGAATTGCGTCCACGGCAGCATCTTCGGGGATGAGTTTCTCAGCATGTTCCAGTTCATCGATCGCATCGTGATATTGCCGCTCGGCAAAAAGCGTGTCTCCCAACCCCCGGTAGAGTGCGCCGTCGTTCGGAGAGAATTTCAAGGCCGCCCGGTACTCGTCGGCAGCTTTCGACAACATGTCCTCTCGCCCGTAGGCGGTCGCGCGAATGACATGTATATCCTTTGAATCGCCCAATGCTCGCTCTGCAAGTTCCGCCTCATGCAAGGCGGCCTGTGATTTACGCAAAACGAGATTCGAATAGGCTAGTCCGAGATGCGCTTCTCCGTTATCAGGTTCCCTCTTGAGCGCTGCCTCGAAGTCTATCGAAGCTGCCTGCGGTTCGCGGAGATCGCTCAGCACGTATCCGCGATTGACATAGGCTGTTACCACACTTGGATCCCGCCTGATAACTTCAGAGAAATCCTGCCGCGCCTGTTCGTCAAGCCCCTGGTGCTTGTGCACATATCCCGCCAGAAGTGGGATATCCGGTTCGGCCGGGAAAATGGTCAGGTATTTCGAGGTCAGACTTAGTAACTCGTCATACTTTTCAAGGTGGAGCAAATCGTATCCTAGATAGACAACAACATCGCGATCGCGTGGAAGCACCACGATTGCTTGATGGCCTGCGTCAGCGGAATCCTGATATTTTCCGTCAAAGCTCAGGTACCTTTCCGTCTCGCGGAGTATCTGGGGATTTGACCGCATATCGATTGTAACGCGTCCCAACCACGAACCGGCCAGCGGCAGGTTGTGCGCTTCAATTGCCGCGTTCATGCCGCCGGCCACGATGAGTGGTCTGTCCGGCGCAATTGAATATCCCTTGCTGTAAGAAGTTTCAGCATCCGTGAATTGGCGGCGCGAAGTATATAGATCTCCAAGTGCGAGATAGGGCACGTAAGAGGATGAGTCAATCTGCGCCAAACGCCGAAAGTATTTCTCCGCATCCTGGGCGCGTCCCGCCGCACGTGAAGAATAACCGAGCGCAATAAGTGCGAGCCTGTTATCCGGGTCGACCGAAAGAACCTGTTTGTAAACTGCGATTGCATCCTCAGTGCGTCCAAGCTTCATTAAGATGTCGCCATCGAGCTGCAGATCATTGCGATCGAGATTGTCGATCGCGAGCCCTTCCTTGATATCGGCCAACGCCCCGTCCAAATCACCTGAGTTCATTCTGATGAAGGCCCTTAAGCGCAGGAATTGCCCCCTATCGGCCCCGGTGCCGCTTACTGTGCCAATTTCCGACTGAGCAGTTGCAAGTTCCCGGTGAGCCCCATCTTCATCTCCGACATTCTGATACAGCGACACCAAGTCCATGTGCAGTTGGATGCCGTATAGCGGTCCCTCGGGCGGATTTTGAGGCAAATTCGCCAGGGCTACGCCATATTCCTTCACCGCATCCTGATCTCGTTCCTGTAATTGCGCAATCTCTGCCCGGATCGCATGCAAGCGGTAGTTATTTGCTTCGATCTCAGCTCCGCGTTTTAGAAATGATGTTGCCTCGTCGATCGACCCGGCAGCGACCTGAGCTTGTGCCGCAGAAAGTTGGAAATCAAGATTCTTCGGCTCCGCATTGGCCGCCTGCACGTATATCCCGGCTGCTTCATTCAGCTTTCCATCAAGTTGGTAAGTGTAAGCAAGCTCAGCAGTAACATCGGGCTTCGGGTTGCGGATCGACTTGAGCTCGGCAATTGCGTCAGGATACTTCCCAACGTCTCGATAGTATCCAGCCATCGATCTCTGTACATCCAGGTTATCCGGTGCATGCTTCTGGGCCATTTCCAGGTAGTGGCTTGCCAGATCCATCTTCTTCAGGCGCTGGTAGCAAAGTGCCAACAGTAACTCCGACCGCGCTCCAGGTTGCAGCTGCTCTGCTTTTTCAAGCCAGTTGACCGCATTCCCGTAGTCTCTCGACTTCATGTAAAGATCCCCGAGCATCAAAGCATCGCCGATACGCCGCGGATCAGCCTCGAGCACCTGCTTCAGCAGGCGCTCCGCATCATCGCTTCTCCCCATCACGCTGTAGACCTGTGCAAGACCCGAGGTCCCGTCCAATGCGGATGGCTTCAAGCGGAGACCGTGGTTATAGGCATCCAAGGACTGCTGAAGTTTCCCGTCAAGCCGTGCTGCATATCCAAGCAGAAACCACAACTGCGGATCATTCGGTGCAGCCTCGGCGGCGCGCTGCGCATAGGTTGCTGCCAGCCCATAGTTCCGTTGCTGCAGGGCTTGTTCTGCGGCTCGCGCCAAGCGTGCATTTTCAATATTTGAACCCCAGCCAAGTTGGGATTGTGATTGGTTTGTTTGGGCTTGAGGCTGTTTGGAGGAATCAGGTCCAACCTGATAAATCTGTGCATTGACGCTACATGCAACTGCGACGGTCACAAACGACAATGCATCCCTCAAAAATCTCGATCTGACAATCAAAGGGCGTCACCCGCTGCTGCATCATGTTCATTTGTATGATTCCAGAAAGGCTCTGCTGGTTGGCTGAATCAAGCGATTGGTTGCCAGGTCCGCTGGCGCACTGATCATCCGAAATGATAAACAAACTCCCGCCTTTTCTGCGACTTGTTCGAACACCTGAGTGGCTTTTGGTCCGCCTTGTTCCATCGGCGTTTCGTTCGATCAGCTTACCCTGCTTCTTTGAGCTGACTAACACATTGGCGTCTTCCCGTAAGCGATTTGGGCAGTCAAGCGGCGTCCTCGTGGGCTGTGGATGCAGGCAAGCTGGAAGGGGCAACGCTCTGAAGGGTAGTGATAGTCCCGGGACCACGCCGCCCGTAGGCACCTTGAATATCATTCCGGCGTATCTTGAACAGTTCCAGAAACGTCGCCCAGCCATCGGCGACAGGCCTGAAATGGGAGTCGCGATACTCGTGTACGAGTCGCAGACCAACTTCCTCCACACGCAGGTTGAGCGCTAGGGCAACATGGATCAATTCACTGTCGTATCCCCAACCGTCAAGCCTGAGCAACGGGAATACCTGGGCAGCAGCCTGGCGGGTAAGCGCCTTCAGCCCGCATTGCGTGTCTTTGAACGGCAGACCCAGGATGCCGCCAGTGAGCAAGTTAAACAATCGGCTGGATATGCAACGGTAGAGCGGCTGGGCGCGAACGCAATCGAGGTGATTCAACCAGCGCGACCCAATGGCAATGTCGGCGCCACGGCGTATAGCGGCTTCGAGGCGGATGACTTCCCCGATCGATTCGTGCAGATCGGCGTCGCAGAGAAAGATAATCTCACCCCGCGCCAGGCAGATACCGCGGCGGATCGCGAATCCCTTACCCCGATGCGCGAGGCAGAGAACACGCACTCGGCAGTGGCGGGCACGAAAATTGCGCGCTACGTCGGCTGTGGAATCTGTGGAGCCGTCGTCAGCGACAATAATCTCAGACCTGAGCCGACGCGAAGCTGAGAACTCGGCGATCGCAGCGAGCGTGGCTGGAAGCCGACGCGCTTCATTGTAAGCGGGAATCAGAAAGGTGCAGCGACGTCGGGCCATGAATCCTCCTGAAAATCGCAATAATCAATTGGCAAACCTCGAAACCTGCTGATCGGTGAGCATGCTTCTCGACGCACCGGCCTATCGATTGGCCGAAGTCAATCGTTCGGAGAGCTGGCCACAGCGCGCGGAGATACAGAAACCAATCTCTCGTGCGTAGAACCGGGGTTGCAGGTGCCAAGCACCACGGGCGCAAGTTTTCGGAGGACTCCCTCATGCCGCTGTCACCTCGCCTTCCGGCGCCGCGGGGATCGCTGGCTGCCCACCGACAAGGCGCGCGAATTCGGCTACATACGAGGTGACGATGCGCGACATCGTTGTGTTTAAGGCAACCCCATAATTCTGCTCGGCCATGCGCGCCTGACGGGCTGGATCGCAGGCGAGCGCAATCAGGCGGGCAGCAAGTTCGGCTGAACTCCGTGGATCGTAAGTGTCCAACGCGAGCCCTTCCTCATCGGCCAACCGAACCAGGTCGTCGATGTTGGTGCCGATGATGGGTAAGGCAAAACGGGCTGCTATGTGGGCCACGCCACTCGGGCCACCGGATGAGAGATATGGAAGCACCGCGACATGCGCCGAGCGGAAGACGTCATCGAATTGGCCCTCATCCAGGTAGCCGAGAAACTTGATTCGCGGATGTGCGCTCCATTTTTGCTCGAGGTCAGCGAGATAGCCCGGGCGGTTGGGATGATCGCATCCGGCAATGAGCAGCGAGGCGTTCGGAACCGCCGCGAGCACTACGGGCAGCGCTTCAAGCAGCGCTTCGAGGCGTTTGTAGCGCCCCCACTTGCCGAGGGCCAAAATGCGGAACTCGTTGGCGGGACGCAGCGCAGGGTTCGGTGGATTTGGCGCGCCGAGCGTGCCGTGCGGGCGGACGCCAATATTGGTCGCGCCGTACCGTTGCTGGAGAACCCGCCGATAGCGCTCTAGCAGCACCGACACCGAATCGGCACGCAGCAGCAGACGGGTCGCAATCGAGCCGGCGAAGCGGTACAGGCGGGGAAAAGCGATGTCGGCGTGGCGCAAGTTGCAGACGTCCATCAAATGATGCAGCGTTACATGCGTCCGGAACCCCGCAGCTCGAGCCAGGGCCGGTGCGCAAAGGCCGCTGAATGCGGCTAGCGGATTTGCCCCAAATGTCGAGTACACCAGGTTGAACCAGACCACGTCGGGTTGGTTCTCGCGGAGTGCAGACAAAATGCGCGGCACGTTGTTCAGATCGCCTGCCCGCCAGCAGCGGCGCACGACAAATCCGGGCAGTTCAGGTTCTTCGGACGAATATTCGTCGCCGAGGACTGTGAAATCGACTTCTTGACGACGGAGTTCATCGGCCAGATGAAAACCGTATTCACTGAGGTGGTGCCGACTTGGAGGAAAGGCAGAGACGAGAGCAATGCGCATGAGAGTTTACGACAAAGGTTTTATTCGCGTCTGTGAGTCCGACGCGTGAATCATTCAGGAATCAACCAAACAAGAAACGATCATGCTGTCGTCCAGTCTGAAAACCGGCAGAGCGCCGATCTAGGCGCCCATCACGAACAATCGACCCGACGTGCGTCGCGATCAGTGGCGCCTCCAGCATGAGGGACCAAGTACTTGGATGCCGAAGAACGCGAATAGATGGCTAGACGAATGCATGGACCGATCAGTCGGCCTTCGGCCAGCTCCCTGTGGTCTCTTCAATTCAATGGAATTCAATGTGGAAAATCGCGGCGCGGCACGCGAGATTTGCGTTCACAGTTCCTGTCTGCTGTCCTTTACTATCGGTCGGCTTTCCCAGTCTGCTACTGGTCGGCCTGTTGCCGAAAAACCTTTAGAAGTCAAGACATATCGAAGGACTGGCTTGGCAAGGTCGATGGCTTTTCACGCATTTAAAGTTGTTGATGAGTGTAGGCGAATGTCCTAATAAGATCCTGCCAACTCCCCAAACCCTCCAGGGCATATCCGCGTTTAGACGAAGAAATTTCGCGCGGGCGAAGCTGCAGTCTTGTCCGAACATCGCAACGCCACTTTTCTGATTTGCTCCAGATCTGCATGAAAAGCAACCTCTGCGAGGCACTTACCAATCAAACTGTAAGCACGATTCTGTTCGCGTGTTGTTTCGAAACCTTCGGTCCTTGCAAGACTACGCGGTGCCGACGCTGCGGTTCCCGATTCATCAGCAGTGGTAATTTGAGTTCGCTGTTTCCTCGCGAGGTACCTGTGCAGAAATCCGAGCCGACTGATTCCTCGTTGCAGCCCAT
>Ga0206934_1136_pt2 | contig 11976 bp, 7 predicted proteins | sample Alteio_BWOrgHeat_16_FD_152932 | JGI IMG/M metagenome (GOLD analysis project Ga0206934, IMG submission 152932) | Enriched cells from forest soil in Barre Woods Harvard Forest LTER site, Petersham, Massachusetts, United States -... | ecosystem: Environmental > Terrestrial > Soil > Temperate forest > O...
TCACTTTCAGATCCCAAAACTGGTGCTGCACCACAATCGTAATTTCTTCCGGATAGCGGCTCTTCAGCTGCGGCGAGATGCTCACGCCCGGATAATTCGTTTGGAACGAGATGAAGAAATGATGCTCGCCCGGCAGTCCGTCGCGCGCGATTTGAATCAACGCCTCACGCACCACGCCACGCATCGCGGTATCAATCATTCTTGGGTAATCGAGTTCGGTCATAGGAACCTTATATAGTAATCGGCAGGAAGAGTCGAGTAATCAGTTTTTGCGCCATTCTCAGCGAATCGGTGAGGGGATTCTGTTGCCCGGCTCCCCTCGGGCCGCGTTTACGAGCTAGAGCTCGTCAAGCCACACTAAGCGGCGAGACGGGCTGCAACGACAGTGTTGTCGTTAGCTGCAACGAGTGCGAAGTTATCGTTTGCACTTAGAATTTGATCCGATCAGGGGAGATCACCCCCGGCAAAAGCTTCGTCTTTATTGCGGTTGTCGATGCTAATTCAGCCCCATAGTCTTGAAGTTTGTTTCCTGCTCGGCCTGCTGGCCTCCCAATGAAACGTGCTTCGCAGCTCATGGCTGACTCGGGCTGCTGCCCTCGCTTATAGCCAAAAGCTAGATTCTGGTGGAGCTGCCGGGCTCTGCCCCCGGGTCCAATCCGTCTATTCCACGTTGCGTTTATCACCATAGTCACCGAAGTGACGGTCCCAATATAGGCCCAGTACCGCGCAAAAGCAAGCGGCGAAGGCGGTGAATTAAGCCGTGCGTAGCGCCTTGCTGCGCGAGCCGCTCGCGGTGGGGGTCAGCGTAGCGTAGGGGGCACTCGTAGCGTAGCGGAGAGAGGCGAAGCCAACGCCCCCTTCAAACGTCACAAAACTGTCACAGAAAAAATGCGCGACCGTCATCAAACTGTCATGAATCTTTGTTAGTGTGAATCCTAGGAGATTCCTATGAGCGATACCGATACCACGCAAACCACCACCACAACCCCCCCCAGCACCGCTGGCACTCCAGGTACGAGCAATGCCGATACTGGCAATATCGCGCTGAAATATGGCCGCGACCAGCTCGATACGGACCACCAGCAGATCGCCAGCCAGCTGGAATCGCTGCTCAAAGCCTACCCGCATATCCTCAAGGAAAAGCCGCAAGACGTACAAACCGCCAAGGATTTCTACGCGGATATCAAGAAAAACGACCTCCCCGCCGCGCAAGCCCTGTTCAACAGCCTGCCCGACGCCAGCGGCGCCGTGAGCCTGATCGAAATGTATCCGGGCGGCAAAACCATGCTCGATACGTTCCGCACCGCCAAAGCCGCGGGTCAGGTGGCGGGCTCCGTGGCAGGCGCGGTAGGCACGGCCGCTAACCTCACCGGCAAATCGCTCGAAGCTGCCACCCTGCCGGTCGTCGCCGGCTGGGATTTTGTCAACACGATCTGGCAGCGCATGGGCAATACCATTTCCGACAAAAACGCCGAGCAATTCGCCACGCTCTATGCCAGCGCCAGCCAGGTCGAAAAAGAACTGCGCGAAAGCGGCACGCCCATCGACCAGGCCCTGCGCCACCCCGGCGCCACCCTCAGCGCCAGCGGCAGCAGCCTCGTCGATATCATCAAACATATTTCAGAGTTTCTGGGCAAAGCACTGGGCAGCGATTTCGTGAAAAGCCTCCCCGTCATTGGGCCGCTCCTCGCCGGTCTTGGTGGGTCGATGGAATCCTGGGGTGCCACTGCCAGCGATCAAAGCTTCCAGCAGCGCGTCGATGCGGCCAGTGCCGGCGAAGACAAAAAACAAACCGCCAACGCCATCCACGATGCGCGCCCGGATTTCGATGCCATCAACGCGGCCGTCCTGAACGGCTACATCGCCGCCGCCGATGATGGCACCACCACCACCGTCAACCCAGCCGTCAACGGCCAGGCTGTACCCAGTGCGCCCGCCGCCGCGCATGATACCAACGGCAATACTGTCACGCCCACGCCGAATCTGCCCAATCAAGGCGGCAGCGCGCTTGGCGCGGCATGGCAGGCCGCCGGTCAGGATTTCAATAATGTCTATGGCAGTCTCGGGCCGGGTGGTAAACTCCTGGTCGGCACAGCAAGCTCCCTCGCACTCGGCGCGGCGGGCAAAAAACTTTTGCCGCCAGCCGTGCGTAGCTTTATCGCCGCAAAGAACGCGGCACCTGGCGCGATCGAAGCATTATCGCGCCATATGGGCGCCGCAACACTCGAAACCACAGCCCATGTGGTTGGCCGGGGCGAATGGAGCCAATCGCAAAAACTCGCGCAAAAGCTCGAGAAAAATCTGCAGTTCAAGGCTGATTACGAACAAGATCTTCGCATCGCTAAACTAAAAGCCGAAGCATTGGAGCTAGCCAATCCTAAAATGGGCAAGGGCTGGTGGGGTCATAAAACTGAGTTAGGCAAAACCCGCATTGAAATACATAATCTTGAAACTAAAATTAAAAAACTCGATATTGAAGATCGCAAAGGAATTTTTGGCGGTAAAATTGATGGTTTGAAAACCCATTCCGAAACGGCGGACGAGGAATTGCAGAATTTGCGCGATAAAAAGGGCTTGTTTCGGGATTTTGATCAGTTGCGCTTGAACACGGCCGATGGCTTGCTGCAAAAAGCAACCACCATCCGCACCAGCGGTGTACTCTCCGATGCGCCGGTTGTCGCCGCGACTGCAACGACGGTCGTTGATCCGGCCGCGGCAGCAGCAGCGACTGCATCCAACATAGTAACGCCGCCGCCCATCACCAAACCTGTTGTGAAACCACGCGCAAGTGTTTGGCGTCCGGGTCGAGCCGGCCGCGCCGTTAGCAATTTCGTCTCTACCACCGTTGCTCAAGTGACATCGATGGGTAACAATGGCATGTCCGGTGCAACCGCCCTGCAAGATGGTGCACAAACCGCCGCTGCCGCGAACGACATGCCACATGGCCATATCAGTTTCGACGCCAATGGCAGCCCCTTGAAGCTGCAGCCTGCGTTGGATGTAGCACCTCTCGCCACAGGATCGGGCGGCAAAAAACCGCCGATGCTGCCAACCACCACCGAACCGCACGCGCCGATCGCCCATGCCGCGAACGACCATCTCGCGACGCATAGCAAAATTACCAATGGCGCTGCGCAGGTGAGCCAGAACGTAAACCCGGCATCGGCAGCGAATAACAATGTGCCGCAGGCGCAGGCCAATGTGCCAGCTGCGCCTACCACGGCGGATGTCTCGAACGAACATGTCACGCCACCGCGTGGTACATTACCACCAGAACCACCGGAAGTACCGCATATGCGTAGCCGCCTCGGTGCGCTCGGACCTGCGGGAGTGGTTGGTATCAGTGGCGTCATTAATGGTGGTCTGGCCGCAGCGAATGGTGGCAATGTTGGCGATATCGCCAAAGCAACGGGTGTCGGCATCGCCGAAGGTGCGCTTCCGGGCGTGACCAATGGATTTAAAAATATCACGCAGCACAATGCCCATCAAAATACGCTCGACCAATGGCTGAACGGCGCTTCAACAGCGACGCAAGGCGCTGCAGTAGTTTCAGGCGCGGCAGCCGTCGTCACCAGCGAAACCGTCGTGGGTGGGATCGGTTTTGGTATCATTGCTGGGGTGAGTGAAGTGGCAAGCCTTGGTATCGGTGTCGCACATGACGTCACCTACTGGACCGGTATTTCCAAACAAGGCGGCCTCATCACCGGCGTCGTCGATACCGGCAAAGCCTATATGGATTCGAAGGCAGGCCAACACTTGCAGGCGGCGCTGCATACTCAGCCCGCGCAGCAATCAGCTGCAGCACAAACGGCCGCGCCGCATCCGGGTCTGGCGGGCGCGGTGATCGTAGCGCATATGGCGCAGGCACGCGCGCAGGCGATGCAGGGCGCTACGCCAATGGTGGCGCATAATGTGCAGCTCGGGGCGCTTCATCACCCCGCGGGCAGCACGGTGCCGGTGCAAACGGTGGGCGCAAAAGTGGCTGGTGTCGGCCATATTCCGCAACCGACACTGCAGCACGCTTAAGAGAAATTGCTGCAGCTTCGATTAGAAATGCTGCGCAGCATTTTTGGTATATTGCACGGCGCTGGTGATCGCTAAACCCGCCGCGATCCACAGCAGAATCAATCCGAAATTCCAGACCGAATCCGTATCCTCGGCGAGTGCGAAAAGCAGTGTCGCGATGCTGATCATCTGCACCGCGGTTTTACATTTCCCGCCTTTGGAAACCGGCAGCGCCGCGCCGCGCGCACTCAAAAATTCCCGCAAGCTTGAGATATAAATTTCCCGCAGCAATATCAGCGCGACGGGGGTTAGCGGCGTCTCGTTATGCTGCAGCAAATAAAGCAGCATCAATGCCACCAGCAGTTTGTCGGCCACCGGATCGACCAGCGCGCCGAACGTGCTCACACAATTCCATTTGCGTGCGAGATAGCCGTCAAAAAAATCGGTGATCGCGGCGAATACAAAAATGCCAAATAGGATGAGCGGATCGTTGTGCAGCAGCATCACCGCGAGCGAAACCGGCACAGCGACGGCGCGCGCGCCGGTGAGGTAATTGGGAATCTGTGATTTTTTGATCATGGCGCATGTTCTATTTTAAGATGGATCCCGGCGCAAGGCCGGGATGACAATAGCGTTGGCTAAGCGATCATCCATGAAAATAATCATAGATGGTTTTGGCAATTTTTTCGCTGATGCCGGTGACGCGGCGTAGTTCATCCAGCGTCGCCACTTCCACTGCCGCGCGCGAACCGAAATGCTTGAGCAGTGCGCGTTTTCGCATCGTGCCGATGGAGGGAATATCGTCGAGCGCGGAAGTGGTAAAACTGGCGCTGCGGCGCTGACGATGATTACCGATGGCAAAGCGATGTGCCTCGTCGCGCAGGCGCTGCAGATAGTGCAGCAGTGGATCATTCACCGGCAGCTGAAACGGTGAAATGCCGGGCATGAAAAACCATTCGCGCCCGGCATTGCGGTCCTCGCCCTTGGCAATCGCGACGAGCGGCACATCGCACAAATCCAGCGCTTCCATCACTTCCATGACCGAGGATAGCTGCCCCTTACCGCCATCGATCAGCACCAGATCGGGCCGCGCCCAACCGGTATTGCTATCGGCTTTCGCGCGCGCAAAACGACGGCGAAACACTTCGCGCATCATCGCGTAATCATCGCCCGGAATCGTTTCCGCATCTTTGATATTAAAGCTGCGATAGTTGCGTTTATCGAACCCTTCCGGCGTCGCCACGATCATCGCGCCAATCGCGTGCGTGCCCTGGATATGGCTGTTATCATACACCTCGATCCGCGCGGGTAGCTGCGATAAATGAAAAATTTCCTGCAGGCGCGCATGATGCTTGGCGATGCTCGCGCGCTCCATTTCCTCGCGGTTGAGCGACAGTTCGGCATTAGCCGTCACTTGCTCCATCAGTGCGCGTTTATCGCCGCGTTGTGGCACCCGCAGCGCCACCTGATATTGCGCACGCAAGCTCAGCGCCTCGGCAATCAGCGCGCATTCCTCGGGCTCGAAATTAATCAGGATTTCTGCTGGCGGCGTATGCGCCTGATAGAACTGAGTGATAAACCCCGCCATCACCGCTGCGTCGCTATCCTCCGCCTCATGCTTGGGATGAAACGTCTGGTGCCCAAAATGGTTGCCCTGCCGGTAGAAAAACACCTGCGCCACACTGCGCGCGCCTTTGCGCACGAGGCCGATCACATCCGCATCGTCCATGCCGCTCACCTGCAGCCGCTTCTCCTGCTGCACCTGCGTCAGCGCGCGAATGCGGTCGCGCAGATGCGCGGCTTTTTCATATTGCTGCGCTTCGCTCGCCGCTTCCATTTCCGTCGCAAACTGCTCCTGCAGATCGCGATGTTTGCCGCGCAGAAAATCGCGCGCCTGGTTGAACTGCGTCGCATATTCTTCCGGGTTCACCTTCGCCACGCACGGCCCACTGCAACGCTTGATCTGATACTGCAGACACGGTCGCGTCCGGTTGGCAAAAATCGCGTCGCTGCAATTGCGCAGCAGGAACATTTTTTGCAGCAAGGTCGTCGTCTGGTTTAGCGCCCCCACCGATGCAAACGGGCCAAAATATTCGCCTTTTTCCACCTGTGCGCCGCGATGTTTGGCGATGCGCGGATAGGGATGTTCGGAAATAAAAAGATACGGAAACGACTTGTCGTCTTTCAGCAAAATATTGTAGCGCGGACGATGCCGCTTCACCAGGCTCGACTCCATCAGCAACGCCTCGGCCTCGCTGCCGCAGGTCACCACATCCACGCGCGACACTTGGGCGACCATGCGCATGATGCGCGTATTGTTCGGCTGGGTGTAACTCGTCACGCGATTTTTCAAATTCTTCGCCTTGCCGACATAGAGAATATCGCCCGCCGCATTCACCATCAGATACACGCCCGGCGCGGGGGGCATCGTCGTGAGATGCGCGCGAATGGCTTCGACGCCAATGGGCGTATCAAAGACGGATTTGGAATCGGCGGTGGGTAGATTGGGAGTCGGCATAGTGTATAGATAGGTACAATTATTCGGTGGCGCAGGGATATCCACGGATCCTGTGGATAAGTTTGGGATTAACCCGGTGAAAAATCATGACACACAAGGCTGGGGCCGAAAATCTTGAGGTTGCATAATTTTTGTGCATATTAGTTAAACAAATGATTTTTATTGATTTTATAATGACATGGTTGCAACAGTCACTGTGACTTCCCGTGAAATTGAAATTTGCGCATGGGTTTTAAGGCATGTGGCGCGATTGTAGATAAGTTTTCATGTGGCATGGCATTAAACCGGGCGGGCGGAGTTCAATCCGAACCCGTTGGCAAGCGACAGAACCTGTCCCGTCACGCCGGGCGCGATAAGCAAATAATCGATTGCCTGCGCCACCTCGATTGGCGCGTTGGTGCGCTTCAGCGGCGCACGTTCGGCGAGATGCGCGAAGGTGGTTTCATTATCCGTGGCACCCATCAGCGTCGGCCCGAGTGCGATCACATTGGCGCGGGCATGCGGCGCGACGGCGGCGGCGAGAATATCGATGGCGGAATGCCATGCCTGTTTGCTGATCGCGTAAGAGAAAAACTGCGGCGCGACGCTCCAGCCCATCGTGCCGTCGGTGAGTACGATGATCGATGCCTGACTGTGATCGGTGGGCAATTGCGCCATGAAGCCCTGCGTGAGCATCAGCGGCGATTCGAGATGCACGGCGAGATGCGCGCGCAACGCTTCGGGGGTGAAATCGGCGAGTGTATCGCGCGTGAATTGCGAGGCATTGTGGATCAGCGCGGTGCAAGGCGGCAGGTCGCGCCAGAAATTTGCCAACATTTCCGGTGCGGCCAAATCCGCCTGCACCAGCGCGACATCCGCGCCATATTGCGCGCGCAATTGTTTCGCAAGGGTCTGCGCCTCCATGCCCGATTGATGGTAATGCAGCACCAGGTCGTGCCCGGCGGCGGCCAGATGCTCTGCCAGCATCGCGCCGATGCGGCGGCCAGCCCCGGTAATCAAAGTCCGCGGTTTTTGCGCAGTGGATTGCATAAGTTCATCAGTTGCGTTTGCGTTTCGCTTCATGCCATAACATGGGCATGTTCGAAACGCCACTCCCTGATTTTCTGGTGCTGCTTTTGGCGGCCGTCGTGATCGTCACGGCCTTTCGCTTTCTGCGTCTAAGCCCGGTGCTCGGCTACCTCGCAGCGGGCGCCGTGATTGGCCCGACCGGCTTTCACCTCGTGCGCAACGCCGATACCGTCCATGATATCGGCGAGTTCGGGATCGTGTTCCTGATGTTCATGATCGGGCTTGAACTCTCGTGGGATCGGTTGAAAGCAATGCGCTCGCAGGTGCTGCTGCTGGGCACCTGGCAGCTGGTATTCACCGCCGCTGCCTTCACCTATGGCGCACATGCCCTCGGCGTGGGCTATCCCGCCTGTTTCATTATCGGCGCGGGGCTGGCGATGTCATCGACCGCAGTGGTGATGCAGGTGCTGGAATCGCGTTCCGAGCTATCGAGCCAATCGGGCCGCCTCGCGCTCGCGGTGCTGATTTTACAGGATATGGCGGTGCTGCCGCTGCTCGTGTTGCTGCCGATTTTGGCCAGTAAAGGCGGCTCGCTCATGGATCAGCTCGAGAGTGCGGGCCTGCGCGCCTATCTCGCGCTGATGTGTATCGCCATTGTTGGGCGGCTCATCGTGCGGCCGCTATTTCGTGTGATTGCGCGGCTCAACAGCAACGAGCTGTTTGTGGCCACCACCTTGCTGGTATTGCTGGGCATGAGCTGGGCAGCGGAACTGGGCGGTTTATCGAGTGCGCTGGGCGCGTTCATCGCCGGGCTGCTGGTGGCGGAAACCGAATTTCAACACCAAATCGAAGCCGATGTGAAACCGTTCAAATCGCTGCTGATGGGGCTCTTCTTCATGACCGTCGGCATGAAAATCGATCTCGCCTTTTTGCGCAGCCACGTGCTCGATATGCTGTTTTGGACGCTCGGCATCATCAGCATCAAGGCGGTGATTCTATTCGTACTGCTACGTCTGCGCGCGTTCGGGCAAGTCTCGAGCATTCGTGTCGCGCTGCTGATGGCGCAAGGCGGCGAATTCAGTTTCATTCTATTTAGCCTCGCTGCGCAATTGGGATTACTGCCGGAAGAAATGAGCGAAAGTTTGCTCGTCGCCGTCACGGTCACCATGGCGGTGACGCCGCTGCTCGATTCGCTCGGCGCCTGGCTTGAGCGCCGCGCCCGCCATCGTGTCCGTATGCATCCCGAGCGGATGCGTGTGGCGACCAGCGATCTCAACCAGCATGTGATCGTGGTTGGCTATAGTAGCATGGGCCAATCGATCGCCGACTTTCTCACCCATGAGAAAATTCCGTTCGTGGTGCTCGATACGGATCCGGCCGCTGTCGCCCTCGGCCAAGCCAAGCATGCGCCGGTATTTTTCGGCGATGCCACCCGCGGCGAAGTGCTCACCTCCATCGGTGTAGCCCGCGCCAGCGCTTTCATCATCACCATCAACGATGCCGATACCGCCAAGCTGATGTTGATGGGGCTGCGCATCGGCTATCCGCTATTGCCGGTGCTATTGCGCACCAGCGATTTCAACCATGAACGCGTGCTGCTGGAACTTGGCGCCGCCGTCGCTGTACCGGAATTGCAAGTCGCCAGTATGCGCCTGATCGCCGGATTACTCGAGCAATTGAAATATCCGGAAGAGGAAATTCGCCGCGCGATGCGCGACATGCGGGGGTAAAAGCGGAGCCATTTGCGGTGTAAATAACAAATGCTGCACTGCATCCTTTGACTTCCGGCGTCCAACCGGTTAATCACGTGTCACCTGTCACCCTTCACCTGTCACCGCCCATGAAACTGATCGCCGGAAATTCCAACATCCCGCTTGCCAAAGCCATGGCGGATTACCTCAACGTACCGCTCACCTCGGCCGATTTCCGCCGTTTTTCGGATATGGAAATTTTCGTCGAAGTGCAGGAAAATGTGCGCGGCGAAGATGTGTTTCTCATCCAGTCGACCAGCTACCCCGCCAACGACCACCTCATGGAATTGATGATCGCGCTCGATGCGTTGAAGCGCGCCTCCGCCCGCCGCGTCACCGCCGTCATCCCCTATTTCGGCTATGCGCGCCAAGACCGCAAACCCGGTCCGCGCACGCCGATTTCGGCCAAACTCGTCGCCAATCTCCTCACCACCGCCGGTGCCAATCGCGTGCTCACCGTCGATTTACATGCTGGGCAAATCCAGGGCTTCTTTGACATCCCCGTCGACCATCTCTATGCCCGCCCGGTCATCGTCGCCGACATTAAAAAACAATTCGCCGCCGATCTCGAAAACGTTATGGTCGTCTCGCCCGATGTGGGTGGCGTGGTGCGCGCCCGCTCGCTCGCCGGAAAGCTGGGGGCCGATCTCGCCATCGTCGATAAACGCCGCGAGCGCGCCAATGCGTCGGAAGTGATGAACATCATCGGTGAGGTCAAAGGCCGCGATTGCATTCTGTTTGACGATATCGTCGACACCGCGGGCACCTTATGTAACGCCGCCAAAGCGCTGATGGATCAGGGTGCCAAATCCGTGTGTGCCTATGTCACCCACGGCGTGTTGTCCGGTCCGGCGAAATCGCGGGTCGAGAATTCGGTGCTCACCTCGCTCACCGTCACCGACTCCATCGCCGTGACGCAAGACATCAAAAGCTGCAAAAACATCCGCATCCTTTCGATCGCCCAGCTATTGGCCGAGGGCGTGCGCCGTATCTCCGATGAAAGCTCGGTATCGAGCCTGTTCGATTAGCATTTGGGCTAAAAACTAGAATTTATAATTCAATCCCAATCGTACAGTATTTTCTTTGAAATGGGTGCTTGTTGGGGCGCCCATGTCGCTGGCGCCGTTCGCATCTTCGAGCTGTGTGTAGAGATACTCGGCTTTGGCCGTCCAATGTGCGCTTAACCCTGCTTCTATTCCTGAACCCACTGTCCAGCCTGGCTCCGTCTTGGTAAAATCAACGCCATTGCCACCCGTGGTTTTAAGGCCGCTTTTAACATTCACATCACCAACGGCCAAGCCACCGGTGACAAACGGCAAAACAGAACCAAACGCATACCCAACGCGTGGACGAACTGTGCCCATCCAGTCATTTTTCGTATAGTAATTAAAGGCTGGGTTGGGATGGCTGGTATCCCCTTCAACGTTGCTGGCCGAAATGTCGCCTTCAAAACCCACCACTATATTCTGGAATTGTTTATTATATCCAGCGGTTATCCCACCTGTGGCACCGTCAGTATCAAAGCTGCCTGTGGACCTGCCATCACCGAAGTTCTTACGGGACGTACCAAAATCTCCGCCGCCTTCGATGCCCGCGTAGAACCCATTCCAATCATGTGGCGTGCTATCAGCAGCCCTGGCGGGGCTTGCGAGGGCTATCATGGTGAGGACGAGGCACTTGCTTAGATTGTTCATCGACATACCTATGTTAATAAATTAGCAACTATTTACCTGACCCCGTAACATTAAAACACGGTAGGCACAATTTCAAAATGCACGATAATTGCCTTAAAACGGCAAGAAACCACCTTTCCTAACTAATTTTCAAGGATTTGTTGACGTTTCTTTAACCAGTGCAGGTCATAGTGAGCATACTGGAAAAGCATATGGACTCGCACGAAACAGAAGTAACAGCACTGCCGGAAGCGGAGGCGATCAGCCCCCGCTCGCGCTCGCCTAAAGCCAAGACATTACTGGCTTTTTCGGCGTTGATCATGCTGCTTTTCTGCGTCTTCGTCGCCTATCAGGCCAGCCGCGCCTATGAAGGGGCGGTCACCGAAGGCAAAACCAACGCTGCGCGCCTCACGCAAATCCTCTCCGATCAGGTCGAGCTCACCTTCCTTGCGGTCGATCTCACCTTGCGCCGCGTGGTCGAGCGCCAATATTTTAACACCCTCTTCGGCGGCAACCTGCCGCACGATATCGAAAATAACTTCAAGCTCTGGGTCGAGGAAACCCCGCAAATCGCCGCGCTGATGCTGGTTGATGAGCATGGTGTGGTGCAAGTCGCCGCCAACAAACCGGGCTATGACAGCTGGTATAACTATGCCGACAATCTGCGCGATGACCCACTATTCAAAACCTTAGAGGAAGAAAACGAGCGCAATTATTTCCTCGGCCAAAAGCGCAGCAACAACCCGCAGCATCCGCAGCTGATCGTCATGAGCCGCCGGATCAATAAAATCGATGGCAGCTTCGGCGGTGTCGTGGTCGCCGCGGTCGATCCGAAATTCTTCAGCAATTTCTTTACCTCGGTCGATGCCGGCACCAACCGGTTCATGGCCCTCATGCTCGATACCGGCACCGTACTTTACAGCGGCCCAGGCGACACCGCCAACCATGACCAGGTGCTCGACTATATCGGCGACAAAGCCACGACCAACAAGGGTAGTTACGAGGTCGTAACGAACACGCA
>Ga0206934_1193_pt2 | contig 11950 bp, 18 predicted proteins | sample Alteio_BWOrgHeat_16_FD_152932 | JGI IMG/M metagenome (GOLD analysis project Ga0206934, IMG submission 152932) | Enriched cells from forest soil in Barre Woods Harvard Forest LTER site, Petersham, Massachusetts, United States -... | ecosystem: Environmental > Terrestrial > Soil > Temperate forest >...
GCCCAGCGAGACCTACTGCAAGCCACACTCGATATTGCTGACAGCCCAGAAGGACGCATTACCGCGCTCAAGGATCAATTGAAGATGGCGGAGGATTTCGCAAAGTTTGCCCAAGATGCCTTCGAGAGGGGCACGACATCGAAAGTCGAAGCCCTTCGCGCCAAGACGGTAGTCCTGGAGGCTCGTATTGAACTGCTTCGGGAGGAGTCAAAAGCCAAGCCCGGAAAATAGGTCAAGTCCTCCCACAACCTTCCTTAGCGAGCAACAATGGACAAGTTGAAGACGGACAGGAACGCTGACTCCGGTGAGCGCCAAGTCCCTGAGAACCCCAAGGGTGAACTGGCTTTGATTTAATGGAAACTGTGCTTACTCCCACGCGCTTTGATAGAACAAAGCAAGACCGTCTCTTGTTCACTGTCGTTTGCAATCCAGACGTGCAGGCAGTTCTCTTGATCGGGGCTCACCGTGGCTGAGTACATTTTCACCGCCTGAAACCAGCACGGCAAGAAAGTTACCGAGTGCATTGATGCGGAATCCGCGAATGACGCGGTCCGCCTGTTGAACGAGCGCGGCTACCAGGAGATTGTCTTACACACCGAAGACGTGGGAGCCCTTTATACACGGTCAAAACAATTCGCGTCCTATGTTTCCCCCCGCGAAGTTGTTCAGTATCGGAGCATGAGCGAATGGGGCTTTTTCCTTTACATGGCTACCAAGCTTTATCGGCACAGCTGGCTCGCGGAGCTTGGAGCGATTGCCTTTTTGGGGTTCCGCTGGAAGTCAGGTCGCCCTTTCAGCTTCTTGGATATTCTCGCTCTTGTGATCTTGGTGCTTCCCATTGTGATTGCTCTTGGAGCCCTGATCGGGCGCAGTCGGCGGCGTTACGAGCGACTGGTTGATGCGGCTTGCTGGGCACGGTGGGAAGAAGTGCTCCGACTTTTGCCGCGGCTGCCGAGGGGTGTGTCAGCCAGCGAAAGAGCTTTCCGCAAAGCTGCGGCACTGGCTGGTCTGGGACGAGTGGATGAAGCGCTGGAAGTCGTCAAGCCTCTGGCCAGTAACGGGGAGATTCCTGAATGGCTTTATTGGGGACGACTGTCCAGCGTTTATCGAGCGGCGCATGATCGCGAACAAGCCCTCGCTTGTATGGAAAACGCCGCTTCGCTGGCACCCGACAACGCCACCATACTCGTCGATCTCGCCTTGGCACTCTTGCGCGACAAGCGGGATATTGCACGGGCTGCGGAGATTGTACGCCGCGTGAAGACACAAGCGCTCAGCGATATCGTTATGCATTTCGTGCAGGCCACCGAGGGCATCCTGGCGCTCGAAAAGGGCAACTGTCATGAGGCCCGCGAGCTTTTGGAGCAAGCACGAGCTAGCCTGAGCAAGCTAACCACGGCGGCAGCCGGACCGTTTCTTGACCGCCTGCATGCTTATCTCTGCCTGGCGGAGGCGGGCGTTGGCAACTATGCGAGCGCACGCCAGCATCTTGACCAGGCCACGCCGCGATTTAAGGCTCTTGGTGAGAAGGATCTGCTGGCCCGTTGTGAAAAGGAGTTGGGAGACTGACTTGAGTTCTTTAGGGCTCCCTCACCGCCGTGCTGTTCTTTCCGTTGGATGGATTCTCACTCTCCCGGAGTCTACTCTTCCCCTCGATTTATTTTCTGTCCGTCTATCGCGTTCAAAAGTGTGCACCTTTTCCAGAAGCGACGAAAACGTGGAGAAATTTCTTACCCCGTTTAGAGGGGGCCAAAGCTAGCCTCCCTCCTCTCTCCCCCTGCCTTTTTGATTTTCATTGAATTTCTAGCCGTCCTTCCAAACGCTTTGATACGAATGCACTTCCGTCGAAAGCGACCGTAAAATGATCTGTCCTTTGACCGTCATTTGTTCATCGTACAATTCATTTGTTGTTCATCGTATGATTGATGTGTTAATCATCGTCCGTCTAGTTTTACGGTACTTTAGTCGGAGGATCCAAGGCATGTATGGTAGTCGCATCTGGCCCCGCGAGTTCATCGAGACGTGGCAAAGTTCTTCGACCATTAGAGAGGTGCGCAAAAAGCTTGGTATGAGCGCGGGCGCGGTTCGGCTGCGTGAGCAACGATATCGGGAGAGGGGCGTTCCACTCAAAGAACTGGGGTACACGGAGAGCTGGGAGTGGCTGGCCGAGCACGCCAAGAAATTGGGACCGAAAGATGGTAAGTGACTGGTCTCCCTCCTCGCCACGCTCTCTCTCCCTAATTTTTCTTTCAGCAAACCCTAATCGCCACTGAAAACCGCGACCCGAATCGGCGTGCAAGAACAAGCAACGACAGAGCTTATGGCACAAGTCGATTTCAGAATCGTGCTAATTTCGTAGGTGTGGCTAGGCCCGGCCAGGATTTTGTTTGAAATGCAGTTGGCAACTCCAAGGAGAAGACCAGCGTACAATTTAGGAAAGACTTCGGATTACTTTTCACATGGAGGTTTGCACCGATGGCCGAGTGGTTTGCGAAGAGCGAAGTAAATTGGTTCCGGAGCCTGACTGAGAATCAACTCGTTGAAGCAAAAAAACTGTCGCCATCCAAGAATAAGGAAGAAACTGCGGCGGCGTTTTGGGCGAGGATAGAAAGGGCCGGTCTGCTGGAAGAGGCTTTGAAACTCTATGACCAGATCGCCGAAAGTCATGCCGAGTGGGTCCAGACACCGCGTGAGACGAAGAAAATGTTTGCCGAAAGAATAGAGCGCGAAGGACGACAAGACGAAGTGGAAAAGGTCCGGCAGCAGTTGTTGGAAGAAGGTTTTTCATTAAGGGAGATCCATGAAAAGCTAATCAATCGCTTTCAACCGAAGGATGGAAGCCATACCCGACCTTGGGAGACGCCAAACCCCTGGGAAAACGGCCGGCTTTTCCGCAAAAAGGAAGCGCAGGAACAGCTTGTGGCTGAAATAGAACGGGGTAAAGAGAACGACTGGTGCCCGAAATCCAGGTGGCGCTACGAGTGGGAGCAAATGCGTCAGGAAAAGCGCCTTGCGTCATCAAATGCCAAGTACCGCATGGACTGCGCCAAATGGCGCCAGGAAGAGCGCATTGCCTTGGCAAATGCTCGTCGTCGAGCACCGGAAGCGGCGCGGGAGCTGAAAGCAAGACAGGCGGCCGCCAAAGCGGAGGCGGAAAGGCAGGCGGCCGCGAAGGTAGAGGCGGAAAGAAAAGCGGCCGAGGCCAAGCTGGAGGCGGAAAGAAAGGCCGCCGAAGAGAAAAAGCAGCAGGAAATTCGCGATCGAGAAGAAGCAGAGAGGCGGAAAAAGGACGAGAGGAATGCCCGTCGACGTGAGCTGAGGCGGCTCCGGCTCCAACCAGAACTAGCGACCGTGGCGAATAACCAGACGGTTGGCACAGGGGAGAATGAGGACGATTGGGAGAGGGTGATATGAATGCCACAACGGTGACCATAAGTGAAGCGACTCTTTCTAAGGCTCGTGCTGCCAATCTGATGATCCATCTGGCAGGTCTCGGTTTCCGTCTAAGAATCCGTGACAACCAACTCTGGATTTCACCGAAAGTAAACAGACTAACCGACGCACTGCGGAGAGCCATCAAAGAAAATGAAAAGGCGATACGAGCGCTGCTCCCGACAGAGCCTCCGAAGCCTTCGGCAAATGACGCTTATGTATGCGAGGTTTGCGATCTTCCGCGACCGGGCCAGCATAGTTGCCCAAAGTGCCAATTGGAAAGAGAATGGCTTGAGAAAAAAAGGCTCCTAGCATTGGGCGTAGATTTGGCGCCAGGGAACATGCGTGCCGATGTCCAGCGTCTTGTCGGTTCGGATGGTGGCATCAACTGGTTCTAAGTCCTAAAGGGTGCAATCGAGGGAGAAGTGGTTTCTACGATTCCACGCCCAAAAGCGGCAATGAGTGGGAAGGGCATACACGGTCACGGCCACACTGGCCCAAGCCCCGGAATCACAATTAAGGGAGTTCTGTGAGTGATGATCCACACATTTGCAGCGAATCGAATATGATGACAAGATCCCACTCGCGATTGCCACGAATTGAATTCCCCCCTTCATCATGCTCTCGTTCACGTACTTGCCATGACGGATGCGCCAAAGCAACTCGTCCGCGACATAGAAAAACCCAATTGTGATAAGCGCATTGAGCATGGTTGCCCATTGCCACACGGGTATCCGGTAAGTTTCGAATTGAATCGCGAAGTACTCACCTAGGACCGTGGCTGAAATCCACAATTGGGAGAGCTGTACCTCTAGCGACCGCGCGATAATCTTTCCAAGAAACAACAACACAATGACATAAGCCACTTTAACCCGAAACGCTGGCCACTTGCCGTTTCGCTGATACTCATATTGGTTCTGCACGGACACAACGGAAGACGCTCGATAAATGCCAGACAAAAGAGGACAATACGCGATGGCCGTCGCTTTGAGGATAAGCCGGTATGCGATGGCAGGGATATAAACCGCGAGGCGGAAGGGGCTCGTGGCTATCGCATAGCCCGCTAACACAATGGCCATGCCCTCGAACATAAACTGGAATACGGATTCGAAATCTGACGCGTTGTTATGGTTCCAAAAGACCAGAGGGAGCAATCCGATCATCAATGCGCGAACCAGAAAATCAACCGAAAGCAATTCCACCCTGATTTGTCTGACGGAGAAAAAAATGAAGTTGCTTACGAATTGGTCTTTTTGCAAATCTGCTTTCGACTCACGTAAGTAGGCGCGATAGCCGGGAACTAGGTCTAGTGGCGTTAGCGAGTCCAAGCACACAATAGTCCTAATCCAATTGTCAGGGATTGAGCGTAAGGTCAACAGTGGATGTCTGAAAAGCTCAACTGCTGTCGCGGTTATCTTGATAATCGTTGCACTAATCAGGACCAAGATCCAATCATACCACCGTACTCCAATCGAGTGAGGAATGGGAAATTGAGGTGAAGTGTGCTCTGAAGCCCACTCAGGCGTCTCCGCTTCTTTGCTCAGCGCAGCCACGCTGTTGTATTTCTGGTGCACCCACCAGAACCAAACACAACTACGCTTCGTCGATGCGGGATTCCGGAGCAAGTAGAGCCAGCCAACGCACGACCATAGGCCAATTACCCACATTCGATCCGACAGGATCACGAGCGTGATGACGATTACCACGGTAATGACAGTTTCACATAGGGCAAGCCCCGACACCTCCACCACATCATAAGATGCCTCATTAGAGTACCATCGCATGCGCGCACCGATTTCTGTTAGATGTCGTCGTATTACGGGCGTGAGTCTGGTTGGCCGTGGTCGATTTTGGAGATTTGGTCGAGGTTGTCCTGCATGTCTGGTCTCCACGGACACGACGCAGCCGCATCCTAATGGGCGTGTCGCGTCCTGTCGGACACCTATGCATCCATGATAAAGGTAAAGCACTGCGTTAGAGTTTGCGCACTTGAATTATATTGGTAGGTTGCCGACAAAGAACAAAATATGGCACAAAAACGGGACCTGGCGCTTATTGCACGTCCCGTTCGGGGGCTTTCGCATTCGGAGGAGTAAAAAAGTAGAACTCCTTGCCCAAATGATTGCCTCTTTTGGCGATTAAATAAGTGAATGAAAAACCTTCTCGCAATTCGCGGGGGAATCACCTCCCTAAATCTCCACTTCCCGCATCGCCCGTTGGTATCTTTCTTCGAGCTGGCCGTCGAGGGCGACGTGCTGATAGATCGCCAGTGTCTCCCGCTTCGCATGACCTGTAATCAGTTGGAGCTCGGCATCGGCCATGCCGGAATGTCGGGTGAGCCAGGTAATCGCTTGATGCCGGAAGGTGTGCGGCGTGGCCTTCACGCAGGCCGCCTCGGCGTAGCGCTTGACGATCTGCTCAACCCGTCGGGAAGTGAAAGGACCGGCCAGCCGGGTTTGGAAGAGATAGCGGTTCTTGGGATGGGCTGCCAAGTAGGCGCGTAGGGCCGTGGCGAACGACTTGCCGAACAGGACGACCCGATCCTTGTTGCCCTTGCCGTCGTTTATGCGAATGCGGCAGGCGTCCAGGTCGACGTCCGACACTTCGATCTTGCAAAGCTCCGCGACCCGTACCGCCGTGTAAAAGAGCAGGCGCAACATGAGGGCATGCTCGGAGTTGGCCGCCCGGTCCACTTCCTGATAGAAGCGCCGGAACTCCACGGCCGTCAGGACATTCGGCAGCTTGCGTCCCTTCTTGGCGGGCTTGAGTCGGCATAGCTGCCTGACCTTCTTGGCGATGTAACGCCATCCTTCGTAGTCCAACCCTTCTTGACGAACCAGGCGGGCAATGCGCCGGATCAATCGGGCTTTCACGGATTTCGCAATTCCGTTTTGCGTTCCGAAACTGACAAGGTTTTCCGCTGCGTTCATGCCATGTATCCTTCCTGATGGGTCGTTGAATTTCGGACTCGGGTTCTTATGCGAAATTCGGACATGTCCGATTTCGCGAGGTTAATCGAACATCCAGGGGACTTGCTTCCAGTTTCCGCCCTTGCCGATGTAGGTCAGCGCCTTGGGCTTCTCCTCGGCGCTGTCCTCCTCGGTATCCTTCGGGCCAAAATCAGGGTTCACAATCCGGGTTACTTCGGCCCCCTTGGGTCTTTGCGTTTGCTGAAACGTCAAGAGGGGATAGAGCTGGTTTCCGAACGAGGTCAGTAGGCAAAGGTGCGCCTCAGGCGCGAAGCGATAAAGGTATTCGCCGCCACCCGAAAACGCGCGGGGCAGGCTCTTGAGGGACAAGCGGCCCTCACCAATCTGGATATGCGTAAATCCATCTTCGCGGGCCATGAGGATCACTTCGGCTAGGTGCATTCCTCACCCCCTTCCTTCGAAAATGGCCGATCTTCGTTGCTATCGTGGCCAGCGTCTTTCATGGCTTGATAGAGTAGGTTGCGAAGGGAAAAGTAGGCGATGCTCGCGAGGATCCCGTAGGTCAATCCATCCCATAGTCCGTGGTCATCCTCGACCCAAGCGTCTTGCTCCGCGAGCTTGATGATTGCCGCGCAATCGCCCGCCGTCTCCACGAGGTCATCGACCGAGTATTCCTCAATTCGGCCTTGCTTCACCAACCGGCCGAAAAGGGAGTCGCATTCCTCATCCATGCGTTCGATCAGGGTTTCCCGGTCGGTTTCCGGGTCTTCCCGATACTCTTCGATGATTTCCCCAACGGTCGAATCAATCTCCGCGCGGACTTTAAGAGGGGTTGTCATTCGTCACCCCCTGGCATCATCCTGCCCGCCTCTATGTCAATCAAAACCCCGCGCATGTTTCCGCTATGCTCATTCACCAATCGGACGTAATCTTCAAAGGACTTTGGCCGATACTTTTCGGCCATTGGCAAGTTGAATAGATCAGACATTAGTGTTACTCCTGAAAAGGGGTTTCCGGGGGCTGACGCGCTGCAATCACGTCAGCCCCCCTTGCTTGTTACTTGGCAATCGGGTCGGTTTGCGAAACGTGGAAGACAACGGCCGTATGGCAAATGCGGCCGGTCCTTACCTTCTCTTCCCCGGTCGTTGCGTCGCGCTCTTTCCGTTCGGTCGGAATCCAGGTTGTTACCTTGACGCCATGCTCACCGCGACGGACTTGGCGCCCAAGGGCGCGCCACGCGTGATACGTGAAGATGTTTTCTCGCGGGAGAATGTCCGACTCTGGGATTCCCTTCTCCATGAATCCCTGGAAGATCGCGCCGTAGTTCATGGTCGATTGGTTGCCAATCGCCCGACCAAGCGCCTCTTGTTGCATTTGCTCGCGGTCAATCGTTGCTGGCATGGTTGAAACTCCTCTGAAAAGTGCTTGAAAGACGGATGAAAAACCCTTGAAGAACATCCCCAAGGGGGCTAGCTCAGCATGTCGCCCGATTCGATGGCTTGGAGAACAGCGCGGAAGTTTTGCCGATGGACTTGAACCAACCGGACGTATTGCTCGATGGGTTTGCCGTCCAGGTTTTCGGCTTGGGCAATCTCTTTTGCCTTTTGCGCGAAAGCGCGGGCTAGGTCTTTGCCCGTTAGATCAAGCCTGAGACAGCGGGATAGCAAGGGCGACGCGTCGTCATAATCTTCAAACAAGCTTTCTTGCCCTTCGATCGTGGTGGTGAAGACCCAAACGACATGCGGGGGAATCCGCTCCAACATGACCAGGAGTTGACGGATAACGTCTTTCCTTAGGCCATGCGCTTCGTTGACGATGAACGCGCGGCCGGACTTGTCGCCAAACCCCTTGAGATTGGATTCAGACTCTAAATCCTTGAGCTGCGCCACGGTCAAGGCCGATGCGTCTACTTCCTGAATCAAGAACGGGTCGGCCACGTCTTGAGCAATCAGCCGGGCAATCGTGGTCTTGCCCGTTCCGGACTTCCCCGACAGCCAGAATGCTCGACCCGACATCGCGCCGCGCTTGGCCAGCGCCTGGATGCGCCCGACGACTTTGTCCTGTCCGATGACATCGGACCATCGAGACGGCCGATACTTTTCGGTCAGTGTTTCAGCCATTTTTCACCCCCGTTTCAGTGCAGTTTCAGTGCAGTTTCAAAATTGGTTCTCGCCGGCCGCGCGGCCAGCTGAAACCGAAAATAACCTCTTATTAAGAGTTGTCAAATCTGCTAATTAAGAATGCTTTCGGCGAGTTTTGCCAGAATTTGAACCAGACCCCCCAGGGGTTCGAAATGGGGCCCTCGGGGTCCTAACCTGTGTTCTCCGAGACAATGAATTTGGGTCCCGGACTGAATTCTGAGCCGACCGGTGGTGGGTTGAAATGCGGGACTCCAGGGGACTCAAGTCCCCTTCTCCGAGATGTGAATTCTTGGGTCCCGAAATCGATGTGCGGACCAATAAGCCATCCTGGCTTAGAATATGAGGAGTGCATTCTATGGTGCAAAAAATGAAAACACGAACTCGTTTGCTGGTGGTTTTTCTCTTATTTGTTGGGATCATCATTGCACCGAGCCTTCCTACGGCGGTACGCGGACGTCCTAGAGAGAAATATGGACTGACACTTAAAGGCGGCGGCGTGCCTTCGAGCCGTTTTGAGTGGGCGATAATCCGCCTATGTCACCGTCTACATATTCGAACCAAATTCGACGAGGAGTTCGATGAAGCTCTCCAGGAAGCTAATGACATGGTAGAGGAAGCAAAAGAGAGTGTGAGACAGGCGGAGCAAAAACAAGAACAATACAGGAAGTGGATAGAAATGCTGGAATCTGAGAGAAATCAAAAGCAAGAGTCGCCGGTAGGTCCTTAGGGGGCCTAGGTCCCATTCCCCGAGACAAAGGTTTGGGTCGCGATTCGTCAGATTTGAGCCAACGCGTCTAAGGTCGCGACGGGTCCTGCGGGGACTAAAGGCTCTTCATCTGTGAAAAGGGGAATTGCACTAGGGGGGGCAGCAATCCAAAAAGTAAAAAAACGCGGTTTCGACGAATCCAAAAAGCTTGCTTGCTTTTTGACATTGCAGAAACGGGCAATAAATCGACTCTTGAGTTGATTTCTTTCAGAAAATCACCAAGAGCCCAGATCAGGCGCCGCGTTGGTAGCGCTGTCGCCGCTGGGTCCGCGTCCAATCGGCGCCGTCGAGATGGGAACATTCTTACTCAGGCGTTAGGCTTAGGCGATTGCAGGGACAGCGCTTTCAGCTGAGCAGAGATCTCCGACAATCGAACATTCAGTTGCCGCAGCGTGGCACGGCGTGACAGGATGATGAGCGAGACGGTGCACAGGGCGGCAAAACCCATGGACAGGATGCTGCCGAGAAAAGTCGCCAGCGTGCCCAGCTTGATTGCCTGCAGTACCAGCAGCGATTGTTCTCGCTCTTGGGCTGGCGTGGTGAAGGCTCCGTTGTTGATTTCCATTTGGTGCTGGCGGATTCTGGCGATCATCGGCATGATCGCCCCCCACGGCACCATCACGACAGACATCCAGGCAATGATGCAAGCGATGGCCAGGAACCACATCCTGCGCCGATCGCGCCGCAACACGGCCTGTGTCAGCCCCTGAAGATCAATCGGGTCTTCGCCTCGAAGTAATGCCTTGCCCAGTTCATTTTCACTCATGATAAAATTCACTTTCTATGTGTTGTTGATTCAAGCTTCGCGCGCAGGGAGAGCTTGGCGTAATGAATCCGCGAGCGTACAGTGCCGATCGGGCAACCAATGACCTCGGCAATTTGCTCGTAACTCATCTCTTCCATGAACCGAAGCACGAGGACGTCGCGCTGCTCCGCCGGGAGTTGATCCAGCGCCGCCCGCACAGCTTCCGCCTCGTCGGCGCTGAAGGATATCTCCTCGGTGGTAATCGGATCCTGTTGCAACTCGTTGATACTCGCCGGCCGCCCAGGCAGCCGGCGCAATTCGCGGTAGGCCTTGTCGCGGGCAATGCGGTAAAGCCAGGCCTTGAAAGATTCCGGGCGTTCCAGCCGGTTGATCTTGCGGTAGACATCGACCCACGTTTCTTGCAGCAGATCGTCGGCCGAATCCGCCCGAGCCGCGATTTTTCTGAGAAAAAACCGGAGTCCAGGCGAGTAACGCCCGATCAGTTCCCCGAGCGCCTCTTCATCCCCCGCCTGACAGCGGAGGACCAACAATTGCTCATAAACCGGTTCCGCTGAATCCTTCACTACTCCTTACGTTGCGCGCGGGTGGAAAATGGTTCAATTGAAATCCATTTTAATGGGCGAGCTAATGCAACGTGACCATAATAACAGTGACCGTCAGCAGTTGGCATGAGGACCATGATTGTGGTGATCTGTCTGGTAGCCATCACCGCCTTGGGGACTAGCGTCAACTCGATGCTTTGACAACCGCCGCCGCATCTTAAGCAAAAGAAATCTTGGATGCGGACTTAAGGCTCTTTCGACGCGATGCGCCGACGGCGTGTTCACGCTCGGTAGGGAAATCTGTTTGAATTAGTCATATTCGGCCACGGGTGAATTTGGCCTTGGAGATTCTCCAGCCCACAAATCACCCTTGCCAGAATGATCCGCGCTGACTCCAAGCCATGAATGGCTTCGTGGATTGCGTCCATGTATGCCAACCGATCCAATGCCATGATCGGAGCCGAGCATGTCCGCCAAAGAGACGCTTCAAGGAACAATCCTCGAATCAATTCTTCAAGCCGGCGCTTCCGGGTCTTGAGGTCTTGCCGGTTCATGGGCGCTTCCTTTACTTGTTTAGGAAACGGATTCTATCAGACGGGTCTTGTACGGTGATAGGATGGTTGGTTGCTCAACCAGACTAAATTTGAGCCGTCTGGTGGGGGTCGAAAACGGGACTCCCAGGAATTGCCTAGGTCGTTGCGGTTCATGAGGGCTAGTGTTACCATACTTTCCTCGAATCATTGAAGGACGGTCCCCAAATCTCCCAGGAGAAACTGCCATGAGATTCAGCTGGATGACCACGATTGTGGTCGGGCTGGTAATGACGCTCGCAGTTCAAGCCCAAGAGCAGGTGAAAATCACCGGGCATGTCCGCGACGCCGATGGCAAGCCCGTTGCCGGCGCCGATGTGGCTACGTTTTGGGGCGCGGACACGGGCAAGATGCAGCCATTCAGCGGTGTCCAATCGGACAAGGAAGGCAAGTTCACGCTCTCCTACCAAGATTACGGTATAGCCCAGGCATTGCTTGCCTTGGATAAAGATCGGAAAACGGGGGCTTTGGTTGTTCTCGAACCCAAGTCTGCCCCAAAAGAGGTCGAGCTCAAGCTCGGACCCTTGGTCAAGGTGCACGGCGATTTTTTCTGCAAGGAGCTCAACAGGAAACCGACTTGGACCAACGTGTATTTGATGGTGGGCCGCAACGCGCGAATCGCTCAATGTAGCTCCACGGACGCGGTGTTTTCCTTTCTCCTGCCGCCTGGCAAATACAAGTTTTGGGGGTACGGCGCCGATGTGCAGAACGTGAATAAGGAATTGACCCTGGCGGCGGAAACACCAGACCTAGACCTAAAGACGTTGGACTTGGAAGCTACCA
>Ga0206934_1274_pt1 | contig 11877 bp, 10 predicted proteins | sample Alteio_BWOrgHeat_16_FD_152932 | JGI IMG/M metagenome (GOLD analysis project Ga0206934, IMG submission 152932) | Enriched cells from forest soil in Barre Woods Harvard Forest LTER site, Petersham, Massachusetts, United States -... | ecosystem: Environmental > Terrestrial > Soil > Temperate forest >...
GACGTAGTTGACACCTGGTTCTCCTCCTGGCTGTGGCCGATCTCGGTTTTTGACGGCTTCAAAGACCCCAACAACGCCGATATCAACTATTACTACCCAACCAACGACCTGGTAACCGCGCCCGAAATATTATTCTTTTGGGTAGCCAGGATGATCATGGCGGGGCACGAGTTCAGGGGTGAGGCGCCGTTTAAGAACGTGTACCTGACGGGGATTGTGAGGGATAAGCTGGGTAGAAAGATGTCGAAGTCGCTCGGTAACTCGCCCGACCCGCTTGAGCTGATCGAAAAATATGGCGCTGATGGCGTGCGCGTGGGTATGTTATTCTCATCCCCGGCAGGTAATGACCTCATGTTTGACGAGAAGCACTGCGAACAGGGCCGAAACTTTGCCAATAAAATATGGAACGCCTTCCGCCTCTTGAAAGGCTGGCATGTTGATGAGCAGCTGGAAAATACCAACCAGGTTGCGACCGCCTGGTTCGAGAACCGCTTTAGCCAGGCTTTGATCGAGATCGAAGGCTATTTCACACAATATCGCCTATCCGACGCGCTGATATCGACTTATAAATTGGTGTGGGACGATTTCTGCGCCTGGTATCTCGAGATGATCAAACCCACGTACCAGCAACCTATCGACAGGGAGACCTTTGATAAGACCGTTATCTTCTTTGAAAACGTACTGAAAATTCTGCACCCCTTTATGCCGTTCCTGACAGAAGAACTATGGCATGATGAAGACATTTTCGGAAAACGGGCATCGACGGATTGCTGCATCGTTGCCAAAATGCCGGGAATCGGGCAAATAGATACCCAATTATTAGCCGAAGCAGAGTTGGTAAAAGAGATCGTGACGAAAATTCGCGATATACGGCAAGGAAAACAAATTTCGCCGAAGGAAACTTTAAATCTTTCCGCGAAATCAAATTCCGGTACAGATTATAACAACTACAAAAATATCATCAGCAGGCTGGCCAATATTGGTGATTTTGAAATAGTGAAAAACAAAATAGCTGATGCTGTGGTATTTACAGTATCGAAGGATGAGTTTTTTATACCTTTACAACACGACACTGATCCGGCTGCCGAAAAAGAACAATTGCTGAAGGAACAGGAATACCTGCTCGGATTTTTGAAGTCGGTAGAAGCGAAATTGACTAACGAACGGTTTATGCAGAACGCCAAGCCGGAGATCATCGAAAACGAAATGAAGAAAAAAGCCGATGCTGAGGCCAAATTAAAAATTATTTCGGATAGGTTAAATGGATTGGCAGGCTAATTGCTAAAAACAACATGCTGTCTTAAAAAATATTGTGCCTGGACATTTGCCTTCGCATTGTATTTTTAGATATTCTTGTGATACATGCTAAAGCGCCTCTAATGAACAAGGAAGTAGGTTTTTTTAATTTCTCTGTTAATAAAATCTTAACCAAGGAACAGTCGATCCTTGACCAGGCGCGAATCCGCTTGCTTTATTATGGCCTCATCCTCGCCGTTATTGCCATTGCGGCGCTCGTTATCAACATTTATCTCGATCATCAATATCCCCTTGCGCTGTCAAGCTGCGTGTTGTTGCTCAGCCTTGTTATCCTTTTCAAATATTTTACCTTCAGGCCGCGATGGGCCATTATATCGCATATCCTGCTCGTTTTGGCCACTATGGTGAACCTGAGCAGCGTGTTCATCCTGCTGCAGAAGGTGGATCTGATCACTGCGCAAATCATCTTGCTGATCATCATTTTCAGCTTTTACATGCTGGGCCAGGTAAGCGGGATGTTTTACTCGCTGGTGAACCTGATACCGGTACTGCTGTTCCAGATACTGGAATATGACAATAATTACGAGATCGGCGTCAAACCGATGATCATCGGCCAGACTACACTGATCATTGCCGGCTGCGCTAATTTTATCCTGATCATTTTCATGCACAGCCATTTCTATACGGCGTTTATCCGAAGTATGCGGCAGCTGAGAACTGTGGCCGAGGAACGCGGCACGCTGAACACCGAGTTTGAAAAAGTGATCGAAAAGGCGGAGAAATCGGCACAGGCTAAATCGGAGTTCCTTTCTATCATGTCGCACGAGATACGCACGCCGCTCAATGCGGTTATCGGTATGACTAACCTGCTGATGATAGGTAACCCGCGGCCCGATCAGAAGGATAACCTGGATATATTGAAATTTTCGGCCAATAACCTGCTGGCGCTGGTGAACGATGTATTGGATTTCAACAAGATAGAGGCGGGCAAGGTGGTGTTCGATAATGTCAAATTCAGCATACCCGAATTGATGCAGAACGTGTGCGGTGGTCAGCGGTTAAAGGCTGAAGAGAAGGAGCTGGATTTTAAAGTATCGGTCGATCACGCGCTCAAAAATAAAGTCGTTATCGGTGATCCTACCCGTCTGACGCAGATCATATTTAACCTCATCAGTAATGCGATCAAGTTTACGCCGCAGGGCACGGTATGGGTTAGCGCGAGGGTGATTGAAGACAGGCACAATATTGTTAACGTGAGGTTCTCGGTAAAGGACACCGGCATCGGTATCGAAAAGGAAAACCTGGATATGATATTTGAGCCTTTTACCCAGGAATCCATCAGCACCACGCGCCAGTACGGCGGCACCGGTCTTGGCCTTGCTATTGTAAAACGCCTGCTCGAATTGCAAAACCTGCACGTTGGTGTGGAAAGTCAGCCTGGCGAGGGGTCTGAATTTTCGTTCGCGATGGAGTTCCCGGTATCGACCGAGGTCGCTCCGCTGCCCGAAGAAAATAATCAACCGCAGGCCGCTGCGACCGTCGATTCATTGGCTAACCTGCGCGTGCTGATAGCCGAAGATAATATGGTGAACGTGATGCTGATGAAAAAGCTGTTCTCCAAATGGGGCATCATCCCAATTATTGCCGAAAATGGCGAACGCGCCATCGAGATGGTACAATACGGCAACTTCGATATTATATTAATGGACCTGCAAATGCCAATACTCAACGGCTTTGACGCCGCTATGGAAATACGTAAGATGCGCGATCCTAAAAAGGCCAACGTCCCTATTATTGCGCTCACAGCTTCAGCCTTGTTCGATATCAAGGAGCGGGTATTTAACTCGGGTATGAACGATTACGTTTCCAAGCCCTTTAAGCCCGAAGAGCTGAAGGAAAAGATGCAGAACCTGGTCCAGATATTAGGTTAAAGATAAACTTCGCCATAGGCCGGTAATTCCTGTAAAAACCGGTAATTCTGTTCCTCGAAATTGACGCGGCAATAATAATGATCGAGCCCGTTGCTAACCGCCAGCAGGGTAACTTTATGCGCCATATTATAACGGGCCACCTGGTCAAATGCCTTTTGACTGATCTTTACTGATGGCGCCTTGCATTCAACCATCAATATACGCTCGCCTGCCGGGTTGAAAATCACAATATCGCTGCGCCCCGCTTTGCCATGCACGGTAAGGCCGCCTTCGAGCTTGATCAACGCTCTCGGGTAACCTTTTTGATTGATGAGGTACTGCACGAAATGCTGGCGCACCCATTCCTCGGGTGTAATGATGATATGTTTTTTCCTGATCTCATCAAAAAGCGTCAATTTGCCCTCGTGCTCGGTGATTTTAAAAGGGTAGGGCGGTAATTGAAGCGGCTGCAGCATGGGGCAAATTTAGGTGATTGAGTTGGATTAAGTTGAATGCATTGACAGCAAAACTACTTTCGCACTTATGCGGACTTTCGCGGACTTTCGGACTATAATTTTTACTTTTGGAAACACTGTATGACTGCCAACGACATCATTAAAGATTTTAAGAATCGAAAATTTAAGCCCCTGTACCTGCTGCATGGCGACGAACCCTATTTTATAGACACGGTGAGCGACTATGCCGAAAATCACCTGCTGTCAGATGCGGAAAAAGGGTTCAATCAAACGGTTTTGTATGGCAAGGATACCGATATCATGATGGTACTTAACGCCGCCAAGCGCTATCCCATGATGTCCGACTACCAGCTGGTGCTGGTAAAGGAAGCGCAGGACATGAAATGGGGGAAAGAGGATGACGACAAAAAGGGCATGGACCCGTTACTAAGTTACCTCGAAAACCCGCTTACAAGCACAGTCCTCATATTTTGTTATAAATACGGCAAATTCGATAAACGTAAAAAAACTTATAAAGCCATCGATAAGACCGGCGTAATATTTGAGTCGGCCGGTTTGTATGACAATAAGATACCGGGCTGGATCGAGGAATACGCCGGTGAGAAGGGCTATAAGATGGATCAGCAGGCGACAGCGATGCTGTCTGAATACCTGGGCAATGACCTGTCGAAAATTGCCAATGAGTTGGATAAGCTGATGCTGAATGTAAATGCCGGGCAATCCATTACGGTTCAGCTTGTGCAGGACAATATTGGCATCAGCAGGGAGTACAATGTTTTTGAGCTGCAGGCGGCGCTAAGTAAAAAAGATCCGTTCAAGGTAAACCAGATCATCAATTATTTCGAGGCCAATCCCAAATCAAACCCTATCGTTCTTATACTTGGTAACCTGAATAATTTTTTCAGCAAGGTTCTCTTATACCACTATACTAAGGACCGGTCGCCGCAAAGCCTGGCGCGTGAACTTGGGGTGAATCCCTATTTCGTTAAAGATTACGAATTGGCTGCCCGCAGCTACAATTACGGAAAAACGATGCAGATCATCAGTTTATTGCGCGAATATGACCTGAAGAGCAAAGGGGTTGATTCGAACGATGGCCCGGGCGAACTGATGAAAGAGCTAATGTTTAAGATATTGCACTAAGACCGGGCCAAATGCGTTCACTTATTGCGGGCTGCGGCTCTCAGTTTTTTCTGTCTAACGTCAACTTTGATTATTTCGATCACTACGCAGGCAAGTAATGTTAAAAAGGTATAGAACGCTATGTTCTGATACACATTTCCAACACTTAACACTGCTTCAATATTCACGGTTGTTAATTTTATTAATGGTTAACACTGATCGTAAAGATACGAAAAATTAATCAATACGAAAAAGTATTATCAATTGCGGGTTTATTCTGCGACGGTTATTCCTGATAGGGATACCGAAGTTACAAAAGCTTTAAATAAAATTCATAATTTTTTTATGATGAATTTTAATTTTGAAGCAAAGCATTACATTCTGATTATACTGGAACATTATTTGCTTGTATTCCGTTTAAAATCGAGCCGCAAACAGCATATTTTTTTGTTGATTTGCAGACGCTGATTTCTATTTAACAGCTAAAATTTAATTATTGTTTTAAATAAATGGATCCTTTTAACTCCCGGTATATATTAAGTGAAAAAAGATGGCTTTGGATCGACTATGATAAAGGCATCAGCATCATGCTGGTGGGCTTTGGCCATTGCTTCCTTACATTGAACGGGCATGGGCTGCCGCTGGATAAATATCCATTTATTAACTACATCAACACGTTTCTATATGGCTTCCGGATGCCGCTGTTTTTTATCATATCCGGGTTGCTGGTTGGCAGAAGCATCCGAAAAAAAGGAGCAAGCGGTTACATCGCCGACAGGCTCAACAATATTTTATATCCGCTTATCATATGGGGCTCGGTGCAGGTAACGATGCAGTTGCTTTCGGCCGGGTATACGCACAATTCTACTACGCCCTGGGCATACCTGTACCTGATAACCGATCCGCGGCAAAACGGGCCTTTCTGGTATCTCAATGCTTTATTTTTTATAGGATGTTACTATGCATTACTGAAAGCAAAACTGAAGGTGAATCCCTGGGTGCAGCTTGCTTTTGGTTTCGCCTTGTACTGCGCTAATGCATATTTTAAGCTTAATGGCTTAAATTATGGCTTCATAAACGACATCTGCGAGTATTATTTCTTCTTCGCTTTAGGCGACGTAATTTCCGATATTATGCTGGCGGAGGGCAACATTCAGCGCTTTACTTCGTGGAAGATATTTATACCGCTCATCATCGCATTCGGCGTTGTTCAGTATTACTTTACGAGGGATAATATTAAAGTGACGGATTTCGGGATACAATATACCGAGTACAATCACCCCTTCCTGTTTATGCTGGAGGCGTTGCTGGGCTGCACGACCTCGCTGAGTCTTTCGTTTTTGTTGCAGAAATATAAGGTATTTACTTTTATCCGCGTCGTGGGTTACCATTCGCTGTTTGTGTATGTTATGCAGATCGTTACCATGTCGGTCATTCGTATTCTTTGCATGAATGTGCTGCATATCAATTATGTGCCCGCTTTGGTAATTATTGTGTGGACATCGGGTATCGTTCTACCCATATTCTTCTACAACTTCTGTCTCAAATACGGCCTGTGGTGGCTGTATACCTATAAGAAGCCTAAAAAGCAGGTTGAATACATGAAAAATGCCAGCATCTTCTGGTTCAACCGCGATAAGAAGCAACTGCTTAAAGAAGAAAAAGAGGCACTGATGAATACGAATTAATTATTCGCTTCTGCTTCAAAACTCTTTCCGTTTTTCAGGCCTTTTTCCCATTTTTACGCCGAATAAATTCATTCGACCATGAACTATTGGCTTGTCAAATCAGAACCCGAAAAATATAGCTGGGAAAAATTCAACCAGGATGGCCGCGCCGTGTGGGACGGCGTGCGCAACTTTGCCGCCCGCAATAACCTGCGCGCCATGAAAGTAGGCGACCTGGTGCTCTATTACCACAGCAACGAGGGTAAAGATGTTGTCGGCATTGCCAAAGTAGTCAAAGAATCGTACCAGGACCCTACGACAGACGACACAAACTGGTTGGTCGTGGATATTGTCCCTGTCGAGCCGCTCAAAAAGTCGGTAACCCTGGCGCAGATCAAAGCCGAACCCTCACTAAAAGATATTCAACTGGTGAAGCTGGGCAGGCTGTCTGTATCAGCTGTTAAGAAGGAAGAGTTTGATAAGATACTGGAAATGGGATCCTAGTATCGGCTCAGTGCCGGTTTTAGGGGCTAAGCACCCCGGTAATTAGGAACACCGCGCAAATGACGAATAACATGATCAGCAAGGGATAGCTGAATCGTAACCAGGCCTTGATACTTACGTTAGCTAACGCAAGTGAGGGTAAAACAATGCCCGTGGGCGTTAAAAAACTGGTGATACCCATGCCGAATATATAGGCATTCACGATCTCTCTTCCGGGTACGCCAACTATTAAAGCCAGCGAACCGAAAATAGGCATAGTGAGCATGGCCATGCCTGAGGTTGATGAGATAAACAGGCTAAGCATCATGTAAAGCAATAACAGCACAACGATAAATAATACGGGCGGCATAGTGCCTACAAGGTTGGCCGAGTAATACAATATGGTGTCGGTTAAACGTCCGTCGTTCAGCACAATAGTTACTCCGCGCGCCACCCCGATGATGAGCAGCACCGACAGCAGCGATTGCATGCCTTTTACAAACCTGTCTATAAACAGCTTTTCGGGCATTTTTGCGATCACCGCGATCAGGACGGACGACACCAGGAAAACAACCGACATTTCCAGCAGCCACCAATCCAAAAATACTACCCCGCCTATCATGACCAGGATGGTAGATATGAAAAGGATGATCAGCAGGCTGTTTTTAAAGCCTAATGCATTACTTTCAACCTCAGTAACCCTGATGCCGGGGTAAGGCGATGCCGCATGGCCGTCAAAACGATACACAAACGATGCTTTGGGGTCTTTCTTTACCTTTTGCGCGTAGCGCACGATGTACCCAATGCTCACGGTGATAACAACCACAAAAACGATGATCCTTTCATACAGCCCATCCTTCCAGTTGATGCCGGCAGCGTTGGAGGCTATAATTGTGGAAAACGGGTTACAAAAGGATGCGATACGACCGACATTGGTACCCGCAAAAATGACGGCTACCGGCACCAGCAGATCGTAGCCTGCGGCTAACAGCAGCGGTACCAGGATAGGATAGAAAATCATAGCTTCCTCTTCCATACCATCAGCGGAGCCAAAAAAGGCAAAGAAAAAGGTGATGGAGATAATGAGCCAATCTTCTTTGCCTTTCATCCTGTGCGAAAGGTAGATCATCCCTCTAGCCATCGCACCTGTCTCTTCAAAAACACTGATGAATCCCCCGATAATGAGCAGGAAAAATATAATATCGGCGGCGTCATTGATACCCTTCACCGGTGCTTCCGCCAGGCTGATCAATCCTTGCCTGTTGGGTGGAAGCTGGTGATAGGTGCCCGGCACCGCAACCGGTTTACGGATGTCGCCGCTTTGAAATTTCTCGAGTTTGATCAGGATATGCAGGCTATCGAGCGTGTGCTGGGTAAAGGGCAGCGTTTTGTTGCCGGATGTTGTTGAAAGTTTAAATGTGCCCTCGTTGTAAGCTAATTTGTCATACGCGCCGGCCGGCAAAAGCCAACTCGCCAAAGCGGCTATAATGGTAACAATGATTAAAACGGTGAGTGGTTGAGGAATTTTTTTAAATCCGGCCATATATCGAACGTAGCAAATGAATTGTGATTTCTAAATATAGCGAATGCAGGCGGCAATATTATTCTTTAGGATCGTTAAAGAATAGCGCCTTTAGTTCTGTTGCATCATCAGGTTTCATTTTTCCGCCCAATATCAGTCGCAGTTGGCGGCGGCGAAGAGCTCCGGCAAATAACAGTTTATCGTCCTCAGTTTCCGGTTGCAGAGAAGGTACCGGTATCGTGCGCCCGCTTTGATCAACCGCTACAAAAGTATAATAAGCCTCATTACTTTTTACTTTGGTTCCCGATGGCACGTTTTGAGCCCACACATCCAGCCGCACCTCAACCGATGTAGTAAAGGCCCGCGTTACTTTAGCCTCAATAGTCACTACATCACCCAGCTTGATCGAATGCTTGAAGGAAACGTTGTCCACCGAGGCTGTCACCACGATGCGGTTACAATGCTTTTGCGCCGAAATAGCCGCGGCAATATCCATCCAATGCAGCAGGCGCCCGCCCATCAGGTTATTCAAAGTATTGGTATCGTTGGGCAATACCAGCTCGTTCATAATGGTATGCGATTCTTTGGGCGTACGGGAGGTCATATAGATGGGTTTGGTACAAATATAAAGATTTGACCACGCTAATCCCGAAAAGTAGCGTTATAGTATATGCAAATCCCCTTTAGGTAGATTAGGGAGGTCTTATTGGGGTCGAAGATTTATTTATTCAGTGATAATCTTATCAGACCACTCAGTCAATTGCACAAATATCTGGGGATTACCAAACTTAGCGTTTTTTGACATAAGGTCAGTCTCCAACACACCCCTGGCCCTGCAACATGCGCCACAAGCATAGATTTGTATCTTATTTGCGAGCACTTTAGGCATAATTTCTTTCATAGGGGGCCATCCTACAGGTGTGACTGAATTAAGTACCGCATCTCTCATCAGGTTCACAGCTTCTCCCAATAAAAAAATCTGTACTTCATGGCCTGCTTCTGCGAGCGCAGTACCATGCAGGAATGGAAAAGCTGCTTTGGTGGGGTCATCAGATCCCCAGGCGCTTTTCATGAAAATTTTTAATTTATTTGGAGAACTGCCCGTTTTCTTCATGCTAACGAACGGCAGAGGCAGTAAGCCTGCTAAAAAGTCTTTCCTGATCATGGCTGATTATGTTTAAACTTGGTACTCAAGGGAATACCCTAAAAATACCAAACTTAATTGTGAAATAAAACTCAGTAAATTTTATTTGTTTACCGTTTGGGTGTCGTATTCAAAGGCCGGTAGCCCACCAACTCGGTCCATCTTGCACCGGCAGGATGATAGTAGACCAATATCTGGTATTCATTCTCGGTTTCGTAGTGCGAGCCGCCAAAGGCCGTGTCATCAGGTTTGTCGGCTCCTTTGGGCAGCCATACATACTCATAATCATAAACCCCCTGTTTCATCAGCATCTGGATGTGAAAATGCCTGTCGGCAGGATCATAATAGAGTTTGTTGGAGTCGTCTAAGCGATAGCTGTTGAACAGCCCGACAATATAAACAGAGCCTTCCCTATCCGATTTGTTTGTAGCAAAAGTGAAATACATGTGGGCATAATCGCCGTCGATACGCGGATTACTGCCATCTGAGTTGCCGGGGAAGAACTTGCCGTCGTTGTCATAATAGAACGCATAATTGGGTTGATCCTGTGTCAGATCGCCCAGCAATACGACCGTATTGGCCGTGTCCTTATAAATTTTGGCTATCCGGTCAGAATTAAGCTTCAGGCTTCGGGTGTCAAAATGCCTGAACTCGTTCAATCCCGGGAAATCGTTCGTGCTAATGTCATTATAGACAAGCCTGTTGCCCTGGATGCTGGCAGGCTGAGTATTCATAATGGCAGTTTCGCTCCTGCGGTTTTGCATCACCAGCGCCCTGATGTCGAAATTGGGATTTTGCACCCTCAGGTTCCCGTAATCGACCTGGAAATTGATCTTTTGATTGGCTTGCTTCAGCGAAATATCATTGGAAGGAACGGCCTCGGCCATCATCGAAACTTTCGGATCAAGCACATAAAAGCGGCGTATAAGCACCATTCTTGATTTATCGCCATCCTCATAAACTTTCAGTACATAATTACCCGATATTTTGGGTGCGGTGAGATTTTGGTTGGGGTATTTGAGCTCGTAATGGGTATACTTCTGAACTGTGGACGATGAGTAATTGTAATCGCGCAGCTGATCCTCGCTAAAGCCCTGGATGTATTCGGCAGGAGATATATTGCTTGGGTTCCAGCTTTCATCGCAATGCTCGATGGAGTAATAAAAATTCCGTGTGCCGCCGCGCAAATCGTCAAAAGCCAGGAACAATTGCTGGGTGCTGTTCAACTCGATCAAGGGGAACGACTGTTCTTTTTTGACGTTATAAAACTGCACCGTTTTGACCGCAGGCGTAAAAACCTGGTCGGAGTAAGGTGGCGTTTGGGCGAAGGCCGTAACCACCGACGTCGTAAGGAAAAATGTATATAGCAGTCTTCTCATATAGCTCAGATATGAGCGGCAGCAGCACCGGCAGCGGCAGTCTCGATTGCCACTGCCACTGCTACAGCCACTATGATTCCAGTTCCAAAATCTTTTCAGCTAAAGATTCCCACTTAGTTTGCACCTCAGTTAACTGAATCTTTTTCAACTGATAATCGCTGGTAGCTTTGTTGGCTTTGTCAGCATCTTTGTATAAATTTTCATCCGCAAGCACTGTTTCCAAAAGCTTAACAGCCTTTTCAAGTTCCGCAATGTCTTCCTCCATTTTAGCGAGGTCCTGGTTGAGTTTTTTTATATGCTTCACCTTTTCGTCGGTTGGGGCTGCCTCTTTCGCTTGCTTAGGCTTCTCAACAATTACCGGAACGGGTTCGTCCTTCATCTGGAGTTTACGTTTATTATACCATGGTTCGTATTCCTGGTACGTACCCGGGTATTCCTTAATCTCCTGGTTTTCGATGAACCATATCTTATTGGCTATACTGTCAAGGAAATACCTGTCGTGCGATACCACGATCAGCGTACCTTCAAATTGCTGCAGGGCCTGCACCAATATATTGACCGATTGAATATCGAGGTGATTAGTGGGCTCATCGAGGATCAGGAAATTAGCATCCGCGGTTAGGGCTTTAGCCAAGGCCACGCGCGATTTCTCGCCGCCTGATAACACCTTGATCTTTTTAAACACATCATCACCCGTAAACAGGAAGCAGCCAAGGATCGACCTAAGCTCAGTCTCCGTATGTTTGGGCGCGAAGGAAACCAGCTCCTGTAATATCTCATTATCCAGGTGCAGCGATTCCAGTTGATGTTGCGCGAAGAAGGTCTTGGTCACGTTATAACCTGTCTCGCACTTGCCGGTAAAATTTTTATCAGTTCCCGCTATCATACGCAGCAGCGTAGATTTACCGCGACCGTTA